>ENA-UEQN01002151-UEQN01002151.1-human-gut-metagenome-genome-assembly--contig:-NODE-2151-length-14321-cov-3.089371_pt1 | contig 14321 bp, 14 predicted proteins | sample MGYA00242940_ERZ507944 | MGnify/ENA primary metagenome ERZ507944 (study PRJEB26167, sample SAMN06115449) | human gut metagenome | host: Homo sapiens | place: China:Fujian | collected 2015-08-20... | reverse complement strand
GGACGCACCCTTTAACGGTTCGTCCCTATTTGGGTTTGTGCGTTTCTGTTCAAAGGCCTCCCTCTTCAAGGGCGGCGGCGCGCCGCGGGGCGTGACGGAAGGCGTTCGCTTCTCAATTCATCTTCACAGCGTCTTTTTCAAACCGAATCCCATAGTGAAACAGGAAGCCGAGTACCAGCACCGCGCCGCAGACCCACGGCGCAAGCAACACGGCGGCGAGCGCATACAGCGCGGGCACATCCGCCACTTTTTCATTGGGGGATGTGACGATAACGCGCAGCACGGACAGCTGGCGAAACGCGTTCATCGCGTTGTTTTTGATGGTTTCAAAATCCATGCTCATCCCTCCTTACGCCTTGGCCACGCGAACCCGCATGCCAAAGAGCACAACCAGCAGCACGGTCAGCACCGCCAGTCGGACGCTCGCAAGGGCCGCCAGCACGGCCAGCCACATAGGCGCTTTGACAAAGGTGCGTCCCGTGCCTTCCACGACGAGCTGGCTGCCGAAAATCAGGCTCAGAATCTCTTTGATTTTATCCCACATCGTCTTTTCTCCGTATGTTTACAGGCGGGTGAGCATCAGCTTGCCGCTCATGGTATCCATGTGAATCGGCAGCGCGCACGTACCGTAGCGGTTCGGACCAAACTCGTTGACAATCTTGCCGCTCATGCTGCTGATATCGGCCACAAACCCGCGGATATCGCCGGGCAGAGCCACATGCACGCTGGCGCTCATGGAATTGATCTGGATCTTGCGCGTCGGCGCAACGGTGCAGAGCACCTCCACGTCGCCGGAAACGCTGCTGATTTCCCACTCTTCGCTCGCGCCCTCAGCGTGAATCTTGCCGGAAACGACATTCAGATCCGCGCGGTTCGCGTCGCAGGAGACGAACTGTTTGCCCGAAACGGTGCTGACCACCACGTCGCCCGCGCAGGCGCTGACCGTCGCGCCGCCGGAGATGGTCGTCACGTCGATTTCCTTGGCGCGGATGCCCGCGTCCGGTTCGACGCGCACGTCGCCGGAGGTCGTGTTGACCTTCACCTTATCCACGTCGATGGCATACAGGCGGATATCGCCGGAGGTCGTGCTGAGCGCGTAATCGGCGGCATAGCCGCGCGGCACGCGCACCGTCACCTTGCCGCCCTCCTTTTGAAAGACGGAGAAGAATGTCTTAAACACATCCGGGTTGGCGCGGCGCACGCTCAGCGTGTGCTCCTCCAGCGTCACGGTCGGCTGTTCCACGCCCTTGCACCCGGCTTCCCACTCGATGACCACATCCGCGCCGTCCGCAGACTTCACGGTGATGTCGTCGGAATCCAGACTCACGTTCACCTCGCGCAGCCCCGCCGCCGGATAGCGGCTGATGACGACCACGCCCGGCGCGCCCTTGAAGGATTCAGCCTGCTTGGCCGCGTCCTCCGCGTCTCGCACTACGTCGTCCAGATCGATCGGCTCGTTGGGACAGCCCGCGTCCGCCTCCACCTCTGCCGCGTCGGCGTTCAACGCTTCCTGCATTGCGTCCATCTCGTGCTGGAGCGCGTCAAATTCGTCGTCCGAAGCGCTGTCCGTCTGCTCAGGCTGCGCGGCTTTTTCCTTCTCGGCCAGCTCGGCGAGCTTCTTTTCCACGTCGTCGGCCTCCGTTTCCAGCGCGTAAGCCTTCGCGCGCAGTTCCCGCGCGCCCTCCTGATCGCCTGCCGCCTGCTTGAGTTCCGCTTCGGCGCGGATGGTCTTGGCGCGTTCGCGCAGCGCCGCCGGAGCTTTGGGCTTTTCCTTGCCAAAGTCGATGACGATTTCGCCCTTGTCGCCGGAGAGCTTGTCGATGGCCTTGCCCGCCGCCTTCTGCGCGTCGCTCAAACCCTTGCCGACCGCTTTGCCAATACCGCCGATCACACCGCCCGTCAGGTCGTCCACCTGCCGAACCAGCTTCTGCGCCTGCGGCACAATCTGCTTGCCCACGTCGCCCAGCGCGCCGAAAGCCTTGCCCAGCGCTTCGCCGATATCCGGCGTCTTTTCGGTCTTGACCTCAAAATCCGGCTCGTCGGCCCCGGCTTCCTCGCCCTCGGCCGCCTCGTCGCGTTGCGTCTGAGTCTCGGTTTGGGCGGTTTCTTCGGCTCTGTCCTCCGGCTTTTCGGCGTTCATTTCGCGCAGCAGGCTCTGCACGTCGCCCAGCGACGCGGCCACCTCGGCGAAAGCTTCTTCCTCCGTCTTGCCCGCGCGGACGGAATCCTCAAACCGCGCCTGGGCGTTGGCCATCAGCTCGTCGCGCAGGGCAAGGTTATCCGCCGTCATCTTCATATCGGCAAAAATTTCATCGATCATTCTTCGAATCTGCTTGTTCATCATTTTGATGCGTCCTCCATTCCAAACAGTTCGGATATCACGGCGCGGTATTTCCGCCAGTCCGCCTGGTTTTCCGCAAAGAGCGCTCTCCCCTTTTCGGTCAGGTGGTAGTAGCGTCTGCGCGCGCCTGCGCTTTCGTTGCTCCAATAGGATTCAATCATGCCTGCCGTTTCCAGCCGCCTGAATGTCGTATACAGGGTCGCTTCTTTCAGCTGTAATTCTCCGCGGGTGATCTCCTGCACGTTTTTGCTGATGACGTAGCCGTAGCTGTCGCCGCCCGCAAGCTGCGCGAGGATGATCGTATCGGTATAGCCGCGAAGGATGTCCGATGAATTCAGCATTTCATCACCTCCGACAAGATACAGTATAGCTCTATATACCTCATCTGTCAATGTATCTCGGAAAGTTTTTTTCAAAACTGTTAGCCGGTCAGTCGCCCCTCGCTCATCCGCAGCGGGCCATTTCATCTGCTGACGCGCATGCGCGCCCCGCGTCCGGGCCGCTTTGTTAAATTTGTGGTCATATCATTGACGGTTATCGGCATTTCTTCTATAATGAGGTTATCCGAGGATCGATTCTGCTGTTATTTCCGACCCATTTTGAAGGAGGTTGACCCATGAAGAAAAGCGTTTTATTCCTCACCCTGCTGTTATGCCTGTCGCTCATTTTCCCCGGCGCGCATGCAGAGGATACCTATGTGCCTGGCGAACGGATGCGTTCGCTCGTCTCTTCCGCGCTGGAAGCGGGACAGCTTGTCGGCGGCGAAGCGCACTTTTCGCTGACGCTGCCCGACAGCATGCTCCCCGACGACGAGGAAAGCCGCGCGCAGTTTGACGCGCTGGCCGAGGTCATTCAGGGCGTCAGTCTGGCGGGCGGCATGGGCAGGCTGGACGACGGTTACCGCGTGGAACTGGGCGGCGCTTACACCGCGCCATCCGGCGACAACGTCTACGTCACCGGCGCGGCCAACCTGACCGCCGACGGCCTGAGTCTGGAAAGCAACCTGATCGAGGGCGAACGCCTCAGCATCCGCTGGGAAACCCTGCTGGAAATGCTGGGATTAAGCGAAAACGAAATTGACGCGCTGCTCTCCCTGCCCACCACGGATTGGGACAGTGCGCTGAATGAGCTGAACGACGAGCTGGCACAGGCCGCCGAAACCTTCGGCAAACTGGCCGACCCGTATCTGGTCACGCTGGCCGATTTCGCCGCCACGCTGAACATTCAGCAGCGCCGCAACGTGGAAGCCGAAAACGGCTATCCGGCCGTGGAAAACGAAATTTCCATCACCTGCACTGCCGAGGAGCTGAGCCGCCTGCTCCATTCGCTGGCCGATCAGGTCGAAAAAGATACGGCGCTGCGCCCCTATCTGGAACAGCTCATCCAAAACTGCGACCTGACCGTCACAGACGGCGACAGCGAAACCACACATGTCATGAGCGTTTCCGAGTTCTGCGATGAAACGCGTCAATTCGCCGATGTGCTGGCCGAAACGGACGGTTCGCTCGGCATCCTGCTGGGCTACGACGACGACGGTCTGCCCTTCTATCTGACCCTTGCCCTCTCCGACGGCGAGACGCTGGACGCGCTTGCGTTCCAGATGCTCCCCGGCGAAACCGAGGATACCTGTGTCTTTACCCTCCGCGCGTTGGAATCCGACGGCGACAGTGCCAATACCCTGCTTGATACGGCGCTGACGCTGACGCTCGACCCCGACGACAAGCAAGTATATGCCGCCGAGCTGAACGTTCAATCCGAGGACTTTACCCTGTATTTTGCGATGGACAGCAGCGCCGTCACCACCGAAGACAGCCTGCCCGGCTATCGTCTGTCGCTTTCCATGAACAGTGCAACCGCCGTCGATTCCGGCACGGCGCTGACTGTCTACACGGGCGACGGTCTGCACGCGCTGACCGCCGCTGGCGGCGAGCAAACCACGTATGCCGCAAACATCGACATCTATGCCGATACGACGGATTCTCTTCTCGGCTCGGCGAAGATCGAAAGCGGCCTGAGCCTTGAGCCGGACGAAAACAGCCTCGTCGGCCGCTTCTATCTGGATGAAGCCTTCACCGCCGACGACGGAACCCTCTCCTTCGGCACGGATGTCGCGCTTTCCTCGTGGAATTATGACGCGGCCGAAACCGACACGCTCCGCGAAACCATGTTTGAAACCGCAACCGGCGAAGAACTCGCCGCCCTGCAAAACCGCTTCGTTCAGAGCGCCCAGCAAAAGCTGTTTGCCCTTCTCTCGCTCGTTCCGCAGGAAGTTTTGCAGATGCTGAATTAACGCTTCAAACGCTTCGGGCGTCCTTTCCTTATGGAAAGGACGCCCGTTTTTTTAATGATTATACGTTTTCTTCCGGCTCGATCGCTGGAATGCCGCGATGCTCCACCGGCGTGGAAAAGACGATCTGCGTGCGCGTTCTGCCGAAGCGATGAAGCTGATTGATGAATTGATCCAGCTCCTGCGTCGTATGGAAGCAGACCTTGATAAACATGGAATAATCGCCCGTCACGCAGTCGCACTCCATCACGTTCGGACAGCCCTCAATATAGGGATAAAACTCCGGCTTCTGGCTCGGCTCAATCTCCAGATCTGGTAACCCATCGCCGCGCAGGAAAGCTGCGCCTGATAACCCAGAATATAGCCCGCCGCTTCCAGCCGCTCGATGCGCGCGCTGACCGCGGGAGAAGAGAGAAACACCTGCTCGGCAATCACCTTGAGCGGCGTGCGCGCATTCTGCTGCAAAATGGTCAAAATCTTTCTATCGATATTATCCATGTCCATCGCCCCTTGTACTCTGTTCAGATAATAAAGAGGATATCACGCTCCGCCTTATTTCGCAAGGGGTTTTATCAAAGAAACGAAAGATTTCGCATGTGCCGACAGATTCTGCGCTTTCTTAGGGACCATGGCGGAAACCGCGTCCGCTCAGCCGCTTAGCCCAAAATCAGCTTCGCCGCCAGCGAAACCGCGCCGCAGCAGACCATGACCAGAATCGGGTTGCTGTGCCTGATTCTCAGCACAGCCAGCGCAATGATAAACAGCGCGACATAGAGTACCTGTACCGTGCTCACGCTGATAACGCCGCCCGCGAAGACCACAACCCGCAGAATCGTCAGCGCCGCGGAGGCAATCAGCGCCACAACCGCCGGACGCAGGCAGGCCAAGACCGCCTGCATCGCGTCCATGCTGCGGTATTTTTCATACAGCCATGACAAAAGCGACACGATGATCAGCGACGGCAGAATGCAGCCCATCGTCGCCACGAGCGCGCCGGGGATGCCCGCCATGCGGATGCCGACAAACGTCGCGGAATTAACGGTAATCGGGCCGGGGGTCATCTCCGCGATGGTCATCAGGTCGGTGAACTCGCTCATCGTCAGCCAGTGGTAATACTCGACGGCTTTCGCCTGAATCATGGGCATGGCCGCGTAGCCGCCGCCGATGGAGAACAGCCCCACCTGCACAAAACAGAGGAACAAATCAAGCAGCATGGGCTTTCTTCCCCCTTCCCATGACGGCGCAGATCACGCCGATGACGCCGCTGGTCAGAATGATATAGATGACGTTCACACCGGAAATCGCCGCGACGAATGCCACAACCATGATGACGTTCAACAGCCATCGCCTGGCTTTGAGCACGCCCGCGCCGAGGTTGAGCACCACATCGACGATGACCGCCGCCACGCCTGCCTGCATGCCCGCAAGTACCGCCGCGACATACGGGTTATCGGCAAACAGCGCGTAAAAATACGAGACGAGCGACAAAATGACCATCGGCGGGATAATGGTTGCAATGGTCGCCACAACAATGCCCGCCGCGCCTGCAACGCGCTGACCGACGAGAATCGCGCCGTTGACCGCGATTGCGCCGGGGCAGGATTGCGCGATGGCCGTCATATCCAGCATTTCATCCTCATCGAGCCAGTGCAGGTCATCGACGAACCGCCGTTTCATCAGCGTGACGATGACGAATCCGCCGCCGAACGTAAACGTGCTGATGGAGAGCATGGAAAAAAACAGCGTAACCAGCCGCTTTTTCAAGCTCACCTCTTTGATTTTCGTGTCCAAGCAAAAACCTCCTTATTGGGGAAACGATTGGGGTTTCACCCCAAACCCCAGTCAGAACCTGAGGTTCCGACACCTCCCACATTCCGGCTCGCATGCGAGCCGGATAGCAGGGGTGCAGGGGAATGATTCCCCTGCCGGGGCTTGGGGCGGCGCCCCAACCGTCCCCCTCGTTCCCTTTCTTTTTCTATCTTATCCCTTGCATTCGCGGGTGTAAAATGCTATTCTTTCATCAGACCCATACCAATTTTGATATGATAGGAGCGTACAAACGTGACCATCCGCCATATGCGCATCTTTTTGGAAGTCTGCCGCACGATGAACGTCACCCGCGCAGCCGAAAATCTCTATATGACCCAGCCCGCCGTGTCGCGCGCCATCCGCGAAATCGAGCAGACATACAGCATCCGTCTGTTCGAGCGGCTCAATCAGCGGCTCTACCTCACCGACAGCGGACGGCGCATGCACGCCTACGCCATGCACATCGTCGATACCTTCGACCGAATGGAACGCGAACTCAGCGACGGCGACGAACGCGGCGTTCTGCGTGTGGGCGCAAGCATCACGCTCGGCAATTACGAACTGCCCGCCGTCGCCCGCCGCATGAAAAAAGAACGCCCGGGCATCCGTTTACAGGCGACCGTCGCCAACGTCGATACGCTCAAAGACATGCTGCTGGATAATCGGCTTGACGCAGCCATGATCGAAGCGCCGATCGATCACCGCGATTTGACGGGCGAAGCCTTTTCCCGCGACGAGCTGGCGCTGATTCTGCCGCCCGGTCACCCGCTGCTGCAAAAAGACCGCCTCACCCTCGCGGATGTGGCGGCCTGTGATTTGCTTCTGCGGGAAAAAGGAAGTTCGGGGCGCGCCTTTCTGGATACGGTCTTCGAGGCGCACGGCCTGACCGTGTCCCCTTTGTGGGAGAGCGCCAGCACCCAGGCGCTCGTGCGCGCAGTCGCTTCCGGCATCGGGCTGTCCATCCTGCCGGAAAAACTGGTTCGCCGCGCGCTGGAAGCGGGCGTCGTTCAAACGCGCCCCATCTGCGACGCGCCGCTCTCCCGCCCCTGCCACATCGTCTGGCACCGAAACAAATACCTTTCTCCGTCGCTCAGGCTGCTGATCGGGCTGATGAAGGCAGAATAAGCTTATCGAGGACATCCGTTTTAGCCAGCGGAAGGGTAAACCCATACAAAAAGCCCCCCTCTTTCGAGGGAGGCCGATAGAAAACAGGTTTACATCGTAATCTCTTTCTTGCCGCTCACCTTGAAGAACACCGCCAGCGCGATGATCGTCGAGAACGTCAGAATGGCGGAAATGGCCGAAGCCACACCGTCGTTGCCGCGGATGATCTGGGAATAGATCTCCAGCGTCATTGTCTTGGTCTTGCTCGTGTAAAGGATGATGGAGGTAGACAATTCGGTGATAATCATGATCCACGAGAGAATCGCGCCGGAAATAACGCCGGACATCATCATCGGCACGGTAACCTTGAAGAACGTCTTGAAATCCGACGCGCCGAGGTTGATGGAAGCCTCCTCGATGCTGGGCGAAATATTGCGCAGAATAGCCGAGGAAGAACGGATCGTATACGGCATACGGCGGATGGTATACGAAAGGATCATGATGAACGCGCCGCCCGTCAGCAGCAGCGGCTTCTTGTTAAACGTGGTCAGCAGCGCAATACCGAGAATCGAGCCCATGACCGTTTCCGGGAACATGGAAACCACGTCGATGGCCGCATTAAACACGTTGCGGCGGCGAACCACCACATAGGAGACGAACAACGACACCAGCACGATCACGAAGATCGCCGCGAACGCCAGCGCGTAGGTATGCACGATGGAACTGCCGACGGTGGAGAATGCTTCCTTATAGCTGCCAAGACCGAAGCCCTCGGTGTAGAGCTTGCCGCTCGTGTTGCGGAAGGAGGAATAGATGACGTAGCACTGCGGCATGATGGCCAGGCCGACCAGAATATAGCAGTACGCATGCGCGAGCACATTCTTCACGCCGTGGAGCTTCTTCGGCTCGACGGGATGCAGCGCGCTCATGGAGAACACCTTGCGGTTGGCAATGTACTTTTGCAGCAGGAAAACCGCTGTCGTGATGACAATCGCGATAATGGAAATCGCCGCGGCCATGCCGTCGCTCGAACCGATTTCAGAAAGGAACTCCTTGTAGACGACGACCGGCAGGGTGTTGTAGTTTTCGCCAATGAGCATCGGCGTGCCATAGTCGGCAAACGTGCGCATGAACACCATCAGCGCGCCGGAAAGCAGCGTCGGCAGAATCAGCGGCAGCACGACCTTGAAGATTTTGCGGATGCCGGAACAGCCGAGGCTCTCGCTCGCCTCAATCAGCGAGTTATCCATGTTCTTGAACGCGCCGGAGACAAACATGAACACCAGCGAATACAGCTGTAAGCTCATGACGATGACGCAGCCCTTGAAACCGTAAATGTCGCCGAGCTTGATGCCGAATGTATTCAACAAAAAGTTGGTGATGGTTCCGTTGCGGCCGCAGAGCATGATCCACGCGTAAGCGCCGATGAACGGCGCGCTCATCGAGCTGACGAGAATCAGGATTTGCAGCGCGCTGGCAAAGCGGATCTTCACGGTAGACATGATGTAGGCCAACGGCGTGGCCAGCAGCACGGTGATCAGCGTCACGGTCGCGGAAATCTTGAGACTGCCCCAGATCGCGCGTTGATAATATTTCTTCTGAAAGACCTTGGCGAAATACTGCCAGGTGAAACCGCCGTCTTCGCCGATGACGCTCTTGCTGAGCATGCTGATGAGCGGATAGAGCAGAAACAGCATGTAGAAGATGCTGACGCCGACGGTGACGATCATCCACAGATCCCAGCGAATCTTTTTGCGGGGCGCTTTAGCGGACATCGTTCACAACCCCTTTCGTCAGGTTGGTCTTGCCGTCGGCGGTAAACACGTTGATCTTATCCTGCTTGAGCGTCAGCTTGACCTTCGTGCCGTTGGGAATGATGCTGGAAATCGAGCTTTCCTCCACAATTTCGGCGTTCGTGCCGTCGTACAGCTCGACGAAATACGTCGTATTCAGGCCGAGGAACACGCTGGACGTGACCGTCGCGTCAATGCCCTGCTGGCCGTCCGCCGCGAGCACAAATTCTTCCGGCCGAACCGCGACCAGCACATCCTCTGCCGGAACGCTGCCGCAGTTGTCATACGGCATCGCATAGCCGTTGTCGAAATGCAGCGCGCCCTGCGCGTAACGCGCCTTGAGCGTGTTGCTGCGGCCGATGAAGTTGGCGACGAACTGATTGGCCGGGCGCTGATAGATGCTCTTCGGCGTGGACACATGCTGAATCACGCCGCCGGACATGACCGCAATGCGGTCGGAAACGGCCATCGCCTCTTCCTGATCGTGGGTGACATAGATCGTCGTAATGCCGACGCTGTTTTGAATCTGGCGGATGGCGTTGCGCATCTCGATGCGCAGCTTCGCGTCGAGGTTGGAAAGCGGCTCGTCCATCAGCAGCACGTCCGGCTTGATGACGATGGCGCGGGCGAGCGCGACGCGCTGCTGCTGGCCGCCGGAAAGGCGCTCCGGCAGACGGTCGGCATACTGCGTGATCTTCACGGTCTCCAGAATCTCGTCCACGCGCTGCTTGATCTCGTTCTTGGGCAGATGGCGGTTTTCAAGGCCGAAAGCGACGTTCTCGCGCACGGTCATATGCGGGAAAACGGCGTAATTCTGGAAAACCATGCCGATGTTGCGCTTGTTCGGCGCAATATCGTTGATGACCTTGCCGTTGAAAGCGATGGTGCCGCCCTCAATGGAGTTAAAGCCCGCAACCATGCGCAGCAGGGTCGTTTTGCCGCAGCCGGAAGGGCCGAGCAGCGTGAAGAACTCGCCCTCCTTGACATCCAGATTCAGATCGGGGATGATGACGTTCTCGCCATATTTCTTGACGATGTGCTCAAAATGAATGCCTACGCTCATATCCGTTGATTCCTTTCGCGTTATTTTCCCGTTTCAGCCGGGCCTTGGGCTCATGCGCCGTCGGGCCGATAGAAGGGGGAGACGTTGAGGGCGCCGCTCTCAAACTCCCGGCAGGGAGAAGATTCCCAACGTCCCCCATAGCTTAAAAAAGCGAAGGCGCGGCCCTTCGGCCAACGCCCTCGCCCGAAGGCATGTAAACATTACATGTCCATCATGATGTCCTGAACCTTTTCCTTCAGCTCGGAGGTGTGGGCGATGACGTAATCGCTGTCCTCATAGATGAGCTTAATGTCGGCGAGCGGGGTCATGACGTCGTTCTTATACTCAACCTCGCGCACGTTGCGGCTGGTGGTGTTCTCAGCCAGGAAGCGCTGCGCATCCTCGGAGAGCATGAAATCGACAAACGCCTTGGCGTTCTCGACGTTCTTCGCGTTCTTGACGATACCGATCTGCGCCGGCAGGAACACGGTGCCCTCGACCGGGTAGACAACCTGAATGTTGGTCGCGCCGTCCTTGATCAGGGTGACGCAGGGATCTTCGTAGGTCAGGCCGACGGCGTATTCGCCGTTGTAAACGCCCTTATACACGGCGGAAGAACCGCTGGTGATGGCGACCTTCTGGCCGACGAACAGATCTTCGACATACTTCCAAGCCGCGTCGTCCTCATAGCCGCCCATGGCCAGCAGCATGTTGGTCAGCTGGCAGAACGCGGAGGAAGAGGAAGCCGGATCGGCGGACGCGATCTTGCCCACCAGTTCAGGCTGGAGCAGATCCGCATAGCCGTTCACTTCGACGCCCAGTTCCTTGAGCATATCGGTGTTCACCAGCAGCACGGAGCCGTCGATGGTGTAGTTGGTGCAGTAGCCGCGGGTGTTCTTGTACGCATCCATCAGGTACTGATCCTGCTCGGAAACGTAATCCTGGAACAGACCCGCGTTGGCGACGTAGTTCGCCAGAGAACCGCCGTACATCAGGTCGAAGGTGCTGTATTCCTGCGCGATTTCGCTCTCGATGCGCTTCATGCAGTCGCCCGTGCCGATGGACTCGACGTTGACCTTAATGCCCGTCTGCTCTTCAAACACCGGAATGATGGAAAGCAGGCCGTCGCTGTTCGGGGAGCAGATGTTCAGTTCGCCGTCAGCCGCAGCCAGCGCCGCACCGCCGACGAGCATCACAGACGCCAAAGCGGCAGCAAGGATTTTTTTCATGGAAAGTTTCCTCCTTTTTGTTTTAGGCAGTGGATGGTTCGCTCATTGCCTTTGTGGATATTATATCACTTCACTTTATTAAACACAACCATCATTTTACAGAAATTTTACACAAGTTGCTCAAAATCCGAAAAAATATTCAGGGCTCTGCCCCAATTCCCGGCAGGAACCTGAGGTTCCTGCGCCTCCCGCCTCCTTTTCACTGCGTGATAAGATACAAAAAAGCTGCCGTTTTCGTTTTGGAAAACAGCAGCCGAAAAAATCAGATTGCAAACAGCAGAATCGCCAGAACGTGGCAGACGCTGCCCAGAATCACGAACACGTGGAACACACAGTGCATAAACGGCTTGGTCTTGCCCTTGCCATAGAGCACCGCGCCGACGGTATACAGCAGCCCGCCGCCCAAAATCAGCCAGAAACCGCCCCAGCCGATGGCCTGAATCAGCAACGGCAGCTTGAAGACGATGCACCAGCCGATAGCCATATAGCATACCATCGAAAAGACCTTATATTTGTTGAGGTCAATCGCCGTGACGGCAATGCCCACCGCCGCCAGCCCCCAGACAATGCCCAACAGCACCCAGCTGGCCACCGGATCGATCGGCCGCATGGCGCTCAGCAGCAGCGGCGTATACGTGCCCGCAATCAGCACATAGATCGTGCAGTGGTCAAACACCTGCATCACGCGCTTGCCCATGCCGGGCTTGAGTCCGTGATAGACGCTGGACATGGTATACAGCAGGATCATCGACACGCCGAACACAATCGATCCTGCCAGCCCATATCCGTTATGATGCAGCGCGGAAAAAATGATGCACAGCACCATGCCCGCAATGCCCACCACGCCGCCGACGATGTGGCTGATCATGTTGAACATTTCCTCTTTTTTCGTATAAACCGGCATTTCGCGATCTTTTAACTTGGTGCGCGTCATCACACGTCCCCCTTTCGGGTCACTTATCTAGTATTGAAAACTAGATTGTAGTTTAGCACGTCTGCCGGCGAATGTCAAGCGGTTTGCGAAACTCGGTTTGCAGCACGCAAAAAGCGGCCTCGCTGAGAAGCCGCCTTTTGCGTTGGAGAGAAAAAGCTCATGAAGAAATCTATGTCATCAGCGTTATGGCTGTTTCGGTTAAAAGAAGTTGTTACATCGGCATGACGGAAGCGTCCCATCCGGTGATTTCACCCGCGCCGGTGAGGTCGCAGGTCTCGGCGTAGTTGCCGACGGTGACGGTGTACTCGCTGTCGCCCTGCACATAGACGGCGCCGTCCGTGCCGACGACGCTCACCGCGTTGCCCGCCGCGTCTACAATTTCGCCTTCGCAGGCGAGGTTGGTCAGCGTGCTATCGCCCGTCACGACCCATTTGGAATCCGCGTCAATCGTCACGTTCGCCGTGCCGCTGCCGCCGTTGCCCGCGCAGGACTCGTCATCGACCACCGCGCCGGTAAGCACACTTCCCTGCGTCACATACAGATCGAGGTTGGAAATGCTGTCCCAAATCACGTCGCCGTCCATCTTCTGGTTGATAGCGGTGAAGGCGCAGTCCGCGCCGTTCGCGCCGGACTGGCCCCAGCCGCGCTGATTGGCGTTGCCCGTGCAGCGCAGGAAGTATTCGCTGTTATCCGCGGAAATCTCGACGTTCGAGAGCACGAACTCGCTCTCGGTGTTGGTGGTATAGAAGATGCCGCCGTTGCCGGAGACGAGCGAGCCGCCCTCCATCTCAAAGCGGCCCTCGCCAACCTCAGAGTCGCCGGACATGCTCTGGTAGAGGATGACCGTCCATGTGTTATCGTTCTGATCAAGGTCGGCCATATTGCCCGTCAGGTCGCAGTCGTACAGGCGGACGGAATTCAGGCCTTCGAGACACAGCGCTTCGGAGCCTGTTGCCGCCAGCGACGCTTCATGAATCGTGATATCCGCCGTCACATACACGGCCGGAGAACCGACGCCCTGGGCGACATACGTGCCGCCGTCCACAACCATCGTGCCGCTGCCGCGGTCGGAACGGATCGCCGCGGAGGATTCGCCCTTCGTTGTCACGGTCAAATCTCTGGCGTAAAGCGTGCCGCCGCCGGCGACGTGAATGCCGCCGGAGGTATCCTGCGTGGTAGAGATGGTCGTATCGCTCACCATCGCCACGCCGTCGCCATAGGCGAACACGCCCGCGCCGCCCTTTGCGTCGGTGGTCATCGTGCTATCCGAAATGGAGATCGTGCCGCCGGTGGTCAGCACCGCCGCGCCCACGCCGTAAAAGCTGGATTGATCGCCGCCCGTGCTCTCGTCGGAATCGCGAACGATGGTTGAATTCGTCACCGTCGTCGTGCCGTCCGTCACGAGCAGCGCATTCTCGTCCTTGCCCGTGGATTCAATCGTCTCGCCGGAAATCTCGGTGTCAGTCGAAACGGTCGTCACCGCGTCATAGCTGTCCGGCTTGCCGCTCTGCCCGCCGGCGCCGCCCATGCCGCTGTCCGGCGGGTTGCCGGGCTTCCGCCCATGCGGCATTTCCGGGGGCTGTCCGTTTTCTCCCTGCGGCATCTGCGGGGGCGTATTCTCGGCCAGCGCCATCGCGCTGGTGGAAAACATAGCCAATGCTAAGATCCAAGCAATCGTCTTTTTCATTGCGGGATTCATCTCCTTCATTTGATGGCGTTATTGTACCGCCCGTTTTTGTCAAAACTTTGAACCCCATAGGAAAAGAAAGCCACATTCTGTGG
>ENA-UEQN01002139-UEQN01002139.1-human-gut-metagenome-genome-assembly--contig:-NODE-2139-length-14372-cov-61.787618_pt1 | contig 14372 bp, 21 predicted proteins | sample MGYA00242940_ERZ507944 | MGnify/ENA primary metagenome ERZ507944 (study PRJEB26167, sample SAMN06115449) | human gut metagenome | host: Homo sapiens | place: China:Fujian | collected 2015-08-20... | reverse complement strand
AGTAGGCATACCATTTCGAAAAACGTCGACAAGCTCGTACCCCATTTGAGGTACGAGCCTGTACTTAAAATTTATTATCTAACTCCTTTCAAGTCTACTTGTATTGTACTCCCATTCCAGTTGCCAGTGTTTCTTGTCACTGTCAACCAGTGTGCACCAACACTTGTAACTTTTGAGGGGTAAGTACCAGTACCTGGTATTGTTGTTGTTACTGTCCACTCGAATAAGTTAGCGTTTTCTACTGGAATATATACAGCTGAACTGTTTGCATAGGTAGGTATAGATGCCGTTATAGTGTAACCACCTTGATATTTATAATCAAGTGCTATTATTTGTGTAGTAGACTCTGCTGAAAGTGAAACACCATTCGCGTCGCCGGGTATGTACCCATACTCGTCAGAATTTGTTAGTCTAAACTTAATCATGTTATTTATATTGGAAGTATAAGAGCCAGCAAAGTTAAGTACTAAAGGTGAGCCAGTAGCGCCAAAATTTAATCTAGCGGCATCATCAATAGCAACGGCATGATTTGACCCGTTTATTTTACATCCTATTGCATTAAAGAACTGTTTAGCAACGTTTGCGCTAGCTTCATTATGGACATAAATACCATCACTTCCATAAAATTCACAATTTTTAAAAGTATAATTGCAACCTCTTGTACATCCACAGCCTAACGCTGGTTCATGCTCACTAATAAATTTACAATTCACAACAGTTACTGTAGTGCCATAACTTGTGTCGGTACTTCCATCAAGGTGAAAGGCATAAGCACTTTCACTTGTTGAATGAAATAATATGCCCTCAATATAAGTATCTCCATAAATATTTGCAGCTCCATTAGGATATGCTTCATCGCTAACAATCTCTGGCATACCAATTCCAATAATGTCAATACCAGGATTTTTTGTGAGTACAATACTTTCGTTGTACACACCACCACAGATTATAATTGTAACTCTGTTATTTCTACGACAATAACGCTTTGCAAAGGTAATAGCATCATTAATTGTGTGAAATCTTCCACCACTTTTGGCGACTGTAATAACATTAGGGGTATCACCGTCAAACACAACATTTTTTAATTCATTTAATGCACTTGTTGTTAAATCAATTTTATTATTAAATTCATTATTAGTATTGGTCTGATTTTCTTTAAATGCCTGTAAATCAGTATTAGTATTATTTGCAAGCTGTTTAGCTTCAAGAGTTTCTTTTCTATACGCTTCAACTTGTGCATTATAATTACCTGTATTTACCCAATAATCAGTGTTAGTAATGTCAATATTTACAGGTACAGGTACTTTACTTGTAAAGCTGTTACCTAAGTGCGTTACTATACTTAGTGCTTCATATTGTAAAGCCTTATTCCATTCGCCCATAATCTTAGGAACATACCTCGCACCAACATACTGTCTGTTAATTAATCCGTTCATATTAATTTACCTCTCTTTCTAATAGCTTAACACTAAATGACCAAAGTCATAGTTACCAACACCAATATTATTACCAATATCTAACCCTGTGGTATTGAAAGTAATACTCTCCCAATTTTTTGGAATTGTGTAAATGATATACCCTTCGTCACTAATGGTAACAAAAATCATTGTTGCTAAATATTGAGCAATAATGCTTTCAGCAAAACTCGTATCAAAATTGTTAATCCAATTTTGCACTTCTTGCACTTCCTGTTTTAGCTTATTAATTTCATCGTTCTGTACTTTGTCAGTCTCAATTAAATTGTTAATATAAGTTACCATTTTGCAAAGAATTTCATAATAACTCAAACTATCATCATACACTAGCGGCAAAACTTTGTAGCACCAAAACCTAAAAAAATCTTTGTCACGATTAATCATACTTGCACTCCTTCCTAATAAATCATAAAAAATAAGTCTTTAAGTTCATCAATAATCATCATGTCAATGTTTAAAAAAGTTTCTCTAAACTTTAGTAGCATTTCTGATTGGTTACCCTCGTAACCTAAAATTTTATCAACATAACTGTCACTTTTATTTCCTGTTCCTGTCTCAGTATCGCTAGTATTACCGTTTAGAGTACTACTAGTACCATCCATACCACTATTATGTGTAGCGTTTGTTAAATAGTCGTTGCTTTCAAGTCCTTTAATACCGCCCTGTGGCGTATCACTGTAATAACTCCATGTGTCAGTAGTACCGTCAGTCCTCGAATTACTACTATTAGTTCCATTTCTGTTAGTGGTTTTGGTTTCGCTTCCACTACCTTCATGTGATACACTCCTGTTCACACTAACTAACGGTTCAACCTTTAGCAATTCGCTCTGATATAGTTGGTTGTAATATGGCATAATATTTTTCATCTTGTCACTAAGGAACAACTTCCATCTTCCTACAGTCTCGCAACAAATCTCTCGCGTGTAGTAATGTCTTAAAATCTTCTTACAAAGTTCAGCGCGGTATTGTTCGTCAAAAATAGGAAAGTCGCTAAAAATCTTGTTCCAAGATTTGTTAAGCACATCTTCGATATTATTGAACTCAGTAGACTCAGTTAAATTTGCGTTTGTTTCGCAAATAAATCTAACTTGTGTTGTGTATTTACTCACCTTCGTTATCCTCCTTCCTGTCGTCATTTTGGTTGAATACGTCACGGAAATGACAGCTTATTTGTGTACCGAACATACTGTTTATCTGCTCACATGCCTGTTGTCTTGCAAATTCTCTCGAATACCTGTTAGCCATTACACCGCCTTGTAACCTCTGTACTTCATCCTTAATCATTCTCTCTTTTTTCTGAATACTAATATTTGTTACTCCTAAATACGTTAGAGCTTCATTCCAAAGATTAACTTTTAATTCATACAGTTTATCTGCCACGTATGGCGCTCCTGTTGTGAATACGCCAAAAGAGCTTCCATCCCCCTCCATGAAATCGTTACTTGCAAAAATAACAGGTTCATTTCCAACAAACTCTTTATAAGCGTTTTTTAAAGATAGTTGTTGTTGTTCACTACCCTTAATTAAAATCGGTGTTCTTTGAGCATTGCAGTTAATATCAATGGTTGCATCAAGTTCAGCAAGTCTTTTAGAATATATCAACATCTTATCTTTACAACACCAATGTGTCATATTATCCCATATGATAACACTGTCACTTCTTCCGCACACGCGCTGATAACCGTTAGAAGCATAAGCCCTTCTATACAGTGGTATGTTGTAAACATCAAGTTGACCGCCAAGTATACCTCTCAGGCATAGATTACCCATTACTTCATCGTTAAAATATAACATAGCTTTATCTTCGTACAACCCAACTTCAATAAATCGTGCATCAACAGTGCTAGGAAGTCCAACCCATTCAAACGAACTAATTGCAATTTCTGTAAATAAATCTAAGTATTGGTCAAACGTGTATAGCTGATAACAAACACTATCGTCAAATGCTGTACGCTGTTTCTCTCTTTTAGCTTTTCTAGCTTTACTCATTCTTACACCTCCCTTCTAAACAGTATTATCAAGTGAGTAGTTACCAACATCGTTAGGATGTTTCCAAAAAGTAATCCCTCTATTAAAATAACTTTCTATTAAAGCTATATCATCACTAGGCGCGTGACCTACTATTGTGCAATCAACAGTTTTAACGTAATTCCAATGAGGACGGCTAGACACATTAGGCACTTTTGTTTTATGACAAGCGTAGCCGAAAACATCAAAGTAACTATCAATTGATTGTGCATACTCAGCGGTGATTGATTTTCGCTGAGCCTCAAAACACACTTGACCTTTACCAAAGAGCGCATTATTAGTAGCGTAATTGCCTTTTACATCATTAGCAGAAATACTAGCAGTGTAAGCACTTGTTAATATATTCTGCACACTACCCAGTGCTGAATTACTTGACTGTCCAGTAATCATCCCTGTGGCAGTTTGAACGGCTGACGGAATAGCGTTAATTGCAATTGGTACAGTATTTTGAGCAACCCATGCATTAAATGCGTCTACGTTCCACGAACATAAAGGGAAGCTGTCAAGCGTGATGGTTTCTGTCATATCCATTCTCCCTGTTCCGCTTTTTTCTGTAGCCTTGTATCTATCAAGGCGCAACACTTCTTGTACTGGCATTGTCATATTACCTACGATGTTATAATATGGTGTAAGATTTTCTGAGAATTCATAGCGTTGGATTAATGTTTGTCCACAATTATTTCTTACTTCATTAAAATTGAATGGATAAGTGTATAGTTTCTTGTTTCGCGGTGTGTAGCCATTTATTGTGTCAGTATTACTAATTGGTACACCAGTAACATTTATTGGGTTGGTGTTCCCTGTAAATGTAATATTCACACCTGCATCGGTTACCTCAACAGGAAGTATATCTGTGGGGCAAGTGTACAATGCTAAGATGTTATCTGGTGTTTGTAAGTACTGATTTAAAAAATTAGTGAGATTGGTGCTACCTGCTTCGGTGTTTGAAAAAGCTTTGATTTGATAGCCACTGTAAACACCATCGTACAAATAACCACCAGTTGTTGCAAGTAGTACCATAGTGCAAGTACTGAGTGAACCTAGCCCAATTATTTGAGCGTCACCGTTATAAACATACTCGCCACATTCAACGTTTTCAGGCAAAATATTATCACCTATTCTATCACTAAGACTATGCTCTCTTTCGACAAAACATTCTTTTCTCTCAATGTCGAACCAGTAAGTTTGCAAAACATCAATTTGAAAGCTTATCTCAGCAGTCACGTTATTAATATATTCAATTCCAGTTACAAATGCATAAAACCAACGTGTACTAAAAGCACTGTTTTGAAACATCATGTAATTACAGTCGTACAAGCTATCAGCTGTAGCCTGCATACGACATTTACCCTTATTTACACGGTTGTAACTTACATTGGTAAAATGCTTTTTGGCTTTACTAATAAAATAATCCTCTTGTGTTTTCTTATCTGAAAAATAAATTGTGTGTTTCTGCTGAGTGGAAAGTGGTACTCCACTCAGCATATACACCTCACTATCTGGTACTATATACATATATCATCACCCTTTATTTAAAACAACTGTATCGCCAACGGCACTAGCACTAGTGATATTAGTAGCGCCTGTGTAGGTTGTTCCGTCTAAGTCTGCCACAATAGTAATTTCTGTTGCGGACTGTGTTGAAGGAATAACAATAGCGCCATATTTTTGGACTGCAATTCCTGCTGTGGTGAGTGCCTCAGTCTGTACAAAATTAAGCGTGTTCGGTGCAAGTGTAGCCGTGTCGGTCTGCACATTGAGAGTAAAGATAGTACCAACCTCAGAGATGTCTTTTCCTGTAACCTCTATAGTGATTGTTTCTGGTTTGTCAATTGTCGCACCACTATCAACAAAAACTATAGCGTTTGCAAACGGTGAATAAGAAACGGTTTTCCATACATGAAGCCAGTAATTCCAATACAGCCCACTACCAACTTGAGTTTCTGCAAATTCAAAGAGGTTGTCATATACTTGAAACCAAGCTTCATCGACTAAAATGGCTTTTACATTCTTCATCAAATCAAGTTCAGCCGTTGTTACCTCTTCAAGTTCTGTTGACTCTTCCCTGATAGCTTCAAATCTCTCGTTATCAAAGGAGCTAAAATCATCAATAAGGTGAAGTTTTCCTACAAACTCCGCTTTGTTCATGTTAAATGCACTGGCAAGTACTTCAACATCAAATTTTGCATTGAAATCAGCGTCCATAAAAATACACTGTCTTTCAGTTGGGGTATTATTCTGCACATGTAACTCATTAAATCTACCTGTCATGTCAATAGGTAATAAGTTTGATTTTCCCCTAAAATTTACGGCAACACTATTCATATCAGTAGTATTAACAGGCTGTGGGTATAATTTGCCATGCGAAACTGCTTTTATGAGAAGATACTTAAAAAGTAAGTACTCGTCATACTCCGCGGACTGATATACCTGCTCAATAATTGATGAAATAAGGTTAGTAACACCGTCAGCAGATGTAAACGCGCGCTTCAAAGCCTGTTTCTCAATAGTAATTGGATACATCACGCGCCAGTTGGTTAAATGGAAAACGGACTGTACATTCGGAAGAGTACGTTTAAACTCTCGACTTGAACCTTTTTCTGGGTCATATTTTACAGCCTTGATTATTCCGACAAAAATATCCTCTACAGACTCGCCAAACTCCAAGTAACCCTTTTTAAGATGCTTATATGGGTTATTGAAAGTTGCACTCTGCACACGCACGAGAGCAATTCTATTAACTAATGCATTAATAAATTCGTTTGCATGTGTTGGATTACCAAAAAGTATTTCACCGACTTTTGGAATGTCCTGTTCTTTATCAATTTTTGGCACATCTTTCTGATATGCGTAGGATGCGTTATTTCTAATAACATTGAGAATGTCAATAGAACGGGCATCAAGTTTAGTTTTACTGATTATTCTAGCCATTAATCTTCCTCCTTCTCAAATAAATCCTCATAGGAATTATACTCTTTTTCTTCTTCTTCGTGCTCGGATGGGGGTTCGAGGTCTTCTTCCTTCTTATCGAAAAAACGTGAGACATATTTATCTCTCCACATTTTGTCGTTATCCTCGTATTTCCGCTTCCATTCATCGGCATCAGATGTGTCGATTGAGTCGGTTATATCCTCAATAATCTCAATAGTTTCATCGTCTGTTCTGTCACCAACATATTTTTTTACTTTTTCAATCAATTCGTCCTTTGACAATTTAGCCATTTTAATTCTCCTTTCTAAAATCGTCTGCTTAACATCATATAAATGGGTAAGTGCTTTCTCGTTGAGGGTGTGGGCGGTGTAGGTGGTACAGGTGAGCCGCTTAAGTATTCATACCAGTTCTTTCCGTTTTGAATTCTTTCGTCTAATGCCACAACCCCTGCACGCTCTCTTTCAAAGCAATATGATTTGACTGCTTCCTCAACATCTGTTAGCTGAGAAAATTCTAAACCAGTGTACGGGTAACTCTTAGTGGGTATCCATTGACCACCGTACCCCTCAAGTACTTCAGCATTAATTAACTGACATTGGAGGTCTCCATCTTTCCAATCCCTGCCTTGTGCATTTGCATAATCAGTTAGATTAGAGGATGGAGTCCATTGGATTAAGCCCCACCCACTGGATGCACTTAATGTTTCTTTAAGAGCAGGGTTAAGGGTACTCTCTCTTTGAATATTTCCAAGCATACCGCAGATGCTCTCAAGTGTGTACTTTCCAGTAAAGTAACGGTTAAACTCCTGCGCGTTGTTTTTCATCTGAGTTTGTGTCAGATACTTTCTAGTACCCTCAATAACTATCCAAGCCATTAAATCACCTCAGCAAGAAGCGCCTTCCATGTGTTATTACCACATTCACCGTCTTGTATAAGGTTGTGGTCTTTTTGAAAATTAATACAGGCGGACACGCACCCTTTGCCATATGAGGTATCAATTGAGCCTGTATAATATCCAAGCTTTGTCATCAATATTTCAAACACTGTGACATCATTATTTTTAGCGCCTTTTTTCAGTAAACACATAGTCGTTAATTTCTCCTTTTTAAAATCAACAATTCTTTTAACAAGTACTAAATCGCTTCGGTGGGAAATATTAGTAATTGATACACCCTTGCCCTTGTTTGTTTTTGTGTTTTTACTATTTCCCTGTGACTCAATCATTTGTGTACTGTTAATAGCGATAGCTATGTGAGTAATTCTCTTGACCGATTTACCAAAATAAAGTAAATCAGCGCTTTGAATATTGGTTACTTCTTTACCTAATGCTGAGTAACCTTGTGCTGTAGTTCGTGGTACTTTCATGCCACACTTATTCAGCACAGAATACACAAACCCACTACAGTCATACCCTCCCTCGGTTTCGGACTCTCCACCCCATACATATGGCTGTCCTAAGTACCCTCTTGCAACTCTTACAATATCATTACTTGTCATTTACATTCACCTCACTATCGAGCTTATCGCAAAGTTTTTGAAGCACAACTGTATTATTGTTGAGCGCATCCGCAAACTTGTCAGTCTCTTCTTTATGTGCATCATTAATTTTATTAATGTAATAGCACATAATTAAACACATGCCTATGGGAAAACCAAGTGTTGAAATCAATGTTGATAACTCGTTAATCATAATGTCAACCTCCTTTCTTTTTTCTTATTATAGCATATTATCAACAATTTATCAATATTAATTTGACAAATTGTGGATAATTTGTTATAATTAAACAAGGAAGGTGGATAAATGAACGATATAAAATATTATGACGGCACTAAGCTATTAAGCATGAAGGACATTAACGGTAATGTTCCTGAAATTTATATATCAACATCAAATAGAAGTGCAGGAAAAACAACATATTTTAATAGGTATCTAGTGAATAGATTTTTAAAGCATGGTGAGAAATTTTGCTTACTATACAGATTTCAAGACGAGTTAAAGGACTCAGCGGACAAATTTTTTAAGGATATACACAATCTTTTTTTCTCAGCATACATCATGAAAGCTGTTCAAATTGGTAATAGTAAAATGTATGAACTATTTCTGTGTAGTGCATATGACGAGGAGGACGAGGGTAAATCGTGTGGCTACGCTGTAGCTCTCAATTGTGCTGATAAAGTGAAAAAATATTCTCACTATCTGAGTGATGTATCAAGAATTCTTTTAGATGAATTCCAATCTGAAACTAACCATTACTGTGCAGATGAAGTTAGCAAATTTATAAGCATACATACTTCAATAGCACGCGGAAATAATAGTCAAGTTAGATATGTGCCCGTAATAATGATTTCAAACGCTGTGACGTTGCTAAATCCTTATTATACAGCACTGGACATTACTGATAGGCTGACCTCAGATGTAAAGTTTTTACGTGGGGATGGTTTCGTACTTGAGCAGGGTTATAATGAGAGTGCGTCTAAATTACAGGAAAGCTCATTATTCAACAGGGCTTTTAACAAATCTAACTATGTATCGTATGCTTCACAGAATGTTTACCTCAATGATAATCATGCTTTCATTGCAAAACTGAAGGGTCAGAGTCGCTATCTCTGTACACTTAAATATAAGGGTGAAGAGTATGCAGTTAAAATGTTTGAAGAACAAAATATAGTTTACTGCGACAAAAAAGTTGACCCTGATTTTAAACAAAGAATTTCAGTTACCACAGATGACCACAATATCAACTATGTAATGCTCAAAAATAATGCATGGTTAATTGATTATATGCGATACTTCTTTGATAGAGGTTGTTTTAGGTTTTATTCACTTGAATGTAAAGAGTGTATACTTAAAGCCTTAGCTTATTATTAATGGTATCTACGTTAGTTATTTTTGTAACATCGGTATGAAAGGCTCTTTGAAATATAAGACATGCCTGTGTAGTTGGGTGTATGCCTACCCATGCATTAAGAATTAACGTTATAGATATATTAAAGAGACAGAATTTTATTCTGTCTCTTTTGTTATGTTTCACGTGAAACATTTTATCTCATTTTATATGTCGTCTCTTGTAATACTACACCTCCCCTTATTCTCACTGGGCGCAGTTTTCCGTATACTTCCAAACCTATTCTAAAATCAGCAAGCGTTCTCTTTGTTTTCAAGAATTCTTGCTGAATTGCTGGATATTTCTCTAATTCTTCATCTGTCACCCCTGCCATTGATTTAACAAACAAGTTCTTACAACTATTGGGCATACCTGCACATTTTACATTATAGTATGGGTTCTCAATCGGTTTTTCATCTTCGTGTGTGACATGTTCAATATATGTTTTCTGTCGGACAAAAATAGCTTTATCCCAATAGCTCTCTAACTTCCAACAACAGAAATTAGAAGGGTGTATTTTAATACCCTTAATATTTTTCTTTGTAGTACAGCAATGGATGCTGTCAGTGTCAGCATACACAAAATACTTGTAGTTTTGCTGAGCGGCGCGAATAGTAAAGTTTCTAGCATAACTTGTTATTGCTGAACCTATTGGAATATACATAACTTTCTTTTCGTGTTCTTCAAATGTTGTAAAACCTAATGAGCCATCATCTTTCTCCCTTGCTACTTTAAAAGATGATATATCCGAACTACTGAGTTTACCATATAAGTTATTTAAAAAAAGTTTTGCCAGTGTTCGTCTTGCTCCTGTACTAATCTGTTTAATTTTCTTGTATTTGTCAATATATTCGTCAAAAATCCCTGTTATAGTTCTAAAATAACATCCGTCCAATAGTTCAAAATCTACAAGATTGTAATGCTCTTGCAACAATTCAAAATCAGTTTGCGTAAGTACCATTTCAACAGTAGCTTTTTTAATATTACCGTCAAAATCTTTGTACCATGTGCATACTTCTCCTGTATCTTTATCAACTATATCCGATGTCTCTAACATTTCGGTAGCCTTATAGAAAAAACTTCCTTTAATCTGAATGAATGGTAATTTGTTCGACTTTAAATAAAAACGTGTACGAATACGAACAAAATAGTAGTATTGATTTGTAAGACATTTTGACGGTATTTTACCCTTGAAAAAAACTGGCTGACCGATGGGGTAATAATTGCCACTTTCTGAGTGCATCATTGACGGGTACAAGCTATTGACATCTGCCGTTATACCCTTAGTGTAAATTCTATTTTCGCATCCCTTCTTTAGATAACACCAACCACCTCTGTATGAATGTCTGATATACTCGTCAGCGTTTGAGTATTTATATTCAATGGGGTTTAATTTATATTGTGTTAAATCAGGGAAAAAAGCCTGATAGTCTTGCTTGTCTATTGTGTGTTTAAATTCAGATAGGCAACACGAACCAATTGTAAGTTTTAAGTGCCCCTCCAATTGCATTATTTCCAATGCTTCTTTAACCACTAGAACATCATTGGCAATATAGTGTTTTTCATCATCTGTAATTGGACAGCCTGCATATCTTAATCCTGTATACTCCATTTCAAGTTTTCTATGCTTTGTATCAAAACTTTTGCCTATTTGTTCAACTGAAAATGGTAACAACTTTAAGCTGTCTCTAATCTCGATAAGTGCATATGGTGTTTTAATAAGGATGCTATACCACTGCCCCATGTCCGAAATCGAATAGACAAACGATTTTGGGGTTAAATCTTTCTCCTTTACAAAATGAACGTCACTATCATTATTGGGGTTTACATAAAGTTTTTGCTCATATTTCAAATCTGTTAGTAGGAATGAAAGCCAAAACGAACCGTCAAATTTCAAGTTATGATAATATATACAAATATTCTGCTTTAAGTTATAGAGATAATTATATGTTTCTCTAATTGAATGATGTATTTTAACTTCCTCTGTGCCTAGCTCTACTACTGCTGATGCCCACACCTCCGTGAATGTCTGTCCATCATATACTGTGGTTTCAAAATCTCCCACCATATATTTTATTTGCTTTCTCATATTTCATCCCAAAACTCGTCGTTAGCTAATGCATTGTCAATTTCTGCTTGTTCTGCATCGTTCGGTAAATTACCACTTATTAATGTATATAAATGCTGTACAGCCGTTCTTGATACTGCACTGGATGGATGATACTTAATAATAACTTCACACGTTGATAAGAAATCATCACTTGTTTGCGCTATTGAATATAAAAGTGCGTCTACTCCGTACTTCTCAATTTCTGAATTTAACAAATTGTTTAATAGGTCTGCTGATTGTGATTGTTGCACACCCACATTGGTTATCATGGATTGCACTTTATCCCATACTATCCTTGCAACATGAAACGTCTGTTGCCATTCTCTATCTGAATTCATCCTTTCATAGTCTTCTTTGTCTTTTTTTCTCCGCCTAGTCTCCCATGCTTTCCTAGCCGCCGCTTGTCTGATTTCTCTTTTTCTCTGCTCAACTGTTATTGGCTGTCCTGTTACTGCACTGATAGCATAAGCTTTGTTATAAAGCTGTGCTGGTCTAATCTTTGACAGTCTCCGTATTGAACCTGCTGTGATAGTTTTGGGCTTTGGTGGGATAAGATTAGGCTCAAATACGTACCCTCTTTTCTCGGCGTTTCTAATAAAACGTTTAATCCTGTTTCGCTCTTTGTTATAATCTTTCAATAACTGAGACTTCTTAGTTATCTTACCCATAGTTTTTATCCCTCCTGTAACCATAAAAAGTAATTAAGGGGAGAGGTTTTTAACCTCCCCCCCCTTTTTTAATTAATAGTTTAATAAACGACTATACTACCATTAACTGATAAAATTTCCTGCCACTGTTGGAAGTATTCTCACATACCTCAACTACAGCGTGTCCATCATCCGATATGATATCTTCAAGCATATCTAATGTTTCATTAACAGTCTTAGAAATGCTTGTAAAAACTGAACCGTTTTTATCTACAAGAACTGATACATCCACTGGGTTGCCGTCTTTGTCTGTATCGGCGTATGAACCGACATTAACAACATCAATCTGTAATCCCTTCTCGATTTTCTGTGCAGATGCCTTTGCATTAAATAATTCTTTCTTTGATAACATGGTAGTGCCCTCCTATTTACTGTGCTGTGTCTGCTGTGTCTGCTGTGTCTGCTGTGTCTGCTGTGTCTGCTTCCTCTGCTTTGTTTGCTTCTTCAATAAACTTACTAAGTGGCAAGCGGTATGTCTTACTAACTGGGCACTTGTTTGTGATTGCTGAGATTTTAAAGGTATCTGTTTCATACATTTTACGAATGTAATTAATCAGTTTTTCTTCATCCCTCGGCACTTCACTCTCATAGACTGGGTAAGTCTTGTTCATAGGCTCACACGAAACAGTGTCCATGCCTATCACTGTGACGTTTAGTGTGTTGATTGTTCTTGTTACAGTTGGTTTTCTCATTTTTTGCTTCCTCCTTGTTCTTGTAATGTGTTTTGCTTTGTAACTTGTTATAACTTGTTGTAACATGCACCATTGGTGCAAGGACTAGTGAGTGGAGTTGCACCACTCGTCAGCTTGGTTACTGGTAGTCGATAGCTATTACTGATTGTATATTTGCCGTTCTTGTTCCTTACTCATTACTTCGTATGATATAAATTGTCTTATCAAAATACTCCGCAAAACAAAGTTCATGAATTACACTTTCGCCCATTCTACCATCTGATTTTGCAATAACTACAAGTGTGTCACACCATGCAATATTATTGTAACAATCGCGCACGGCATCTTGATACGTTGTTTTAATTGGCTTGACACATCTTACTTCATGCTTGAGCTTATGTAAAGCCTCGCATACTCTGTTTATTTCCTGCAACTCTATCATTGGTCCAATAACATATATTTTTGACATAATTTTTGTTCCACCTTTAATATCCTTATTAGTGAGTTACTATATAATACACTATAGTACGTGAAATGTCAAGTATTTTTTTTCAAAAACTAATAAATTTCAATGTAAAGTATACCGTTTTTTAATTCGTGAGCTTTAACAGGGGTATTAATACTCTGTATCAATTCACTTCTAGTCAAGCGCTTTCCATCTTTAAATGCTTTTATTTCATAGCAAGGTAATATGTTCATTAATTCCAACACATTACATACCTTTGGTATATTACTGTCAATATATTGACTAATTGCAATTATTGTTGTCATAATAAATGATAATATAATTAATACTTCACATATGTTCATTTTGTTAATCCTCCGTTATAATAAAAAATTCATTTCTATCAATATCTACTAATATAACTTTTCTTTCAAACAAATCAGATGTTATAAAAAATAACTTTGCCTTCATATATCCAGTGTCCTTTTTCGGTTATAATGTTTAAATATGCATTACTGTCAATCACTGTAAGCAAATCTACAATCTTCATTTAACTTATCCCTCCACTCTTTCACTTCATCTATGATGATTTCTGCTAATGCATTAGCTGTGAGTTTAGACTCAAGTAACCCAATCGGTGCTTTGAATATGTGTTTATACCCATCAGCGTCTATAAAAAATACTATTGAGGATATTGAAGGTTCAATATACTCTTCAACCTTGCAATCGATAAACTCGGACGATGAAAGTATTAGCGTTTTAACATCTTTTAAATAATCTAACACATTTAACCTCCTTAATAAAACTTATCCCACCCTACCAACCACTTGTTTTCTCTTTATCGTTGAATATAATAGCTTTAAAAATTCTCAACGGTCATATGTTTCCTCCTTTTAGTGATAAACCCCCAACCCTTCCCATCCATCCGCCCTGCTTTCCTTGTTGATATAATTATTATATCACACCATTTTCAGAATTGGTGTATATAGTTTTAATAAATTGTAAACAAATTGTAAACATTATAAGCTGACCTCACTCAGAGTGTATCAATGAGAGTGCAATCCTCGTACCTCAAATGGGGTACGAGCTTGTCGACGTTTTTCGAAATGGTATGCCTACT
>ENA-UEQN01002134-UEQN01002134.1-human-gut-metagenome-genome-assembly--contig:-NODE-2134-length-14399-cov-4.464390_pt1 | contig 14399 bp, 10 predicted proteins | sample MGYA00242940_ERZ507944 | MGnify/ENA primary metagenome ERZ507944 (study PRJEB26167, sample SAMN06115449) | human gut metagenome | host: Homo sapiens | place: China:Fujian | collected 2015-08-20... | reverse complement strand
GCTTTCCGAACGCCCGACCGGTGGTGTTTGACGAACGTAGTGAGGAGTTCCGCCGGTCAGAGAAGGAAAGCCTTAACGGACCGGTCCTGGCGAACCGGTCTGACGGTATAAAACCCGGAATCGGAATAGAAAGAAAAAAATAAACCTAGAATTATTTAGATATGTTTTTATCTTCTTCAGCTAAATCCTTCCATTTGGTAATGAAGCCATTGCTTCAATCTCAGGGCCGGATATAGAAAAGCAGCCATTTATGGACTGGAATAATAGCGATATAGTAAGAAAAACATTTCTTACAAGGCATACCGTCTGCTAAATAATGGATCAATCCCAGAGAAAATTCATGAATAGGGGGAAGGGTATCCAGTAAATTGCCGTATGTGTCTTCCTGTTGAGAGAGGGTCATTTTTTTATATTGTTCCTCGCATAAGACAGGAAATTCACTCAAACGATAAACGAGACAATCCGAATTTTTTAAGATACGAATATCGAGTTCGATACCGACAGGAATCACAAGTAATTGTTTATTATGGATGATGAGATGGGGAAAATGTAAGCCGTCGATCCGGATCTCTCCCTGAAGTAGGAAAAGAATACTATTTTGTTTAAAATGATATTGTTGATAGGAATAACCTTCTAAAAAACGGAGATAATAAAACATATCCCCTCCACAAGAAGGGCAATCAGAGCAATTTATGTGTTCGTTACAAGGCATAGCACTAACTTTTTGCTTGTTGCACACACATAAATTTTCTTCCTGGACAAACATATGGATTTTTCCTGGAAGGAACTAATTTGAAAGACAATAATCTGAAATTATTTTAGCTTGCGTTGAAAATGCAGAAACCAAAGTGGAAGAACAGAGCCTTTCAAAATACTCGAAATCGTGATACTCCACCAAATTCCCGTCAACCCTAATTGGGGGAAGGAGGTCAGAAAATAGGCCATCGGAATACGTGCTCCGGTGAAAATAATCCCGGTCAGTGCCGGAGGAGTCGTATGTCCGGTACCATTGAATGCTCCGGCAGTAACGGATTCGGTTACCATGAAAAGTTGTGATAAAGCCAAAATCTTCAGGTAATTACCGCCGGCTTCAATGGCTTCCGGTTCGTTTACAAAAAGCCCGAAGATCTCGTGGTTTAATACAAAGAAGAGAATTCCGGCTCCCAAACCGATACTCCCGGCTATTCCTAATGTCAGGCGATAACCTTTACGGATACGTTCATAATTTCCGGCGCCGTAATTCTGTCCGGTAAAGGCAGCCAAGGCGGTAGAAAAACCGGCAGCAGTCATCCAGGAGATGGCTTCGATCTGTGCTCCGATACTTTGAGCAGCGACCCCTACTGCTCCCCAACGTGCGGCTAGGGTAGCCAAGGTCAAGGAAAACATGGAAAAGAGGGCATTTTGTATACTGACCGGCAAACCCAATAAAATGATACGTCGTGCATAATCTTGTTTCAATCGGCTGAGCAGGTGCATACGCCCTAACGGAAACCGGTCACTGAAGATCCGGCGTGCAAAGATGCCGTAAACCACTAATTGTGCTAATGCAGTGGCAACGGCAGCCCCTGCGGTACCCCAGGCCGGAAAGGGACCGATGCCGTAAATCAGCAAGGGATCGAGGATAATATTGACGATAAGTCCTACGGCAGAAGTACGGAAAGGAGTCCGGCTATCTCCCTGACCATTGTAAAGACCGCTGAACGTATTGTTATTGAATTGGAAAAATAACCCGGGAGCGACCAGACGCATATAATCGATCGCCTGGGTCGAAATAGAGGTTTCAAAACGGAACAAGCCCATCAGTAAAGGGGCTGCCAGGATGATGATACAGGCATAGATAAATCCGATTGTAGTCGATAAGGTAATGGCCTGACTGGCATAATGAGCTGCCCGGCGATAATCTTTCGAACCGACAGATTGGGAAACCGTAATCTCAGCCCCGATTTTAGTCATAAAGGACAAAGCGTTGCAAAGCCAGGTAAAAAAACCGGCAGCTCCGGCTGCAGCGACAGCATCACTTCCCAAATGACCGAGCCACAACATATCTGTCATGCTATAAGCCATTTGGATAAAAGAGGCCGAGATCAAGGGCACAGCCATGATCCACAAGCTTTTAAAAATACTGCCCTGTGTCAGGTCGGTTGTCTTCATCGATCTATCTACTATAATATGTCTTCCCCCTACTTCCTTTTTTCCTCTTTTCCCTTCTCTTTTCTCCCTTCGATCCTCTCCCCCTCCTCTTCCGCTTTTAGCCTTTAGCTTATAGCCTTTTACTTTTTACCTTTTTTATTATAAGTTTCCAGTGCTTTTTCCAAAACCACCAAAGCCTTTGCCAAGTCTTCTTTCTTTAAGACATAAGCCAGGCGGACTTCGTTTTTACCTAATCCCGGAGTAGTATAAAACCCCGAAGCCGGAGCCATAAAGATGGTCTGACCCTCGTAATCGAATTCTTCCAGACACCAGGCACAGAACTTATCGGCATCGTCTATCGGAAGACGGGCCACTGTATAAAACGCTCCCATAGGTATAGGAGAATAACAGCCAGGGATCCGGTTAAGCCCGTCGATCAGGAATTTCCGGCGTTCGACATATTCATCATACACGTCGCGCATATATTCTTCGGGAGTATCCAGTGAAGCTTCGGCCATGATCTGTCCTATCAAAGGAGGACTTAAGCGAGCCTGACACCATTTCATCACATTCTCCCGGACTTGTTTGTTTTTAGTAATCAGAGCCCCGATCCGGATACCGCATTCACTGTAGCGTTTGGAGACAGAATCGACCAGAATGACGTTGTTTTCGATACCTTCGAGGTGAAAAGCCGAGATATAGGGTGCACCGGTGTAACAAAATTCCCGGTATACTTCGTCGGAAAACAGGAACAGGTCGTATTTCCTGACTAAATCCCGGATCTGGTTCATTTCTTTTCGGGTATACAGATAGCCGGTCGGATTGTTGGGATTACAAATCAGGATTGCTTTGGTACGCGGCGTGATCAAAGCTTCGAATTTTTCTACCGAAGGGAGAGCGAAGCCCTCGTCTATAGTAGAAGAAATCGTCTTGATCACTGCTCCGCAGGAAATCGCGAAAGCCATGTAATTGGCATAAGCCGGTTCGGGTACGATGATCTCATCTCCCGGATCGAGACAGGCCATAAATGAAAAAAATACAGCTTCCGATCCTCCGGTAGTGATGATGATATCGTCCGTACAGACATCTATATTGAATTTGTGGTAGTATTCTACCAGTTTTTTCCTAAAACTCAGAATGCCTTCACTGGGAGAGTATTCCAGCACTTCCCGGTCCAGATGGTGCGCCGCTCGTAATGCCACTTCCGGGGTCGCCAAATCCGGCTGACCGATATTGAGGTGGTAAACGACGGTTCCCTTGGCTTTGGCTCGATTAGCCAGTGGGACCAATTTCCGGATAGGAGATGCGGGCATATCTATACCGCGTTGAGAAATGGTTGGCATTCGTTGAATATTTATTGTTTTTGTGTAATTGAGGGGCAAAGATAATAATAAATTCCAGGAACTTCAATTCAAAATCACAGCCAAACCCGGCAACTCTACATTGTATCCAAAACTTAACCCCTAACTTTAAATTACAGGGAAAAGGTTAGCGGGATATTTTATTGTATACCTAATTAAATTATCCTCAAAATTAAAGAATTTTTTCTCTAATATTTTGCTTTAGATCAAAAAAGGAGTAAATTTGACGTCGGAATAAAAACTCCGAAAAAGCTAATATATGATTAAGTATAACAATAAAATTATTACGAAATGAAAGTAACAGTTGTTGGAGCAGGTAACGTTGGTGCAACGTGCGCAAACTGCATTGCAGAAAAAGACATCGTAAACGAAGTGGTTCTTTTGGATATCAAGGAAGGTGTTTCCGAAGGGAAATCGCTGGATATGTGGCAGACTGCCCCGATCAATTTGTATGACACCCGTATTAAAGGTGTAACCAATGATTATGCAGCGACTGATAATTCTGAAGTAGTGGTGATCACTTCCGGTCTTCCCCGTAAACCGGGCATGAGCCGTGACGATTTGATTTCAACCAATGCCGGAATTGTAAAATCTGTTACTGAAAATGTAATCAAACATTCTCCGAATGCTAAGATCATCATTGTATCCAACCCCTTGGATGTGATGTGTTATTGTGCTTTCTTAGCTGCTAAAGTCGATTCATCTAAAGTATTCGGTATGGCCGGTGTATTGGATACTGCCCGTTACCGTGCTTTCTTAGCCGAAGCACTGAACGTATCTCCGAAAGATATTCAGGCACTGTTATTAGGTGGACATGGAGATACAATGGTTCCGCTGCCACGTTACACTTCTGTAGGTGGTATTCCTGTAACCGAATTGATCGACGCCGATAAATTGCAGGCAATCATCGAACGTACCAAAGTCGGTGGCGGCGAATTAGTTAAACTGATGGGAACTTCTGCCTGGTATGCTCCGGGTGCAGCTGCAGCTCAAATGGTCGAAGCGATCATCCGCGATCAGAAACGGGTATTCCCGGTTTGCGCTATGCTGAACGGCGAATATGGTATGAAAGACATCTATCTGGGCGTTCCGGTTGTATTGGGTAAAAACGGTATCGAAAAGATCATCGAAGTAAAACTCGACGATCAGGAAAAGGAACTGTTAGCAACTTCTGCAAAAGCTGTTAAATCGGTGATGACCGTATTGGACGACATGAAAATGTTCTAAAAACAGCCTAAAGGTTAAAAATAAAGAAACCGTCCTGATTTTCGGGGCGGTTTCTTATTTTTGCGCCTCAACTATCAAGCAAGAGGGAAATGAAGAGGAAAAAAAATAAAAAGGCTTGCCATTTTACGACTCCATATCATCCTTATATCAATAGCCGGATTCAGACAGTAGCCGTTGAAATAGTCGGTTTGGAAGACAACAGCTACCACCTGATCGTACCGGTAGAAATCAATGGTATACAAGGAGATATGATTATCGATACCGGCGCATCGGTCACCGTCGTCGACAGACAGGTGTTCCCGGAAGACCTGCCCGAAGAAGCAGACGTTCAGATGACATCGGGTAGCGTCACCGGTCAGATCCACGACGTACATTTAGTAAAAGCAGCTAAATTTAAAATCGGGAAACGTACGATCAAAGAGATGCCGTTGGCTGCTATCGATTTAAAATATGTAAACGAAATGTACGACAAACATCTCAACCGGAAAATTATCGGATTATTGGGGTGTGACTTTTGTGTCAGGTATCAGGTGGCTATCGATTACCGGAAAAAGGAATTTACCATGTATTTTTAATAATCTACCATCTAAAAATCAGAATTATCTGTTTTTTTAGAAAAAATATTATACTTTTGCGCATTAATCGTGCTTAAAGAATTAGCAAAAATTAAGTCATATAATAATTTATTGTAAAATGCAGAATAAAGGAGCGATCACATTACTTGCTATTGCATTAGCGTTAGTGAGTCTTTACCAGTTATCTTTTACCTGGAAAACCAATCGGGTGGAAAAAGCTGCGAGGGAATATGCGCAGGGAGATCCCGTAAAGGAAAAAGTTTATCTGGATTCTATTGCAAACAAGGAAGTTTACAATTTCCTGGGAATTGCACAATACACTTACAAAGAGTGTAAAGAGTTGGAATTAAATCTGGGTCTTGACCTGCGTGGAGGTATGAACGTAACCATGGAAGTCGACGTGGTCGACGTGGTCCGCAGTCTGGCCAACTACAGTCAGGATGAAGCTTTCAATCAGGCTTTACAAGAAGCGGTGAAGATGCGTACATCCAGCCCGAAAGACTTTGTAACCCTGTTCGGCGAAGCATTCGAGAGAATTGCCCCGAATGCACAGCTGGCCTCTCCGAATATTTTCGGAACCGTAGAACTGAAAGATAAAATCAAAATCGGAGCCAGTAACAAGGAAGTTTTAGACGTTATCCGTCAGGAAGCCGAAGGAGCCATCGACAATACATTCAATATTCTGCGTACACGTATCGACCGTTTCGGTGTAGCACAGCCTAATATCCGTAAAGCAGATATCTCCGGTCGTATCGTGATCGAACTTCCGGGTATCAAAGATGCTCAACGGGTAAGAAAATTGTTGCAAGGAACAGCAGCGTTGGAGTTCTATGAAACCTTCGATAACGGAGATTTCTTTCCTTATCTGCAAGCAGCCAATGAAAAAGCCCGTACTATCGTTGAAGCTGAAGAGATACTGACTACTGAAAATGCAGCCAATGCAACGGCAGAACAACCGGAAACAGCCAAAGCGGATACAACTGCCAACAGCCTGATTTCTCAGGCCGCAGCACAAGATTCTACCAATAATCTGCTGGCCGATGAAGCTGCTTTCAAAAAAGCGAATCCTCTTTTCTCCGTTCTGACACCTAATATCGACCGTCAAAGCGGCCAGATCATCCCGACAGGTTCTTTAATAGGTTATTCTCATGTAAAAGATACGGCAGCGGTAAATGAAATCCTGGCTATGCCACAAGTAAAAGCGACTCTTCCCCGTAATGCCCGTCTGCTGTGGGAAATGAAACCCAATGGGGAGGTTATTGCTTTACATGCGATCAAAATCACGACCCGTGACGGCAAAGCTCCCCTGGATGGAGGTGCTGTCGTCGATGCCCGTCAGGAATACGAACACAACAGTGGACGCCCTGTGGTATCCATGAATATGAATGGAGAAGGAGCTAAAGTCTGGGCCCGGCTGACCAAAGAAAATGTGGGCCATAGCATCGCTATCGTATTGGATGGTTATGTTTGTTCTTCACCGAACGTGAACGATGAAATCAAAGGGGGTAGCTCACAGATTTCCGGTCAGTTCGACGTAAAAGAAGCCCAGGACTTAGCCAATATCCTGAAATCCGGTAAATTACCTGCTCCGGCACGTATCATTGCCGATGAGATCGTAGGACCGTCCTTAGGTAGCGAATCTATCCAATCCGGTATGTGGTCGTTCGTGATCGCTTTCGGTTTGGTTCTGATATACATGCTATTCTTCTATAGCAAAGGAGCAGGTCTGGCAGCAGACATCGCTTTGTTTACCAACTTATTCTTCTTATTCGGTGTACTTGCTTCTATCGGAGCGGTATTGACCCTACCGGGTATTGCCGGTATCGTCCTGACAATGGGTATGTCGGTTGATGCCAACGTATTGATCTATGAACGTATCCAGGAAGAATTGAGAGCAGGTAAAGGGTTGAGATTAGCCATCAAAGAAGGTTACAAACAAGCTTATTCCGCCATCATCGACGGTAACGTAACAACCTTATTGACCGGTTTCATCCTTTACTATTTTGGAGAAGGCCCGATCAAAGGTTTCGCAACCACATTGATCATCGGTATCTTCACTTCATTGTTCTGTGCGATCTTCATTACCCGGATCATTCTCGACAATGCATCCAAGAAAAATGATAACGTCAGATTTACCACTCCATTTACAGCCAACTGGTTGCAGGACGTACACTTCCCATTCCTCGAAAGACGGAAAGTGGGTTATACGGTATCCGGTATTATCACCGTTGTTTGTCTGGTATCTATGTTCACCCGCGGATTCGATAAAGGCATCGACTTCGTCGGAGGTAGAACTTATACGGTTGCTTTCGACCAGCCGGTAGAAGTGGAAAAAGTAGCAGAAAGTCTGGCTGCTGTGTATGGAAGTGCTCCTGAAGTAAAAACTTTCGGCGGAGACAATCAGGTCAGAATAACCACCAAGTATAAAATCGAAGATGAAGGAACGGAAGCTGACGACGAAGTAGAGGCCTTATTGTATGAAGGGTTGAAAAGCTACTTACCCGACGGTACCAGCAAAGAAGTATTCCTGAGCGACTATCGTCAAATGTCGCAGAAAGTGGGACCGGCAGTGGCGGAAGATGTCACCCGGGCTGCAATCTGGTCGGTAATCTTTGCCTTATTAGTGATCTTCGTTTACATTATGGTACGGTTCAGCAAATGGCAATATGGTGCCGGTGCCGTCCTCGGATTGGCTCACAATACCATTGTCGTATTAGGTTTGTTCTCCCTGTTGGCCGGATTCCTGCCTTTCTCTCTGGAGATTGACCAGGCCTTTATTGCAGCCATCCTGACCGTAGTGGGTTATTCGATCAACGACACGGTGGTTGTATTCGACCGTATCCGTGAATACCATCATCTGTACCCGAAACGCGACGATCTGGAAGTAACCGACTCTGCATTGAACTCTACATTACGCCGTACGTTCAGTACTTCTTTGTCGACCTTAGTGGTATTGTTAGCGATCTTCATCTTCGGTGGTACTTCTATCAAAGGTTTCGTATTCGCTCTGTTGATCGGTATCATCGTAGGAACCTATTCTTCTCTGTTCGTGGCCACACCGTTAGCTTACGAATTCAGAAAGAGATTCGGTAAAAAAGAAACGACTGTCGTGAAGAAATAAACAGTTCTCACTCTCATAAGAAAACGCCTTGCAAAAGGCGTTTTTTTTGTACTTTATTGGTATAATACAGGATGCGGCTCGGCCATGCCAAATTTGAAAACAAAGTTTTCATTTGTCATTGCTCTCGCCTTTCACTATATTTGCCTAAAAATGTCCTATGCGTCAAATTAAAATATGTTTGGGCAGTTCGTGTTATTCCCGGGGAAACAATGTCCATCTCGAAGTGATCAAGAAATACATAGCAGAAAATCACCTGGAAGCCGAGATTTCATTCTCCGGTCATCTGTGCGAAGAATTATGCAGTAGCGGTCCGATCCTCCGAATCGACGAGAAAGTCTACAAAGAGGTCAATCTCTCGGGTTTATACAAAATACTTCAGGAAGAATTTCCGATAAAATAATAACAGGCGAAAGGCAACCTCACCCATAACACAGTTTACCCAGCAACCATGAACAGATCTATGGATTTAAAACCGATCTATACCGAACCGGAAAATTGTCAGGACTGTTATAAATGTGTCCGTGAATGTCCGGTAAAAGCGATTCAGATCGAAGACAATAAGGCCTACATCATAGAAGAACGATGTATCTACTGTGGCCACTGTACCCAAGTTTGCCCTACCGGTGCAAAAAAGATCCGGGACGGGGTCAGCCGTACCCGTCTTATCTTGCAGAATTATCCCCGGGTAATCTTATCCCTCGCCCCCTCCTGGGCCTGTGAATTCGAAGATTTATCCATCGGACAACTTATCGCAGCCATCCGCAAACTTGGTTTTTCAGGAGTATCCGAGACTGCGATCGGTGCAGAATTGGTCTCTTCACGGGTATCGGATTATCTACAGCAATCGCAACCGGGAGTGTATATCTCTTCCGCCTGTCCGGTAGTGGTCGAATACATCCGGAAATACTCCACCGAGCATACTCCGGCCATCACGCCGATGCTCTCCCCTATGTTAGCCCATGCCAGAATTTTAAAAGACTATTACGGAAACGATTTAAAAGTCATCTTTGCAGGCCCATGTATCTGTAAGAAACTGGAAGCGGATCATTTTAAAGACCTGGTGGAAGTGGCTATCACTTTTAAAGACCTGAAAAACTGGTTTGAAAAAGAAAATATTCATCCCGAACAATTAACTCCGGCTGCAGAGGATCACTTTATCCCCTGGCAGGCCGGAATCGGTTCTCTGTACCCTGTCGAAGGAGGCATGCTTCCGGGTATCGACGGTGAAAGCAAAAAGATTGTAAAAATGGCTTTCTCCGATTTGAGTAATATCAAAGATGTCATCAAAAACCTGGATACACGCCGGGAAAAAGATACGATTTTTCTGGAACTGCTGGCTTGTAAAGGAGGCTGCATCAATGGTCCGGCCAAACTCAGCCAGACCTCTCTGGCCATCAAAAGATACAATATTCAGCAACACCGGGCCGCACACCCCGAAAGTACCGTTCCCGATCTCGGGCATATCGATCTGACCACGACATTCAAGGCTTACGACTGTTCGGCAGCCCGGCATACAGAAGAAGAGATCAAGCAAGCCTTATCTGCTGTCGGTAAAAACAGTCCTGAAGACGAGCTCAACTGTAGCGGGTGTGGTTATGACTCCTGCCGTGATTTTGCAGTAGCCCTGGTCGAAGGCCGGGCAGAAGAAAACATGTGCGTATCCTATATGCGACGGGTGGCCCACGACAAAGCGACCGTCTTGTTACAAAAAATACCGGCAGGCGTATTACTGGTCGATAATGATCTGAAAATCTCCGATATGAACAGCTGTTGTGCCAACCTGCTGGGAGAGGATGTCGTCATGGTCTACGAAGCTTCGCCCGGATTACAAGGCGTTGAATTAGACAAAATCTGTAGCTTCACCGACCTCTTCCGCACGGTATTGAACACAGGTAAAGAGATCACGGAAAGGCAAATCCGGGAAGGCGATAAAATCTGGCTGCTCTCTATTTATAATATCCAACCCCACCGCCTGGTATTCGGAATCTTACAGGATCTTCGGGAACCTTATGTCCGTAAAGAATGGATGCTGGAAAAAACCCAGGAAGTGGTACGCAAATATATGGCTACAGTACAGGAAGTGGCTTGCCTGCTAGGTGAAAATGCAGCTTTTACCGATGCTACCCTACGGTCGATTATGGAGGCAGGGGAAAAGGTAAAAAGCTAAAGGCCAGAAGCAAGAGGGGAGGGAGAAAAAAGGTTGGAGGGGGAAAAGATGGGGGAACGAGTTTATAAGAAAAAGGAAGAATGAAAGAATCGGATATATTTATAGAAGTAGACTGTTTCCAAAAAAATAAAGCAGGCAATATCGTCTGTGGAGACAGTTACATGTCCCAGAAGTTAAAAGAGGAAGACCGGATCATCAGTGTATTATCGGACGGTTTAGGGAGTGGCATCAAAGCCAGTGTTTTATCGGCGATGACCGCTACCATGGCCATGAATTACACAGCCATGAACGAAAGTATTCTCCAAACCGCTCTCTCGATTATCCATACCCTGCCTAAGGATATGGTCCGTAAAATCAGTTATTCCACCTTTTGTATCTTCGACATCGATTGTTTCGGGAATACCCGGATTGTGGAATACGAAAGCCCGGCGGTCTATCTGTTTCGTCGCGGACAGGCAGTGGAAATCCGGAAAAAAAAGATCCCGATCGAACGGGAAGATCTGGAAAATACCTATCTGTGGATATCGGAGTTCAAGCTGGAAAAAGAAGACCGCCTGATTTGTTTTTCCGACGGAGTCAGCCAATCGGGAATGGGTAGCAGTAATATGCCTTTCGGTTGGGACGAAGGAGTCGGTATCTATATCGCAGAAACCTTAAGCCAGCACCCCGGTATATCGGCGAAAGAATTAGCCCGCAAGATCGTTTTAAGGGCCGAACGCAACGATAACTATCGTTTGCTGGACGACACCAGTTGTTGTGTCATTTACCGGCGAACGCCGCGCAATCTGCTCATCTGTACGGGCCCGCCTTACGATGAAAAAAAAGACCGGTATCTGGCAGAAAAAGTCAGGGATTTCAAAGGTAAAAAAGTACTCTGCGGAGGAACGACAGCCACGATTATTTCGCGGGAACTTCAATTCCCCCTGCAGGTCAGTATGGATATCACCGATAAAGAACTCCCCCCACTCTCCTATATGGAAGGAATCGACCTAATCACGGAAGGGATTCTGACCTTAAGTAAGGTGGAGCGGCTTTTAACCCAAGGGGTCCCCGAAAAATCACAGGGTCCGGCCAACGACCTGGTTAATCTGATACAAAACAGTGATAAAATCACCTTTATCGTCGGTACCCGGATCAATGTGGCACATCAGGATCCCAACCTACCCGTAGAACTGGAAATCCGGCGTAATGTGGTAAAAAAAATTAAATATTTATTAGAAACGAAATTCCTGAAAGATGTAGAAATTACCTATCTTTGACCCCTCAAAATGACACACATCAAAGACTACACATTAACAGGAAAGAAATTTTAAATTTGAATCCTATGGACAAAATCAAGCTGAGATTATGTGCAGGAACCATGGGTTATGTCATGGGCGGAGCCCAATTAATGGAAATAGAAGAATTGCTGTCTGAAGAAGAAAAACAAGGCATTGAAATCACCTTTTCTCCTTGTCTGCAACGGTGTAACGGCAAAGATACACCTCCTTTTGCAGAACTGAACGGAGAAATCATAACCGGTGTCAGTAAAGAAACCCTATTACGAATTATAAAAGAAGAATTAAGACATGTTGTACGATAAATTTGCGATGCTCACCAAACGGGAGTTATTAATCCGGATTGTCAAGTTATTAAAAAAAGACGAACTGATCACAGGTCTGAAATATCTCCCTGTCGAAATGCGTCCACGTAACAAGCGACCGGTGAGGTGTTGCATCCACAAAGACCGTTACATCCTCAAACACAAGATTATCTCGATTCTGGGCTTTGAAATTACAGACGAAGAGATCGACCTGATCCATCTCTCCGATTTCGCCCGCATGGCGATGGCTAATAAAAATATGAAGGAAAATATCCTTTCTGTTGTCCACGAAGCTTGTAGTGCCTGTATCCAATCACAATATGCCGTCACAAACCTTTGCCGGGGATGTGAAGGCCGGCCTTGCGTGATGAACTGCCCCAAAGCTGCAATTTCGTTTATCGGCGGCAAAGCCAGTATCAGCAGTGAGGATTGTGTCAGCTGCGGATTATGCCAGAAAGTTTGCCCCTATCATGCCATTGTATACACGCCTGTTCCTTGCGAAGACGTTTGTCCCGTAAAAGCGATCAGTAAAGATGCCGAAGGCGTAGAACATATCGATAAAGAAAAGTGTATCTATTGCGGAAAATGTATGCAAGCCTGTCCCTATGGAGCTATCATGGAACGGTCGAAAATCATCGATATACACAAAAGTATTAGTAATCCGAAGAAAAAAATCGTAGCTATCCCTGCTCCTGCTATCTATGGACAGTTCAATGCCACTCCGGGGCAAGTACTGGCAGCGATCAAACAAATCGGTTTCGACGATGTGATCGAAGTTGCTCTCGGTGCCGAGATCACAGCTGCAAACGAAGCCAAAGAATTGGAAGAAAAAATGCAGGAAGGCCAAGCTTTTATGACCACCTCTTGTTGCCCGGCTTATACCGGTTGGGTGGACAAGCATGCTCCGATGCTGAAACCCTATGTTTCGGAAACCCGGAGCCCGATGGTCTATGCAGCCCGATACGCGAAGGAGAAATATCCGGATGCCGAAGTCGTATTCATCGGACCGTGTCTGGCCAAACGCCATGAAGCCGATTCGGTCGACGAAGTGGATTATGTGATGAGCTTCGAAGAGCTGGGTGCTTTTATGGTGGCTTATGACATAGATGTAGCCAATTGCAGCGAGAAAGAGCTCAACCACGAAGTGACGAAGTACGGCCGTGGATTTGCTCAGGCCGGCGGAGTCCAGGCAGCTGTTGTCAATGCCATCGGTAACAAATATTCCAATATTCATATCGAAGGGTTGGATAAGAAAAATCAAGCCCTATTGAAGAGTATGGCTAAAAAACCCGACGCTCAATTCGTCGAAGTGATGGCCTGCGACGGAGGTTGTATCAACGGTCCCTGTTCATTAGCTCCCCTCACCTTAGCCAAACGACAAATCAAAAAAGTACTGGAATAACTAAAAGAACAATTGGTTTGTCAAATCGATGTCCCCTGTACCGCCTTTTTACGGCCGCAGGGGGCATCGATCTTATAATTACGTACCGTTTAGCTACAGAAGTTTCAAAAGTTAACCGTTGTCACTGAAAAAGATACATTTAGTGTAAACATGTATATAAACACCCAATGCTATTATTTGCATCAGATTCTAATTAAAAAACAACAGCTAAGATCTATTTAAGTTCATTCAAACATATTTTCCACCCTTCCATTCTTGAAAGATCGGATGGTCCCCAATTTCCGTTCCTCTGTTTCATCCGATCGTTATTGTAGCCTAAAAGAACACGCCTTTGAAAATTTCATCCATTTCCGGAACATAACCGTCACACTCCTTCAAGGCTTTCCTGAATTTTTCAAAATGTACCGGCGACAAGTGCTTGGTCAGGAAATTTTTGTGCTGGTACAGAAAATCAATCTTATCGGAAGTTTCTCTAAACTGTTCCAAAAATAATTCACTGATTCCTTCTCCAAACTGGATATTTCCCATTGCTTCCAGATAGGCCTGAGTATTTTTTTCATTCTTGTTTTTCCGGTAATTCTGCCGGAGCTTTTCCAATTTTGTCCCCTCTTCCACGGCAACGTCCATCCGGCGCAACCACTCTTTTACGGTGAGCGAAGCTCCTCCCATCCGGTATATCACTTCCCCCTGAGGAGAAAAGATCCAAAATGTCGGAAACGAACCCACCGTATACAGGGCATTAAATTCCTTTGCCTCGTCTTTTTCTATATCATACTTCACAGAAATAAAACGTTTATTAAAATAATCGCCGGTTTCTTTCCGGGTAAAGATGCT
>ENA-UEQN01002126-UEQN01002126.1-human-gut-metagenome-genome-assembly--contig:-NODE-2126-length-14444-cov-3.728614_pt1 | contig 14444 bp, 12 predicted proteins | sample MGYA00242940_ERZ507944 | MGnify/ENA primary metagenome ERZ507944 (study PRJEB26167, sample SAMN06115449) | human gut metagenome | host: Homo sapiens | place: China:Fujian | collected 2015-08-20... | reverse complement strand
CGTAAGAACAGGCGCTGACGTTATTTATCTTAGAAAATTTACCCAGAGCCTTGGCTGGTTCAATCCTAGAATTATCGCTAAGATAGAAAACGCTCAGGGTGTTGCCAATATTGACGAGATCCTTGACGCTGCTGACGGAATAATGGTAGCAAGAGGAGATATGGGCGTTGAGATACCTTTCGAGCAGATACCTGCTATCCAGAAAGAGCTTATCAGAAAAGCCTACAACGCAGGCAAGAACGTTATCACAGCAACTCAGATGCTGGAGTCTATGATAACAAACGCACGTCCTACAAGAGCCGAGATAACCGACGTTGCAAACGCTATTTATGACGGCTCGTCTGCTATAATGCTTTCAGGGGAAACTGCCGCAGGTAAATATCCTGTTGAGGCTGTCAAGACCATGAGCCTTATTGCAGAAACGACCGAAAAGGATATCGACTATATCTCACGTTTCAAGAAAAGAGCAGACGAGAGAAATTCATCTATCACTGACGCTATCTCACACGCTACTGTTACAACTGCCCATGACCTTAATGCTGTAGCGATCCTGACAGTAACAAAGGGCGGAACAACAGCAAGAACGCTTTCAAAATTCCGTCCGAACTGTCCTATAATCGCACTTACAACTGACGATACAACATATCATCAGCTCAGTCTTTCATGGGGTATCAGAGCAGGTGTTATCGAAGAGAAAACAAACACTGACGAACTCATCAGACACGCTCTGGAGCGTTCTGTGGAGCTTGGCTATCTGAAGAAGGGCGACCTTGTCGTTATTACAGCAGGAGTACCGCTTGGAATGAGCGGAACGACAAATCTGCTCAAAGTCGAGAGAGCGTAGTTTTTAAGTGAGGAGTGAGGAGTGAGGAATGGCAGCGCCATACCGAGCAAATCACCAACATAAAGTAAAAGCACCCACGAGCGAAGCGAGCAAAAGGTCTGTGGAGAGAGCTTTAATAGGAACAAGCCTACTAAGCGGTGCAGAAAAGCAATAGAAGAATTGCAAAAAAAAATCAATTACAAAGCGGTGTCGGAGCGGAATGCTCTGCACCGCTTTTGTTGCAAAAAATGTTTGAGCTTTTTGGAGGCGATCACTTTTTTTATTCAAATAATTTTCCGTGAATTGGGTAACCGATTCTAACATATGAAAGAAGTATGGCGTAAGAGTAATATTTCTGAATGTGACTTGACTTTGATTTTGAAGTATGTTATTATTTTAACATACGAGCGGTAGTATTATTAATAGGTATGCAATACTGAATATTGAGGTAATATGTGCTGCCCGAAATCTTATGTCAGGAGAGTATAAAATGGAAAGACAGTTTTATGACGAATGGGAAGGCTTTAAGCACGGCAGATGGTCAAACACTTCTATCAATCTTCGTGATTTTATCCAGAAGAACTTCACACCATATGACGGTGACGACAGCTTCCTTACAGGCCCTACAGAAGCAACTACTAAGCTCTGGGAACAGGTAATGGAGCTTTCAAAGAAGGAGAGAGAAGCCGGCGGTGTTCTCGATATGGACACTAAGATCGTTTCTACTATCACCTCACACGGCCCTGGTTACCTTAACAAGGATCTTGAAAAGATCGTTGGTTTCCAGACTGACAAGCCTTTCAAGCGTTCTCTTCAGCCTTTCGGCGGTATCAGAATGGCTATGAATGCTTGCGAGCAGAACGGCTACACAGTTGATCCTGAAGTTGTAAAGATCTTTACTGAATATAGAAAAACTCACAATCAGGGCGTTTTTGACGCTTACACACCTGAGATGAAGCTTGCCAGACACGCTGCTATCATCACAGGTCTTCCAGACGCTTACGGCAGAGGAAGAATCATAGGCGACTACAGAAGAGTTGCTCTTTACGGTATAGACTATCTTGTTGAGGACAAGAAGGATCAGCTTGCTACTTCACTGGTAAGAATGACTTCTAAGAACATCAGACTCAGAGAAGAGCTTTCTGAGCAGATCAGAGCCCTTGGCGAACTCAAGAAGCTTGGCGAGATCTACGGCTACGATATCTCACGTCCTGCTAAGAACGCTAAGGAAGCTATCCAGTGGCTGTACTTCGGCTACCTTGCTGCTGTTAAGGAGCAGAACGGTGCTGCAATGTCACTTGGCAGAACTTCTACATTTATCGATATCTACATCAAGAGAGATATGGACAGAGGTATCCTCACAGAGCAGGAGGCTCAGGAGCTTGTTGACCACTTCATCATGAAGCTCAGACTTGTTAAGTTCGCTAGAACACCTGAGTATAACTCACTGTTCTCAGGCGACCCAACTTGGGTAACAGAGTCTATCGGCGGCGTTTCTATCGACGGCGTTCCAATGGTAACAAAGACTTCATTCAGATATCTCCACACACTTGAGAACCTTGGTCCTGCACCAGAGCCAAACATGACAGTTCTGTGGAGCACAAAGCTGCCTGCAAACTTCAAGAAGTTCTGTGCTAAGACTTCTATCAAGACTTCTGCTATCCAGTACGAGAACGACGACCTTATGAGAGTTACACACGGTGATGACTACGCTATCGCTTGCTGTGTATCTTCAATGAGGATCGGTAAGGAGATGCAGTTCTTCGGTGCAAGAGCTAACCTTGCTAAGTGCTTGCTTTATGCTATCAACGGCGGTGTTGACGAAAGACTTAAGATACAGGTAGGTCCTAAGTATCGTCCGGTTACAGGCGATTACCTCGATTATGATGATGTAATGGCTAAGTATGACGATATGATGGAGTGGCTGGCTGGTCTGTATGTAAATACACTGAACGTTATCCACTATATGCACGATAAGTATTCTTATGAGAGAGTTCAGATGGCTCTTCATGACAGAGATGTTAAGAGATACTTCGCTACAGGTATCGCAGGTCTGTCAGTTGTTGCTGACTCACTTTCTGCTATCAAGTACGCTAAGGTAAAGTGCATCAGAGATGAGGACGGAATCGTAACTGACTACGAAGTTGAGGGCGATTTCCCTAAGTACGGCAACAACGACGAGAGAGTTGACAAGATCGCAGTTGACCTCGTCAGAACATTCATGGACAAGATCAGAAAGCACCACACATACAGAGATGGTGTTCCTACAATGTCTATCCTTACTATCACATCTAACGTTGTTTATGGTAAGAAGACCGGTTCTACACCTGACGGAAGAAAGATCGGCGTGCCTCTTGCTCCTGGTGCTAACCCAATGCACGGCAGAGATACTCACGGCGCATCTGCATCACTTTCTTCAGTTGCTAAGCTGCCGTTCAGACACGCTCAGGACGGTATCTCAAACACATTCTCTATCATTCCTGACGCTCTTGGCAAGGACGATAAGGTATTCATGGGCGACCTTGATATTGAAAGCATAGCTAAGGAGCTTAACGAAGATGGGGTTTAATGTTAAAAAGGACGAGGACGAGGCTCAGGTAAACGAGCTTGTTGACGTCATTGACAGACTTATGATGGGCGGTCAGGGTCATCTTACGATAGACATAGACGAAACTGAAGAAGGTCTGAACGTTAAAACTTACAGCACTTCCGATTGTGGCGGTGACGGCAAGACGGCTTGCTGTCAGCCTACAGAAGAGGACGCTGTTGACAGAGATGAAGATTAACTCCCTATTTTAGAAAACGGCGGAGATAAATGCTCCGCTTGTTTTCCATAAATACTAAGAAAGGAATGTAATACTATGGCAAACTTTGAACCAACAGAGGCACAGGTAGACAACCTTATCGGACTTCTTGACGGATATGCTGAAAAAGGCGGTCATCACCTTAATGTAAATGTACTTAACAGAGAAACTCTTCTGGACGCTCAGGCTCACCCTGAGAAGTATCCGCAGCTCACTATCAGAGTTTCAGGCTACGCTGTAAACTTCGTAAAACTTACTAAGGAGCAGCAGGACGACGTTATTTCAAGAACGTTCCACAAGAGCCTTTAATTTGAGCTTTACCGCATAGAATGAGTTTCTTTGCGGATAATATGCACACGGGCGGTCGGCGTCGTCTTACATGGAACATTTTGTTTTATGTGGATGAGAGCTGCCGCTCGTTTGTTACTTTTGGTGGATAGGTGTGCGGTGATATAAATTTGTGAGCGAGCAGAAACGGGACGTCGAGGGCGCCGTCCCCCACAGAATGGTTTGTGCAGGCTGAACGGGCGTGCGTTCATGCGAAATAAAAAAGGAGGGATATCCCATGGAGGGATTTATACATTCTACGGAAAGCTTTGGTACGGTGGATGGACCGGGGATAAGGTTTGTTATTTTCTTTCAGGGCTGTCCTATGCGGTGTCTTTACTGCCACAATCCTGATACTTGGAAGATAGGCACAGGTACAAAGAGGACGGTTGAAAGTCTGCTGGCGGAATATGATTCGGTAAAAGAGTTCATGAAAAACGGCGGAATTACCTGCACGGGCGGTGAGCCTTTGGTGCAGATAGACTTTGTGACGGAGCTTTTTGAAAAGGCTAAGGAAAAGGGGATACACACTTGTCTTGACAGCTCGGGCATCACTTTTACGCCTGACAGCACGGAAAAGTTTGAAAGGCTTTGCAAATGCACTGACCTTGTTATGCTGGATATCAAGCATATTGACCGTGAGGAACACAAGAAGCTTACGGGACATTACAATGACAACATTCTTGCATTTGCGAAGTTTTTGTCGGAGCATGGTGTGCCTATATGGATACGTCATGTTGTTGTGCCGGGTATCACGGACAAGGAAGAATATCTTTTCAGGCTGGGCGAGTTTATCTCACAGCTCAAGACTTTGAAAGCGCTTGACGTTTTGCCTTACCACACCATGGGCAAGGTGAAGTATGAGCAGCTCGGTATAGATTATCCTCTTGGTGACACGCCGCCTCTTGACAAGGAGGATGCTGTTAAGGCGAGAGATGTTATCATGAGAGGGCTTAAAGCGGCGTTGAAAAAGAGAAAATAGTATTTTAGACGAGTGGACTTCGGTCTGCTCGTTTTTTATTTTACACTGAAAAATAAAAACTAAAAAAAGTGTTAAAAGCCTTTACAAAGGCAGGCGGTTGTGTTATAATAGTAATCGTAAAAATTTGCGTGAAAAAGGAGGAGCTTATAGTGCAGAAGGCGTATCTGATTTTGGAGAACGGTACTATTTTCGAGGGTAAAAGTTTCGGCGCAGCTGGCGAAGCTATTGGCGAAATTGTGTTTACTACGGCTATGACAGGCTATCTCGAAACACTTACTGACCCTAGTTACTACGGACAGATAGTTGTTCAGACATTTCCGTTAATTGGTAACTATGGCGTTATTCCTGAGGATTTTGAAAGTGAATGTCCTCATGTTAAAGCTTATATTGTTAGAGATTGGTGTCAAGAGCCTAGCAACTTCCGTTGTGAGGGTGATCTTGACACTTTTTTAAAGCAGCATAACATCGTAGGTCTTTACGGTATCGACACTCGTCAGCTCACAAAAATAGTTCGTGAGTCGGGTGTTATGAACGGAAAGATCGTTCCTGAGGGATCAAGCTTCGGCTTGACAGATCTTAAGAACTATACTATCGTTGAGGCTGTAAAGAACACGACCTGCTCGGAGGAGAAAACATTCGAGCCTGAGGGCGAGGTCAAGAGAAAGGTAGTGCTTTACGATTTTGGTGCAAAGCACAACATTGGAAGAGAGCTTGTTAAGAGAGGCTGCGAGGTAACTGTTGTTCCTGCATACACAAAGGCAGAGAGGATAAAGGAGCTTGCACCTGACGGCATAATGCTTTCAAACGGCCCTGGAGATCCTGCGGAGAATGTGGAGATAATCGAGGAGCTTAAAAAGCTTTCTGAGATGAAGATACCTACTTTTGGAATTTGTCTGGGTCATCAGCTTTTGGCACTTGCACATGGTGCGATGACACACAAGCTGAAGTATGGTCACAGAGGTGCGAACCAGCCTGCTGAGAACACTGAAACAGGCAGAGTTTACATAACATCACAGAACCATGGATATGCAGTAGAGAACGATTCGCTCCCTGAGGGTGAAGCAAAGGTGCTTTATGTAAATGCCAATGACGGCACTTGTGAGGGTATCAGATATCTCAACGAGCCTGCATTTTCTGTACAGTTCCACCCAGAGGCTTGTGGTGGTCCGCATGATACTGACTTCTTGTTTGATGAGTTTATTGAGCTCATTGACACTAACAAGAAATAAGCTCTGATTTTTTGAAGTATAGAAATTATTGATCTCAGTTTCTGCAACAGTAGGGGCGAACAGTGTTCGCCCGTGGCTGACGGAATGTGTTTGATATGACTATTGTAGTGTTCATTATTCGAGCGGCTTTTATATGGGGCGGTCGTGATAGTGAACGGGCGAACGCTGTTCGCCCCTACATTATGTTTTACTGAGGTCGTTAAGCTTTAACACAGAGGGTTGCTGGGTGCGGTTTTCGAGAGTGTGAGAAGGGATAACTCCTCACTCCTCACTCCTCACTTTCAGCGTTTCCCTAAACTTTTCAGAAAGGATTGAATTTAAGTGCCTTTAAATAAAGATATAAAGCGAGTTCTCGTTATCGGCTCGGGTCCTATCGTTATCGGTCAGGCTGCAGAGTTTGACTATGCAGGTACACAGGCATGCCGCTCATTAAAAGAAGAAGGCGTTGAGGTTGTGCTGGTAAACTCAAACCCGGCGACGATCATGACAGATAAAGATATTGCAGACCGTTTTTACATTGAGCCTCTTACCGTAGAAGTGGTAGAGCAGCTGATCCTGAAAGAGAAGCCAGACAGCGTTCTTCCTACCCTGGGCGGTCAGGCAGGTCTGAACCTTGCCATGGAGCTGGATGAGAAAGGCTTCCTGAAAGAACATAATGTAAGACTGATCGGTACTACAGCCCAGACCATTAAGAAAGCTGAAGATCGTCAGGAATTTAAGGATACCATGGAGAAAATCGGCGAGCCAGTTGCAGCCGAGGTTGACCACCGCCGCATTCGGATGCGTTTTGAGATAGTCGCGAATCTCCCACGCGAGGTCGCTCTGCCGCATGGCAACCTCCAGAAAACCGAAGCGGTGCATGATGCTTTTGGCCTTTTCCTCCAGCGCGGAGAAGTCGTAATCCACCTGATCAATCAACCGGAGCGCCGTTTCGTCCCGGTAGATTTTAGGATAAAGCTGTGAACACATTTTGCGCCCATACATCGGAATGACCAGCGTTTCCTGCACGGTGTTCTTTTTGATGGGATATTTCATGGCTTTTTCCTTTCTGTTGCCTGCCGCAAAAAAGGCGGGTCGGGCAGGCCGCCCGTTTCGATGATGTTTTCCAGCATGGCCCCAAAGCCCTGCGGATTTTGAATTTGAAACTGCATATGGTTCATCTGTTCAAACACGGGAAAATGCCCCTGCGGATACGCCCGCATGACCGCATCGCGGTATTTGAAATGGTCTTCAATGCCGCCAAATTCGAAGAAGCAGTGTGCCTGCAAAACCTCCGACAGCGCTGGGAAGGGTTTGTTCTCCAGGCTGTCCGCCAGTTGGCGGCGCAGATTGCCGTAGGTCAGCGCCTTTCCCGCCGCGATGAAATACGGCTTAATCGCGTCGTCGTCGCACCACATGATCTTTTTGAGGGTTTTTCCCTTCGACCAATACAGGCTCTTGATCGCCAGATACAGAAACGGCGTCATCACGCGCCGCGTTCCCGGCCAATTTGGGCGAACTGCCCGCCGTCAAAAAAGACGTGGTCCACGGGAAGCCGCGTCGCGGCCAGAAACGCTGCCGCCAGGTCCGCGCCGATGGAAGAAGCGACGACCAGCGCCAGCCTTTCCACGCCTTTTTTGCGCAGAAACGTCTCTACCTGCCGCACCTCGTCCGCTTTGCTCACGTATTTCTGCCCCGCGCAGTAGACGGTGGACGTCGGCAGGATACAGAAATACCGCGCCTGCAAATTTTTCGCAACGGGTTCGCTGCTCGCCCCGGTAACGCCCATCGCATGAAAAAACAGAATAGCGGGGCGCTTCGCGTCGCCCAGCGTTTCAAACTGCACAGTCTTTTCCTCCTTTACCGGTTTCTCCGATAGCCTGCCTCGTCGCGGTATTCCGGGTGCGCGCTCAGAAACGCTTCATCCCTGTCGCCGCAAACGGTGTAGTCGCACTTGCAGCCGTTGGCGCAGGTCGTCGTGCGCACCAGCCGCGCGTGAATCAGCTCCATGGCCGTGAAATCCGGATTGCAGAGCGCGGGCATGACCTCCAGCAGGCCATGCTTTTTCGCGAACTCCGCCGTCGGACATTCGGTAAACTCGAAATAGATGGGCTTGTCCTTGTCAAACGGCGCGACGTTCATCTTGAAATCGCCCCATTTGTCGCACTGCTTTTTCGCGTTCAGGAACGCGCGGTGCATGAGCCGCTTGAAAATCGGCCTGTTGCAATCCACAAACTTCATCTTGCGGAAGGCGGGCAGAAACAGGTCGCCCTCCATCCGCTCGATCTCTTCCACACTGGTTACATCCTTGCAGACGACGTAATACGCCATCAGCGCGACGCAGTCGTAGTTGCCGCCCGCGCCGTTGTGAAAATTTTTCGCGCCGCCGAGATCGGTGCGCCAGTCGGAAAGAAAGGCCGCGTATTGCTTCTGCACCCGCGTCCAGACCGCTTCCTGCTCACCTTCGGGATAGTGCAGCGCAATTTTGCTTTGAATCTGCGCTTTGCAGGGTTTGGAATAGAGCACGTGACAGGTCAGATCGATGTTCAGTTCACTGTCTTTCATGGGAAACCCCTTATTTTTTCAAAATATCCACGATTTTGGCGAAATCCTCTTTGGCCTCTTTGAAATACGGCAGCATGCAGTAGCAATGCACCATGCCCGGCCGGGCGAACATTGTATACGGCACGCCCGCGCGCCTGCACGCGGCCTCAAACTCCGGCTTTGCGCCATAGAGCGCCTCGTCTGCGCTGTAAAAGAAGTGGATATCGCCCACGCCGGCATAGTCGCCGCGCGAAACGGAAAGCATGTAATCCGGCACGTTGGCCCGGCCATGGCGCATGAAGGTTTCCAGCTTATCCAGATGATCCGCATCGACGGAGACGTCGCGGTCGTTCAATTCGTGCATGCGGCGCTTCTCTTCGTCGTTCCACGGCACTTCGCCCGGCGAAACCGCGACGATGTGGCGCGACTGGGACAGCGGACGCCCCAGCGCATTGTTGTGTGCCGCAAGCCCCAGCGCCAGCATACCGCCGGAGGAAAAGCCGCATGTGCTGACGTTGCCGTCGCCATACAGCAGCAGCATCTGCCGATAGCATTCGTAAACCATGTCATAGCTTTCCGTAATGCAGTGATCCGTGCACAGCGGATAGGCCGGGAACCATACGTCGCAGCCCGTCTGGCTGCACAGCTTGCGGATCACGGGGATATCTCCTTTATCCGATCCAATGAGCATGCCGCCGCCAAAGAAATACAGAATCGCGCGTTTGGAAGGCCGTTCATTTTCCCGCACAATCAGGCATGGAAAGCCGCGGATCTCCTTTTTCTCGTAATGCGCCTTGTTGTCCGCCGGCATATAAAAGCCGCGGTTCCTGTTCAGCTTCTCAACCTCTTTCAGCAGTTCTTCCGCCGGGCGGCTGTACACCTTCTTCACACCGGAAATTTTGTAAACCGCGCGGAACGCTGACGCAAATAAGCTCATCGTCCTGCCTCCTCCCCTATCAAATCAAAAAGAACAGCCCCGGGAACATGATCGCACCCGCCAGATTGCCCGTGCCGACAATGCGAAACGCCGCCATTGTCAGAAACAGCGGCAGGGTTTTGTGTCAACCCCGCGGCGTTTCCGCCGTTCGCCGAAAAATCGGCAATTCTTGTTAGTCGATACTAATTACAGATCATATTATACCAGCGCCGCCCGGCGTTTTCAAGGCGTTTCTTGTCTTTCTCTGTTTCGTTGACGCTAAAAACGCAAAAAACCGAAGCATGCGATCGACTGCTGCTTCGGTTTGTCATTGGATTTCGATTGAAAACGCTCAGTCGCCCAGCGAAATGCCCATGCTTCTGGCGGCACGGACAGCCTGCGCGTCGGCGGGGACGAACTTCGTCTTGCCCGCAACCTCGGAAAGCGGATTATGCGAAACGGCGTTGCCGACCATCGCGACAGCCTGACCATAGTTTTCCGCCGCGATCAGCTGCGCGGCATGCACGCCGAAAACGGTGGAGAGCATGCGGTCATACGCACTCGGCGAGCCGCCGCGCTGCACATGGCCCGGCACGACGGCGCGCGCTTCCACGCCGACCATCTCTTCAAGCTGTTTGGCAACGCGGTTGGCGATGCCGTTGAAGCCGGATTCCTCGCGGAAAGCGGCGCGCTCTTTTTTCTTCATCGCCGCTTCCTCGACGCTCATCGCGCCCTCGGCCACGGCGATGATGGAGAAATCCTTGCCGTTTTCGGCGCGGCTGCGCACCGCGTCGGCCACCACGTTGATGTCATACGGAATTTCCGGCAGGAGGATGATATCCGCGCCGCCCGCGATGCCGGAATACAGCGTCAGCCAGCCCGCCTTATTGCCCATGATCTCGATGACCATGCAGCGGCCATGACTCGCGGCCGTCGTGTGAATGCGGTCGATGACCTCCGTCGCGATATCCACCGCCGTATGGAAACCGAAGGTGACGTCCGTTCCCCAGATATCGTTATCGATCGTCTTGGGCAAACCGATGACGTTCAGCCCTTCTTCGGCCAGCAGGTTCGCAGTCTTGTGCGTGCCGTTGCCGCCCAGTGTCACGAGGCAGTCCAGCTTCATCTTTTTGTAATTCGCCTTCATCGCCTTGACCTTGTCCACGCCGTCTTCGCTGACCACGCGCATGTTGCGGAAGGGCGTGCGGCGCGTGCCGAGAATCGTGCCGCCGAGGGTCAGAATACCGGAGAAATCCGACTGCTTCATTTCCTTGTAGTCCCCGGCAATCAGACCCGCATAGCCGTCCTGAATGCCGATGATCTCCGCGTCAAACATGGAATAGCTGGCGCGCGCCACGCCGCGGATGCAGGCGTTCAGGCCGGGGCAGTCGCCGCCGCTGGTGAGGATTCCGATACGTCTTTTCATAGGACATCAACCTCCATGAAATTCACTTTCTGTGTTTATTGTACCACCATCAGACCGTCTGAACAAGCGATTCTTCTTTTCGGTCACCCGGACGTTTCATTTGCCCACGCAGAACTTGGCAAACACCTCGTCGATGACCTTTTCACTCATCGTTTCGCCTGTGATTTCGCCCAGCGCGTCGAGCGCGGCGGAGAGATCGACCGCCGCGACATCCAGCGGCATGCCGTCCGAAAGCGCAGCCACCGCATCGGAGAGCGCCGCGCACGCACGCCTGGCCGCCTCCACATGGCGCGCCTGAGACAACGCCGAGGATTCCGCGCCATCCTCCGGCACAAACGCCGCCAGCGCCTCCTTGAGCGCTTCCATGCCCTCGCCGCGCGGCGCGCAGACCGCCACTGTCGGCACGTCGCCAAAGGCCGCGCGCACCTCGTCCGCCGTGAGCACGGGCGCAAGATCGCCCTTGCTCAAAATAATCAGCTGCGGGGCGAGGCCAAAGAGCGCCGCTTTGTCTTCTTCGGTCAGCGGGCTGGCGCCGTCGAGCACCAGCGCCCGCACATCCGCTTCCGACAGCGCCTTTTTCGCGCGCTCCACGCCAATGCGCTCCACTGCGTCGCCCGTCTCGCGCAGCCCCGCCGTATCCGTCAGCAGCACGCGCACGCCGCCAATCTGCATGGCTTCGGTCAGCGTATCCCGCGTCGTGCCGGGAATATCCGTCACAATCGCGCGCTCGCCACCCAGCAGCGCGTTGAGCAGGCTGCTCTTGCCCGCGTTCGGCCTGCCGCAGAGCACCACGCGCAATCCCTCATCCTCGATACGCCCCGCCCGCGCGTCACAGGCGGCCTCCAATCTGGCCGCAATCGCTTTGCAGGAAGCCGTCACTTCCAGCGCGGTCTGCGTCTCTTCCACCTCATCCGGGAAGTCGATCGCCGCAGCCATCGCCGCCAGCAGGGACGTGATCTCCGCCCGTGCCGTCCGCACGAACGCGGATACGCCGCCCTCCATCTGCCGCACGGCGCTGCGCATGGCGCGCTCACTGCCTGCGCGGATCATCCGCATCACGCCCTCGGCCTGCGCCAGATCAATGCGCCCGTTCATGAACGCCCGATAGGTGAACTCGCCCGGCTCGGCCATCCGCGCGCCCGCCGCCATCAGCAGCATCAAAATTTTGCGGACGAGCGCCTGCGAACCGTGGCAATGGATCTCCGCGACGTTCTCCCTTGTATAGCTGTGCGGCGCGCGCATCAGAACGGCCATCGCTTCATCCGTGATCTCGCCGTTTTCCATCACGTAGCCGTAGGTCAGCACGCGGTTGGCCAGCGGTTTCCCGTTTTTCGCCCGAAACACGCGCGACACAACCGCCTCGCAGTCCGCGCCGCTCACGCGCACGATGGCCACGCCGCCCTCTCCCGCCGCCGTCGCCTGCGCCGCGATGGTATCCCGATTTTGAAACATGCGCCGCCCTCCTTCTGTCTTTTCCAAATCTTTTCTGATTATACCACGGCTTTGTGCGGTTGAAAAGCGCGCAAACCGCCCGTCTTCCTTCATCAAACCTGCCGAAAAGCGCCGAATGCGCGAACTTTTTCCCGCGTTCTCTTGATTTCGCACGGAAAACTGTGTAGAATAAAAGCTATGGCTTACGTCCCTTTGCGGACGGCTTGTTTTTTCCTGATAACCAAAGGAGGTACCGCATCCGATGCAAAATGTGCAGCGAATTGTCCTGGTGGACTTCGGCGCGCAGTATACCCAGCTGATCGCGCGCCGCGTGCGCGAGGCCAACGTCTTCTGCGAGGTCGTCTCCTATCTGACGCCGCTTTCCGAAATTCTTGACAAGAAGCCGGTGGGCATCATCCTCTCCGGCGGCCCCGCTTCCGTACTTGACGCGGACGCGCCGCATATCGACCCGGCCATTTACGAGCAGGGCATCCCGGTGCTGGGCATCTGCTACGGCATGCAGCTGACGGCCTACACCCTCGGCGGCACCGTCGAGCGCGCCGCCCAGCGCGAATATGGCCGCATTCCGGTCGATTTCGACGTGAGCAGCCCGCTGTTTGCCGGCATGAAGGCGCAGTCCGTCGCGTGGATGAGCCACACCTTCCACGTCACCCATGCGCCGGAGGGCTTCACCTCCATCGCCCACAGCGAGAATTGCGCGTTCTGCGCGATGGCGAACCCGGAAAAGCGCATCTACGCGGTGCAGTTCCATCCGGAAGTCACCCACAGCGAAGAGGGCCAGAAGGTCATCGCCAACTTCCTGTACAACGTCTGCGGCTGCACGGGCGACTGGACGATGAGCACCTTCATCGACAACGCCATCGCCTCCATTCGCGAGCAGGTCGGCCCGAACGGCCGCGTGATGCTCGGCCTCTCCGGCGGCGTGGATTCCTCCGTCGCGGCGGCGCTGATTTCCCGCGCCATCGGCGAGCGGCTGACCTGCGTCTACGTGGATCACGGCTTCATGCGCAAGAATGAAACCGAGTCCGTCCGCGAGGTCTTCACCAAGCAGTTCCCGGTGAATCTGGTCATCGTGGACGCGCGCGAGCGCTTCCTGACCAAGCTGGCAGGCGTTTCCGATCCGGAGACGAAGCGCAAGCTCATCGGCGGCGAATTCGTCTACTGCTTCGCCGACGAAGCCAAGAAGCTTGAAGACGTAGAATTCCTCGCCCAAGGCACGATTTATCCGGACGTCATCGAGTCCGGCTCGGTCAAGGGCAGCGCGGTCATCAAGTCGCACCACAACGTCGGCGGTCTGCCGGCCGATGTGCGCGCGAAATTCATCGGCGGCCTGGTTGAGCCGCTGCGCATGCTCTTCAAGGACGAAGTGCGCAGGGTCGGCGAGGAGCTGGGCATGCCGCACGACATGGTCTGGCGTCAGCCGTTCCCCGGCCCCGGCCTGGCCATCCGCATCATGGGCGACATCACGCCCGACAAACTGGAAACCGTTCGCGAGAGCGACGCGATTCTCCGCGAGGAAGTCGCGCTGGCGAGCCTTGACCGCGACATCAACCAGTATTTCACCGTGCTGACCAACACCCGCACCGTCGGCGTGATGGGCGACGAGCGCACGCACGACTTCGTGCTGGCCATCCGCGCCGTGACGACCGACGACTTCATGACCGTCGATTGGGCGCGTCTGCCCTACGACCTGCTGGCCAAGGTCAGCGCGCGCATTGTCAATGAAGTGCCGCGCGTCAACCGCGTCGTGTATGATATCACCACCAAGCCGCCCGCAACGGTGGAGTGGGAATAATCCGAAACGGTCAAAAAAGTCAGGCATTGTTTGATTTTTGAGTGCATCAAAAGCCAAATGATACGGATTTGATACTTTCGGGCTTATTCTTCAAAATTTGAGGAAGACATGAAAATGCCCTCCGAAACGGCAAAGTTTCGGAGGGTTTTTCATGTCTTTATTCTTTT
>ENA-UEQN01002124-UEQN01002124.1-human-gut-metagenome-genome-assembly--contig:-NODE-2124-length-14452-cov-4.334191_pt1 | contig 14452 bp, 20 predicted proteins | sample MGYA00242940_ERZ507944 | MGnify/ENA primary metagenome ERZ507944 (study PRJEB26167, sample SAMN06115449) | human gut metagenome | host: Homo sapiens | place: China:Fujian | collected 2015-08-20... | reverse complement strand
CTCGAAGACTCGTTCCAGCGCATCCAGACGCGACTCTTTGACCTGACGGAAGATGCGCCGCCAACACTGCATTTTGCGATCATGGCTGACACGCTCAAGCATGGGCTGGAACAGCAGATCGAACAGTTTTTGACAGAGCATCCGACCACAAAGCTTGTTGTGGGAAGAATGTAGCCCTTGAGGTAGAGGGAATGGTCGGAGGAGAGGGCGGCGGGGTGGTCGCGGGACTGCATGAGAAGCTCGAGTAAATGCGCGTCGCGGCCCGCATCATGGGCGGCCTCGCGGAGCATGGCGAGAAACAGCTCGGGGGTCATGAACTGGCTGCACGAGCACGAGACAAGAAAGCCGCCGGATTCGACCATTTTCATACAGCGCAGGTTCAGCTCCTTGTAGCCGCGATAGGCGTTATCGAGCGCTTTGCGGCTTTTGGCAAAGGCGGGAGGGTCGCAGATGACGAGGCCGAACTGCTTTTGCTCGTCGGACCACGCTTTGGCAAGGTCGAAGACGTTTTCACAGACGGTGGTGATTTTGTCTTCCACGCCGTTGAGCGCGGCGTTGCGGCGAACGAGGGAAAGCGCCTGCTCGGAGACGTCGACGGAGGTGACGTGCGATGCGCCGTAGAGCGCGGCGTGGACAGAGAAGCCGCCGGTACAGCAGCAGAGGTCCAAAACAGATTTGTTTTCGCAATACGGGCGGATACGGCCGCGGTTTTCCTGCTGGTCGAGGAAGTGACCGGTTTTCTGGCCGTTTGGAATGGAGACGAGCATGCGCGCGTCGTGTTCGCGGATTTCAAGCTCATCGGGGACGGAGCCGTAAACGCAGGTCTTGATCTGAGGCAGGCCCTCTTTTTCACGGACGGGAAGATCGTCGCGCTCGTAGATGCCCTTTGGCTGGAAGAGATCGACGAGAATGTCTATGATATCCTGCTTCCACGCCTCTAAACCGAGGCAGGTGATCTGAAAGCTGAGGTAATCGGCAAATTTATCGACGGTGAGGCCGGGAAGGCCGTCGGTTTCGCCGAAGACGACGCGGCAGGAATTCTCGAAGCCAAACTTCCGACGATTGTGCCATGCGGATTCGATGCGGGTTCGGAAAAAGTCGGGGGTGATGAGCTCGTGTTGGTCGCGCGTTAAGACGCGGACGGTGATTTTGGAGCGGGAATTGAAAAAGCCGCGGGCGGTGAAACGGAGCTGCTCGTCTAAGACGTCGACGATGCAGCCGTCGGTACAGGTGTCGTCTGCCCAGTCGAGCTCGTTTTCAAAAATCAGCGTCTGACCGGCGCGGACATCGGGGGCCTCGCCGCGGCGGAGGCATACGTTTGGATAGGTCATGGTGTTCTCCTGAAGGTGGATTGCCGGAACCGGCACGATTATTATACCAGACAGGAACCGGATTGGAAGAAAAAAATAAATATTTTTGCTTTTTTCGGGAGAGTTGCCGGGATTCCGGCAACTTTCCTTTTTTTGCGCGGTTAGGGTGAGAAGAGGTTCTCAGGAAAAGGGGGATGGCATGAAGACGGATTTGGAGAAAATCCGGCAGCAGCTGCGGAAGATGGCGTTCGGAAAGCCGAACGACTGCGTGAAGCTGGCGATGTGCGAGGACGTGGACATTGAAAAGCTTGACCTTTCGATGCTGACGGAGATCAAGCGGAGCGAGAAGGGGACGGTGGAGATCAAGCTGCTTGACCGGACGAAGGTTCTGGAGCAGCTGGCGGCGCTGGCAGACGGCGGAAACGATGGCGCGGAGCGGTTTTTGCAGGCGCTGGCGCAGGGGATGGAGCGGGGCGATGACGAGTAGCTTTTCGAATAAGCAGCTGCGGGCGATGACGTGGTGGATGCCGAAGAGCCAGGACAAGGGGTTTGACGCACTGGTCTGCGATGGGGCGGTGCGGTCTGGAAAGACGCTTGCGATGGGGCTGGGGTTCTTTTTGTGGGCGATGAGCTGCTTTTCGGGAAGGCGGTTCGCGCTGTGCGGGAAGACGAGAGGGGGCGTGCGGCGGAATGTGGTGGAGGAGCTTTTGCCGTGGCTGAGGAAACTCGGGATGACGGTTGTGGACAGCCGGACGGCGCAGGTGCTGACGGTGCGGTTCGGGCGGCAGGAGAACGAGTTTTATCTCTTCGGCGGCAAGGACGAGGGCTCGGCGGCGCTCATTCAGGGTATGACGCTGGCGGGCGTGTTTCTCGATGAAGTCGTTTTGATGCCGCGATCGTTTGTGGAGCAGGCGTGCGCGCGGTGCTCGGTGGAGGGGAGCAGGCTGTGGTTCAGCTGCAATCCGGAGGGGCCGCAGCACTGGTTTTATAAGGAGTGGATCTTGCAGGTGGACAAGCGGAACTGCCTGCACCTGCATTTTACGATGCAGGATAATCCGTCTTTGAGCCAGACGGTGAGACGGCGGTACGAGCGGCTGTATACGGGCGTTTTTTACCGGCGGTTCATTTTGGGACAGTGGTGCCAGGCCGAGGGGCGGGTATATGACTTCTTTGACACTGCGAGCGTACGATCGGCGCCGGGAGGCCTTTTTGAGCAGTGGGTCATTTCGTGCGACTACGGGACGGTGAACCCGGCTTCTTTTGGACTCTGGGGAAAGCAGAACGGCGTGTGGTACCGGACGGACGAGTTTTATTTTGACTCGCGGCGCGAGGGGCGGCAGATGACGGATGCGGAATACGCCGAGAAACTGCGGAAGCTCGCCGGGGGACGGACGATCCGGGAGGTGATCGTTGACCCGTCGGCGGCGAGCTTTATTGAGGTTTTGCGGCGCAATGGCTGGAAGGTGCGGAAGGCGGACAACGATGTGATCTCCGGGATCCGGAGAACGGCGGATGCACTGAAAGAGGGACGGATCGTGATCTGCGACCGGTGCACGGACTGTTTGCGGGAGATGGATTTGTATGTCTGGGATCTGGAAGCCGGCGGCGACCGGGTGGTGAAGAAGAACGACCACGCGATGGACGATATGCGGTATTTTGTGACGGGTGTTCTGGCGGGCTCGGCGGGATTTGCCGCGTGTGTGCCGGAACGGAAGATTTGAAGGGAGGATGAACATGCGGAAAAAGGTGAAAACGGGTGTATGCAAGGCGGCGCAGCTGCGCGATGGGTCCCGGCATCCGTTCGGGATGCTCGGCGGGGTGACGGCGCTGGGCGGCGGAGAGCTGGAGGTATACCGGCAGATTCGAAACGCGGTGCCGATTTTGGACGCGGCGATCGGAAAGCTTGTGCGGCTGACGGGCGGATTTACCGTTTTATGTGGGAACCGGAAGGCGGAAAGGGAACTGGAACGGTTTTTGAAGACGGTGAATGCCGGGCGCGGTCAGGTGGGACTTGAAAGCTTTCTGGCGGCGTTTTTGCAGAGCATGCTGGTCTATGGCAGGGCTGTGGGCGAAATGGTGGTCGGCGGGGACGAGATCACGGCGGTTCTGTGGGGCGATGTGACGAAGCTCTATGTGCAGGAGGGAACGTCGGCAATGGAGTTTGCGTTCGGGCAGTGGCAGGACGGGGAGGTGAAGATCTTTCCGCGGCAGAATCTGATTCTCTTTGCGGCGTGGAATCCGGATGAGGAGAATCCGTACGGCGCGTCGGTGTTCCGGAGCATGCCGTTTCTGGTGGATGTGCTTTTGAAGATTTACAGCACGATCGGGACGAACTGGGAGCGGGCGGGCAATGTGCGCTACTCGGTGGTGTATAAGCCGCAGGACGAGGCCGGGAGAATCGACGCGCAGGAGAGAAGCGAGCAGATCGCGTCACAGTGGTCGCAGGCGATGCAGGAATCGAGGCACGGTGTGGTGCGCGATTTTGTGGCGGTCGGCGATGTGGAGATCAAGGTCATTGGCGCGGACGGACAGATTCTCGATTCGGAGGTACCGGTGCGGCAGATTCTCGAGCAGCTGGTGGCGAAGACGGGGCTTCCGCCGTTTTTGCTGGGGCTCAACTGGGCGTCCACCGAGCGGATGAGCGCGCAGCAGACGGATCTTCTGACGTCGGAGCTGTGGGCCATCCGAAGGACGGTAGAACCGGTATTGCTGCGGATCTGCAGGCTCTGGATGCAGCTGCACGGGTATGCGGAGGATGTGGAGATCGTCTGGGATGAGATCAGCTTGCAGGACATTGTGGAGCAGGCGCACGCGGAGCTTTACCGGGCGCAGGCGGAAAAACTGATGGAGAAACAGGGGGAGACGACATGAAGGTAACGAAGGCGGCAGATGTGGAGCTGAGCGGCGCGCCGAGCAAGGAGCAGCTGGAGAAAATCAACCGGCTGACGAAGACGAAGGTTACGGCGGAGGACGTGTATGTGTTTTCCGTGCGGCTGTGCGACGATCAGGTTGACCGGGACGACGAGCGGTTCTCGGAGGCGTGTATCCGAGAGCTGGCAGCGCTTTTTGTCGGAAAGACGGGGATCATGGACCACGCGTGGTCGGCGGAAAAGCAGGTGGCGCGGATTTTTGACACGGAGGTTCTGACGCAGAACGGCGTGACGATGCTCAAGGGCTGGGCGTATATGCTGCGCGGAGCGGAGACGGACGGGCTCATCCGGCAGATCGAGGGCGGTATCAAAAAGGAGGTCTCGATCGGCTGCGCGGTGCGGCGGAAGATGTGCTCGATCTGCGGTGAGGAGTATGGCGTGTGCGCGCATGTGAAGGGCGAGACGTATGGCTCGGAACGGTGCGCGGCGATTTTGTGTGAGGCGGCAGACGCGTATGAGTTTTCATTTGTGGCGGTGCCGGCACAGAAGGAAGCGGGCGTTCTTAAAAAGCAGACGGGCGGCGAGGGGGCGCTTGACGAGGTCGCGATGAAGCGCTTGCAGAAGGATGCAGAACTCGGAAAGGCGTATCGGGAAGACCTCACGCTGCGGGCAAGACGGGCGGCGATGCTGCTGGAGCTGGGGCTTGACGATGTGCTCTGGCAGCGGGTTTTGCGCGCGATGCCGGCGGAGGATCTGCGGGCGGTGACCATGGGGCTCGAGCGCAAGACGGCGGAGCTCTTTGCGCCGGCACCGCAGATGACAGTGGAGAAGGACGTGGCGCGGGAGCAGAACAGCGCGTTTCTGATTTAGGAGCAGACAAGGCGCTGGGAGAGGTTCCGGCGCGTCTGAAATATTGATTTTTGGAAGGGAGAACAAGCAATGGCAATTTCTTTTGAGGCAATCGGCGAGCGTATGGTGACGTTCGCGGCAGGTACGGGCCTGAAGGAGGGCAAGGTCTGCAAGATGACGGCAAACGGCACGGTCGGCGCGTGCGGGAAGGACGACAGTTTTATCGGCGTCGTTTCGAGCGTAAGAGGAGGCGCTGCCAATGTGGTGATGGGTGGCTACGTGGAGGTCAGCTACGCGGGCACGACGGCTCCGGCGCTTGGCTACGCAGTGCTGGCAACGGATGAAAATGGAGACGTCGTTCCGGCAACGACGGGCAGAACGTGCCTTGTTGTGCATGTCGATGCGGCAAGCAAGAAAATTGGTCTTTTTTTATAAGAGGAAAGGAGAATTACGATGGGTTTTGATCATGTAAAGCTGGAAAAGGGCATGTACCGCGAGAGCGGCAAGACGTTTACGCAGGTGCTCGAGTCGCTCGACCCGAGCGAAAACTACAGAGGCACGGCGCTCGAGGGAACCGACGCGTTCCAGCGTCAGCTCAAGCGCTTTGACATTCACGCGAAGGGCGCGTACTCCGACCCGGTTGAAAAATTCTTCCGCACGATGGACTCGAGTGTTCTGTTCCCGGAGTATATCGCGCGCGCGGTCAAGCAGGGCATGGAGGAAAACAATGTGCTGCCGAAGATCACGGCGAGCACGACGAACATTGACGCGATGGACTACAGAAGCGTGTATTCTGTGCCGTCGGAACAGGATAAGATGCTCATGCAGGTCGCGGAGGGCGCGAGCATCCCGGCCACGCAGGTCAAGACGAAGGACAATCTGGTAAAGCTCAACAAAAGAGGCAGAATGCTTGTCGCGTCCTATGAGGCGATTCGCTTCCAGAAGCTCGACCTATTCTCCGTTACGCTGCGCCAGATCGGCGCGTACATCCAGACGATGCATCTGAAAGACGCAGTGGATGTTCTTGTAAACGGCGACGGCAACAACAATGCGGTATCGACATTCACCATCGGTACGTCTCCTTTGACCGGCAAGGCGGGGACGCTGACCTATCAGCAGCTGGTCGAGTTCTGGGCGCAGTTTGAGCCGTATGAGCTCAATTGTCTCCTGATGAATACCGACGCGATGGTCAAGATGCTGGGGCTGAGCGAGTTCCAGAACCCGCTGACGGGTCTTAATTTCCAGGGCACGGGCGCGCTTTCGACCCCGCTGGGCGCGGAGCTGCTGCGGGCGAGCTGTGTGGATGCGGGCAAGATCATCGGTCTGGATAGACGATACGCCCTTGAGATGGTGCAGGCGGGCGATGTGACAGTCGAGTATGACAAGCTCATCGACCGGCAGCTCGAGCGCGCGGCCATCACGTCGATTTCCGGCTTCGGAAAGATCATGCCGGAGGCTTCGAAGGTGCTGGTGATCGGATGACGATGCTGGAGGAGATTTATGAGGCGGCCAGACAGGCCGCCCCCTCCGGGACGGATGAGACGCTTTTGACGCGGCTTTGCGAAATCTCGGCGGCGCAGTGGGAGGCAAGACTCAAGGACGGCGTGACGGCGGAGGACTGCCGGACGGTGTTTGTATGCGCGGCGGCGTGGATGGCGGTGGTCGGCATTTATACGCAGAAAAGCGTGACGGGGTGGAACATTGAGAGCTTTACGGTGGGAGATGTGAGCGTGAAGACGACGGGGCTCGAGAATACGTCGCAGATGAGCGCGCCGCAGAAGCTCGAGTGGCAGGCCAGAATGCTGATGCGGCCGTTTTGCAGACCCGAAGGGTTCGCGTTCGTGGGGGTGCGCGGATGAAGACGCTCATGGAGAGCATTTTACAGGGCTACGGGAGTCTTGTGACGGTGCGGGAAGGCGAGAGCGCACGGACGTTTCGGGCACTGGTGCAGCCGGTGACGGAAAAGGGCTGGCAGGCGACAAGGAAGGTCATCGAGACGCTCGGTAAGGTCCAGAAGGGACAGTATGTGTACATTGGGCCTGCGGACGTGGAGCTTCGCACGGGGCAGAGGCTCGAGGCGCAGGGAGAGGGATTTCTTGTGCGGCGGTGCGAAACGCGGTATCTGGCGGATGAGGCGGTCTATGTGTGGGCGCTTCTTGTGAAGGCGGGAGGTGAAGCGGCGTGGAGCAGCTGATGGAGGCAGTCCTGACGTGGCTGAAGGACGCGGGCTTTCAGGCGGTGCGCCGGATGCCGGAGGGGGAGTTTCCGGAGCTTTTCGGCGCAGTTGTGGCCGTTGGGCTTGAGAAGGCGGAGGCGGCGGACGCGGGGCTTTATTCATATCTGGGCGTGACAGAGATGGACGGAAAGACGGTTTCGATCTATGGACGGCGGCTGGAGGCGCAGGTTGCGATGGAGGTCGTAAGCCCGGAGAATTTGGGCGCGAAGGCGTGCATGGAGGCTTCCAGTGCGCTTCTGACGAAGCTCTCCGGCGGAATTCCGGGGCTGGCGATTGCGAAGACAGTGATGGAGGGCTGCCGGTTCGAGGCGGATATGGACTGCTACTGCTGCAAGATGACGGTGACGGCGCTGGCGTATGTCTATGCGCTTGCCAATGAGGAAGAGACGGAGTTTACGGACTTTATGCTGAAAGGAGAGGTACGATGAGTCTTGTGTACCATGAAAGACCGGGCGTGTATTCGAGCTATGACGCGTCGTCGGTGATTGGAAGAGGCACGACGGAGCGTGTGATTGCGCTCGTTGGCCAGGCGGAGGCGAAGGCGGGACTTTACCGGCTGCATTCGTATTCGGAGGCAAAGGAGGCGTTCGGAGAAGCGAGTGAGCTCGGACGCATGGCGAAGATCGCCTATCAGAACGGCGCGGGCACAGTCCTGGCGAGCCCTGTGGCGGCGGACGCGCTGGCGGATTATCAGGCGGCGTTTGCGCTGATTTTCGCGGAGAAGGAGGCGAGTTTCTGCGTGGCGGCGAGCAGTTTAGAGACGGTGCAGAAGGCGCTGCGCGACGCGGTGGAGGCAGCTTCCGCGCAGAATGCGGAGTGCATTGGTCTTACGGGTCTGTCTTCGCCGACAGTGAAGAACCTGACGGACCGGGCGGCGGTGCTGAACTCGGAGCGCATGGTGCTCGTTGCGCCGGACGTCTACGTCTGGGGCGAGACAGAGGCGGCGGGCGGCTTTCTGGCGGCGAGCGCTTTGGCGGGCGTTCTGACCGACCAGTCTGACCCGGCGCTGCCGCTCAACGGACAGGTGCTCTACGGCGTGACGGGTGTGAGCGCGGTGTATGAGGACACACAGATTGACGCGCTGGTCACCGGCGGCGTGACAGCGCTCGAGTGCTGGGGCGGCAAGGTCAGCGTGATGCGCGGCATTACGACGAGAACGAAGACCGGCCAGACCCAGGATGCGACGTTCCGCGAGCTGGGGACGATTCTGATTGTGGACGATGTGGTTCCGGCCATCCGAAGAAGCCTGCGGGCAAAGTTCACACGGGCGAAAAACAATGCGCTGACGAGAAACGCCATCCGAAGCCAGGTGATCGTGGAGCTCGAAGACCGCATCGAGCGCGAGATCATCGAGGGGTATGACAACCTGACGGTGACGGCGCTGGAATCGGACCCGACGACGTGTCTGGTGGAGTTTGAGTTTACGGTTGTGCATGGGCTGAACCGGATTTTCCTGACGGCTCATATCAGTGTTTGAGGAGGAAGAGTATGGCAATTCGGAAAATTCCGACGACGGCGGATATTTATCTGGAAGTGGACGGCGTACGTGTGGCGGTGGTGCAGAGCTACAAGGTGACGGCGAGCCGGGAGAGCAAGGCCATTTACGCGTTCGGCCAGTCCGAGCCGGTGGCGACGATTCGCGGGCAGAGCCAGTATACGCTGGAGCTGACGCGGATCTACGCGACGGACGAGGCGATTCGAGATGGGCTGAGCTTTGCGGATATGGGAGAGTTTTCACTCGTGATCTGCAAGCCGGACCGGAACGTGATCTACACGGGCTGTCAGTGGAAGAGCTTGCAGGAGAGCGCGGAGGTCGGCGGAAACGTGCTGGAAAAGGTAACGGTTGAGGCAGGCCGTCGGGTGGAGAACCTGTTATGAAGGACGAGGCGTTTGTGAGGCTTTTTGCCGGAAGCGGGAGACGGGCGTTGGAGAACGGGCTGGAGCTGTGCGTGGTTCCGGCGTTTGCGGTCTTGCAGGCGCGCAGAGAGGCGCTGGACGCGTGCGGGGATGATGTGCAGGCGCTTGGGATCTGGATGAACGCGTGCTTGCTGGCGCGGGCGATTTACCGGGACGGCGCGCAGGTGTTCTCCGGCGGCGAGGCTGTGATGCGGGCGGCTTCTGCAGAGCAGATCGCGCGGTGGACGGAAGCGTATGCGGCGCTCTGCCGGGAGGAAAATCCTGCATGCAGCGAGGAAAACGCGAAAAAGGCGGTGCGGGCGCTTTCTCAGGAGGATTATGAACGGCTCAAATGGCGCGTTTTAAGGGCGTTTGGCGTTTTACCGGGAGAGGCAAGGGCGCGGCGGATGACGGATCGGGCGTATCTCTACTGCGCGGCGCAGATGATGCTCGATGAGCAGGAGAAGCTGGACGCGATGTGCCCGAGCTGCCGGGAGCGGGCGCAGAGAAGACTCTGCCCGGTATGCGGCGAGGAAATGCCGGAGGAAAACGCGGGATTTGATGAAAGGCGGTTTGAGGAGCTGAGAGATGCTGGAGTATGTGAGACGGCTTCTTCTGGCGCAGACGAGACTTGCGGCGCAGTTTGACACTGCGCCGCAGCCCGAAATTCGGGAGGTTACGCTGCGTTCAGAGCAGGAAGCAGGCGATGCGCAGGAACAGAGCACGCAGAGCCGGGAGAAACGGCCGGGGCTTATGCAGGCGGGCGCGGAGATGGATGGGACAGAGACGTGGTCCGCCGAGCAGGCGCTGCGGGAGATGGCGCGGCAGACGATGCGGCTCGAGAGCATGCAGCTGCAAAAATCGGCGCAGGCGCAGCTGGAGCAGACGAGAAAGATGGAGGCGGCGATGACGGAGCTTACCCAGAGGCAGCGCGTGGATATTACAGCCAGAACGCCGGACAGCGCGGCGGGCGGTATGATGGGAAGCTGCCGGCGGCGAATGGAGGTTGCGGGCATTGCGTCGGGTCCGTCGCAGCGGTCGATGCAGGAAATTTCGCGGTTTTTTGAGCGTGACGCCAGAAGATATGGATAGAAGTTTGAAAACAGCTGACGCTTTTTACATATGGAGAAGGAGAGGAAGACGATGCTGAGAATGCGGTTCGGGTCTTTTGTGTGGCCGAATAATCCGCGGACGTATACCATCAGCTGCAAGCGGCAGACGGCGGTGCACAAGGTTCCGATGGGGGGCTTTGTGGTGCAGGATTTGGGCAGGACGGCGACGGTGATGAAGGGCGAGGGCGAGTTTTTCGGCGCGGATGCCTACAGTACGTTTTTGGAGCTGCTGGCGGTTTTTCAGAAGGGCGGGCGCGGGGCGCTGGTGCACCCGGTCTGGCAGACGGCAGGCGCGTATTTTACGGAGCTGGAGCTGACGCAGGAGCCGAGAGACGATTATGTGGCCTATCGGTTCACATTCTGCGAAGCGCCGGGGGCTGCTGAGGAAGCGGCAGGCGATGGAGAGACGAACGGCCAGCGGTTTTATGAGCTGCGCGAGGGGCAGACGCTCTGGACTGTCAGCAATGCTTACGGACTGAGCATGACGGAGCTTTTGCGGCTCAATCCGCAGATCGCGAAGCCGAACGAGGTGCAGAGCGGAACGAGGGTGCGGGTGCGATGATCGGAATTGTGACGGATTACGCGGGGAAAAGAACGGCGCTGCCGGCGCTTTTGCAGTGGAGCGTCAAGCGGACAGACGGAGAGCCGTGCGATAGCTTCAGTGTGCAGTTCGCGTGCGGGAAGAAGACGGCATCCAAGCTCGAGGGGGCGACGGAGTTTCAGGCAGTGGAGGCCGGGAAGGTCGTGTTCACGGGAATCGTGGACGATTTTGAGCTCCGGCTCGGAAGGGACGGGGCACTGGCTGAGATCACGGGGCGCGGCATGGCGGGAAGGCTCATGGACATGCAGGTCCCGGCAGCAGAGTATGTGACAGCGCAGCTGGAGGATATTCTGAACGCCTATGTAAGGCCTTGCGGAATTACGAAGATCGAGGCGGATGAGATGCCGCCTGTTGCGCAGTTTGTCGTGCAGACGGGCGCGACGTGCTATCAGGCTTTGGCGGGATTTTGCAGGCACAGCGCGGATATTTTTCCGCGGTTTTTGGCGGATGGGACGCTGGTGCTGCGGAAGGACGCGCAGGGAAAGACGGTTTGGCTCGGAGAGGAAATCTTGCAGGCGCAGTATGTGCGCAACCGCTACGGTGTGGCGGCAAGGCAGGTGCTCATCAACACAAGAAACGGCAGCATGCAGGCGGCGGATTACGAGGAGTTCCAAAAGCTTGGCGGCACGAGGGTACTGTACGCGGGCATGACCGGGAATAAAATCCGCGCGAGCTTCCGCACGGCAAAGCAGCGGCTGGATGATGCGAAGCGCGACGAGAAGCTTCTGTATGTGACCGCGCCGGGCGTTTTTCTGGCGGAGCCGTTGGACATGGTTTCTGTGAAGCTGGACGCGCTCGGAATTTCCGGGACGTTTACGGTGCAGGAGGCGCAGTCGGGGTGCGACGAGACGGGAGCGACTTGTACGCTCATTTTGAGGTGATGGAGATGTGGTTATCAAAACGTGTGATGGCGGATAGAGACGCGGAGGATCCGGCGACGCTTGGAACGGTGAGCATCGGAGGAAAAAATCCGGCGGTGGTCACGGACGCGGAAAAGCGGCAGGCAAAGGTGATTTCTCCGGGCGGCTATTGCTGGAACCCGGCGGCGACGGACTGCGTGCTGGTGGTGAAGGGGAACGAGCTGTATGTGGTGGGCATGCCGCAGGAGGGCACGAAGGGGCTCAGGGCCGGAGAGGTAATGCTCTTTTCCAAGGGCGCGAGCGTGAAGGTGACGAACGACGGGAAGATCCTTCTGCATGGCGATGTGTATGTGCAGGGGGATCTTTACGTGAATGGACAGAAAATGGAGGTGCCGTGAATGGAGAATCTGCTGCGAGACGGCGACTATGTGCCGAATGGCTTCGGCGGCTTTACGAGGCTTTACGGCGCGCAGGAGGTGCTGGCGAAAGCGCTTTTTAAGCTCACATGCAGGCGCGGGAGCTTTCCGTTTTTGCAGGACTTAGGGAGCAGGCTCTATGAGCTTGGGCGGCTCCGGCCGTCGGAACGGGAGGCTGCGGCAAAAATCTACTGCGAACAGGCCTTGCAGGGAATGGGGCTTACGGTGGACGATGTGAAGCTGACGCAGCTGCCGAGCGGGCAGGCGAGCGTGGAGGTCTGGCTCACGTATCAGGATGAAAAACAGGCGTTGGAGGTGCGGATTTGAAGGAAGTAGACGAGCTTTACGGGAAGATGCTGGCGGTTTTTGAAGAGAAAACCGGATTTACGATGGACGACACGGCAGACCTTGCCGTCCGGCTGTACGCGGCGGCAGCGCAGATACAGACGCTCTATGCCTACAGCGACTGGGCCGTCAACCAGAGCTTCCCGCAGACGGCGACGGGCGAGTATCTGGACTACCACGCGGCGCTGCGCGGGATCGAGAGAAAAGCGGGGACGAAGGCAAGAGGCTCGCTGCGGTTCCGGCTGGACGCTGCGCGGGAGGACGATCTGACGGTAAAACGCGGCACGGTCTGCGCGACGGCGGGGCTTGTCCGGTTTGTGACGACCGAGGACGGTGTCATTCCGGCGGAAGAGCTGTACGCGGATATCCCGGCGGAGGCCGAGAGCGTGGGCACGAGCGGAAACGCGGGCGCGGAGACGATCACAGTCATGACCCGCGCGCCGGAGGGCGTGTCCGGTGTGCTCAATCCGAAGGCCTTTACCGGCGGAAGCGGCGCGGAAACAGACGAGGAGCTGCGGGTACGGGTGTTGGATAGCTTCATCCGGCTGCCGAATGGCGCGAATGCGGCGTTTTATGAGCTGCGGGCACTGAGCCATGCGGGCGTGGAGGCGGCGGTGGTCATCCCGAGAATGAACGGGATCGGAACGGTCGGCGTTGTGATTGCCGCGCCGGAGGGCGTGCCGTCGGAGGAGCTTTTGCAGGAGGTGCAGGACGATCTGGACGCAGTGCGCGAGATCGCGGTGGATGTGACGGTGCTGGCGCCCGAGGTGCAGTCGGTTGCTGTTACGGCGCAGCTGCTTCCAGAAACGGGCGTGAGCTTTGAGACGGCGAAGGCGGCGGCAGAAAAGGCAGTGGGGGCGCTCTTTACAGGCGCGCTTCTTGGAAGGAGCCTTTATAGGGCTGCCATTTCCAGCGCAATTTTTGAGACGGGGACTGTGCAGAACGTGAAGCTTTTGCAGCCGGAGACGGATATTGACGGGACGGAGCGGACGCTTTGCAGGCTGGGCGAAGTGACGATCACGGAGGCGGAGGCATGAGCTACGGGAATGAGCTTATAGCGATGCTGCGGCCGCTTGGCGTTTACAGCTTTCGGGAGGGAAGCTTTTCACTTGCGGAATTGCAGGCGCTGGGCGCAGTTTTGGACGAGGCGGACACGACCTTTTCGGAGGCTCAGAAAGAAACAATCGTTCTGTCGGCGGGGGACGAGGGGCTCTCTAAGTGGGAAGCGCTGTTCCGAAGTAGGCCGCCGGCCAAAACGATTGAGGCCAGACGCGCGGCCATTGCGGGCTTTCTCCGGATCAGCGGCGACAGCTTTACGCTCGCGGCGCTCAACCGGTGTTTGTGCGCGTGCGGCGTTGCGTGCAGTGTGGAAGAGACCGGGGAGGTCAACCATGTGAAGGTTTGGTTCCCGGGTGTGATGGGCATTCCGGATGGATTTTCGCAGATGAAGATCATCATCGAGGACATTCTGCCGTGTCAGCTGGGAATTACATATTGGTTCCGGTACTGCACATGGCAGGAGACGGAGGGCTACGGTCTCACATGGGGCGATCTGGACGCGATGACGTGGCACGGGTGGGAGACGTATCACGAGGATTAGAGGAGAAGAATGGAAGAAGGGACGCGCCGCGTGCGGTACGTCCCTTCTTGGTATTTTGGCGTGCATTGCGGCGGAAGGTTCGATGCTTTTGCTGAAGGTAGAGACGTCTTCTTGCATTTTTTAATGTCGATGATAAATGCTAAAAGATGTGCAAAGATGATACCTTATCTTCTGGAACTGCCTTTTTGTATCCGTTCTGCGTTTGCATTCATTTGTGCCAGCGGAACGACCTGAACCTTGTGTGTTTTGGTGTGCCGGAAAATAATCTGGCTGTCCGGCAGGAACACATCCCCGATTAGAATGTTTCGGACAGTCGCAGCGCGACATCCGCTGTTCAACAGGAAGTTAATAATTACC
>ENA-UEQN01002113-UEQN01002113.1-human-gut-metagenome-genome-assembly--contig:-NODE-2113-length-14530-cov-3.353975_pt1 | contig 14530 bp, 14 predicted proteins | sample MGYA00242940_ERZ507944 | MGnify/ENA primary metagenome ERZ507944 (study PRJEB26167, sample SAMN06115449) | human gut metagenome | host: Homo sapiens | place: China:Fujian | collected 2015-08-20... | reverse complement strand
GAAGATCTCATCCGCGTAGGCGTCTCCCGCTTTCACATCCGGGATATTGTTGACCGTGTTGATCGTCCCGGCGTTCAGCAGCTTCGAGAGGATATGAACGAATTCAGCTCTTGTGACCGCCGCGTTCATCGTCTCGGCGGACTTACTCTGATAGGCCGCCTCAATCAGGCTGTTTGCAACTGCGTAGTTGACATAATTATCATACCAATGTGTCCCGCCATTTTGCAGCGTCACGAAGCCGACGCTCTGCTTCTGGTGCAGTGCCGCGGCCAATTTGACCGCCTGCGCGACCGTCAGCGTGTTGTCCGGCATGTAATAGCGCGCGGTCACGCCGTCAATGAGTTCCTGTTCCCACGCGCTCTTGATAGGTTCATAGAACCAGTCGTCGGAGTCCACATCGTAGAACGGGAAATCCTCCGGCACGAAGAAGATCCTGCCCCTGATCTTGTCCAGAAGGCTGCCGATGACCTGACCCAGACCGTTTTCGTCCTTGCCCGGCGTCACAGGTGTCTCAGGCGTCTTTGTTTCGGCGACCAGCGTGGCCCAGCCAGTCAGCTCACCGTTATATGCACTGGAAGCCATCTCGTTGCTTCCGTTCAGAACCGTGACCTTGTTGTCGTCATACTCCCAAGTCAGCTTGGTGTTCTTGCCTGTAACTGCTGTGGCAGTATTCCGGGCTGGCATTGTTTCCGCAAAATACCATGCCGGCTCCGCGCCGTTCACCGTCACATCTCCGCTGACCGTGCCGTCGTCATTCAAGCCCCAGCACGCGGAAAGGTCGCTCTTATAGTTGAACATCCAGACGTTTGCCGTCTCGTCGAACGTGACCTTATTGGCAAAATTGCCTTCATAATATGTGCCAACACCGATTGCCTGTGCCTTGGCGCCGGAGCCCGCAATGACGGTCGCCGTATCAAGAATCGAAATACTGTTGAATCCAGCATTATTATAATAGCTGCATCCAGCACCGATACCAGCACCGCCATAGCGCGTTCCGTCCCTATGAGAACCACCGCGCGCCGTGACGACCGCATTGCCGCGGATGGTGATGTCGCCTACCTTCTTATAGTTCCCTTCTTCTTCGCTGCCACCATCATTGCCGCCGCCAATACCAGCCGCAGCACCAGTAGCCGCTGCATAGACATTGCCGCCGCTGATGGTGATGCTCGTTACACCGCCGTTGTCACCACCGCCGATGCCGGCACCGCCATAGCCGCCGTCCTGCTTACCATCTTCGATCTCATAACCACCATAGGCATGAACCGCTCCGCCGGAAATTTCGATCACGCCACCGTCTACATTTGCGCCGCCGCCGATACCGGCACCGTCCGCCATACCTGTGGCCGTTACTTCGCCCTCGGAAATATAAACAGCGACCGTGCAGCTTTCCTGCGTATAAAAGCCGCCGACCGAGCCGCCGGAACCGATGCCCGCACCGCCGCCAGTCAGACTGTTCGTCTGTCCATCGCCGCCTTGTGCCGTGACCACACCGCCGCGAATATCAATGACGCCATCCGCCGGTTTAACGATACTGCTGCCCTTTGTACTGGCCCCGCCGCTGCCAATGCCAGCGCCAGCGCCAGCATTGCTCTCGCTGGATGTGCCTCCAACTGCTGAAACTTCGCCGCTTTCAATGGTGATCTTGCCGAAGTTTGACTCATTTCCGTTCAAAGGCAGGTCGGTTCTGGCGTTCATCAGCATGCCATTTCCGCCGATACCGGCGCCGCCGCCATAATAGGCGCGGATCGTCTCGCCGTTGACGACCATATCAATCACGCCGCTCCAGCCGCGGCTGTCGATGCTGCCTCTGCCACCAAAGGCATTCAGCTTGCCGCTGCCGGTGATGACGAGCTCCGCGCCGGGGGCAACATAGATGCCCGCATAGCCGCGCCCGCCTCTGACGGTGCTCTCGCCCACCAGCGTCAGCGTCAGTTTGCCGCTGAGTACCTCGATCGCAGGCGCATTCGCATCATCGCCCGGTTCGATCACCGCGCTGTTCAATGTCAGCGCCGTGTTGCCCGTCACGCGGTAATACGTTCCGGCCTGCTGCGTGCTCGAGATGGTCGCGGTTCCGGTCAGGTCAACCGGACCGCCCGCCGCCAGTGCCGCCGTCGGCAGCAGGGCAAACAGCATCACCAGCGTCAAGACGCATGCCAAAAGTCGTTTTTTCATGACTGTTTCCTCCATCAATCAAAGCTTATCATATCTCCACTTGTGGAGATATGCGAAAGGGACGTCCCTTTCGCAATTATAATTTGATTTTAACACCCATTTTCCAAAAAATCAATCTTTGTTTTGTGAAAATTCACCAAAAAAGGAGTTTTTTCATTCTTTTTCACAGCCAATGGAAAAAGCCTCACCGCGTGGGGAGGCTTTCGCTGCGGTGTGGTTACGGATGGACGGCAGCGTCACAGTCGAAGAAATAGAGCAAGGTTTCCTTGACGGGCCGCTCAAAGATGCGGGAAAGCGCGGCGGCATAGGCCGCCCAAAAAACAAAACAGAGGCGTCGTTGCGAACCAGTGCGCACACTGGTGTGGCAATCCCGTGGATCTTCATGGAGACCGAATTGGAGTGATGCTTCTATTCTGGATTGTCCGCTGCGGCGGGGACGCTGCGCCTTATTCCGCCGTCCTGCTCTCCACAAACGCCAGATTCAGGTCGACCGGCCCGTCCACGCCCGAGAGCATCCCGTCGTTTGCGTATTGCCACACATCAAAATGATACGGGAAGCTCGGCGACAGCGCATATTCCGCCAGCCACAGCTCATAATCCTGCAAATCCCGCAGATCAAATTCCTCAAAGCCGAACCGCTGGTTGAAATACACACCCGCGCGATAGCCATTTAGCTCCACACGCTTGCAGAACGCCACGGCGCACGCCGTCAGCGTAACCGAGTCCATGCCGTCCGTCCGCGCCTCGGCCTCGATGTCCTCCCAGTCGAAGAAGATCGGGTAATCCAGCTCCGCGCCGTCCAGCAGATTCAGCACAAATTCCGCCTCCTCCACAGCCTCGGCCTTATCCAGCGCCTGTGAGAAGAAGTAGACCCCGACCTTCAGCCCCGCGGCCTTCGCCGCCGCGAGATTCGTCAGAAACGTCTCGTCCTCCTGAATGGCGCCCTCGGTATACCCGCGGTAGCCCGCGCGCAAAATCGTGAAATCCACGCCCGCCGCCTTCACGGCCTCCCAGTCGACGCTCTGCTGGTGCGACGAAATGTCCACGCCGACCTCACTGCCCAGCGTCCCGTCGCCGTACCGCAGAAATCCATCCTCCTTATAAAAGCCCGCCGCGTCATAGCTGTTTCGCGCCACCCCCGCCAACCGGTCCTCCACGGTCTGGTCTGCCGTGCTCGTGTCAGTAGGTTGGTCCTCCTGTATGTCGCTCTGGCGGCTTGCAATGCTGCGGTTGCCGTAATTCGTCAGCTTTCGCACCACCGTCGCGATCCCCCAGATCAGCGCCGCCACCGCCAGCGCACACACCACAAGCGTGATGATCTGCTGCCGTTTTCTCCTTTTTCGCCGTTCCTCGCGCATCCCTCTGCTTCCTTTCGAGCAATATCGCGCTAATTATAGCACATTTTTTCCCATCCGCCAAGTATGCCGCCTTTTTCGAATTTCCTTGCGTATTTCGCGCATTTGGTGTATAATAGTGCAAAATCGCCGGTCGATTTCCGGGTTTCCCCGGAAAACCGGATTTTTTCTTCGCCTGACCGTTACAACTTTCCGCACTTCGTAACAAAGAATTTACATTTTATAAGGAGGCTCCCATGCCCCAGACCGATTTCAACCAGCAAGAGCAGCTGGCCGAGGCGCGCCGCCTGCGCCGGCTCGAGCAGCGCAAGCGCCAGCGCGTGCAGATCCGCCTTGTGCTCTTCGTCCTGCTCATCATCGCGGTGCTCTCCGCCGTGCTGATCTTCCGCGGCTGCCGCGCCGACAAGACCGCCGCCAATCAGCCCTCCGCGCCCAAGGCGGCATCCAATCAAATCACAACGGAACCAGACCTGACCATCACCGTCGCCGCCGTCGGCGACATCATGATCGACGACGACCTGCTCGCCGCCGCCTTGCAGGAAAATGGGACATACGACTTCTCGCGCAGCTTCGCCGCCGTCGCGGGCATGACCGGCTCCGCCGACCTCACGCTCGGCAATCTCGAGCTGAACTTCGCGGGCGAACCCTACGGCTCCGCCACCGGCAGCGCGCCGGAATCTCTCGCCATGGCCCTCGCGGGCGTCGGCTTCGACGTCGTCCAGACAGCGAACTCCGCCTCCATCCAAAACGGCCTCTCCGGCCTGCAAAGCACCATCCGATACTTAAACGCCGCCGGCATCGACCACGTCGGCACCTATGCTGCAAGCAGCGACAAATCGGCAAACGAAGGCGTCCTGCTCCGCAATGTCTCCGGCCTCAAGGTAGCCATCCTCGGCTATACGAAGGGTCTCGGCGGTCTCAGCCTGCCGCACGGCTCGGAGTACGCGGTCGATCTGCTCTATACCGACTACGCGACCGATTTTGATAAGATCGCGACTGACGCCATCAACCGCTCGCTCGACGCGGCCAACGCCCTCCAGCCCGACGTCATCCTCGCCATGCTCCATTGGGGCAGCGAGTCCGACCGGACCGTCACCGCCTCGCAGGAGCGCATCGCGAAGCTCCTCTTTGCCGGCGGCGTCGACGCCATCATCGGCACACACTCGCACATCGTCGGCCCGATGGAGACCAGCTCCGTCACCACCGACGCCGGCAAGGATAAGACCTGCTTCGTCGCCTACAGCCTCGGCAATTTCTATTCCACGATGGACTCCTCCGTCGCCACAAACTGCCGCGACGGCATCGTGCTGAACCTCTCGTTCACCAAAAACGGCGAGACCGGCGAAACGGCCCTCTCCGGCGTCAGCTATACCCCGACCTACTTTGCCGACCACGGCGAGGACGCCTCTCCCCGCTATGAGATCCTCCCCGTCCGCACCGCCATCACCACGAACCTCTTCCCTTCGCTGAACGCCGCCATGACCGATACCATCGCCCATCTGCGCACCTATACGCAGTCCGACTTCGATTCCGGCAAATGATTATCATTCAAAAACCGCCCTTGCCATACGCGGCAAGGGCGGTTTGTTATCTTCTCTTGCGGAACCCCACCGCAACCATGACCGCCGCCAGCAGCACCGCCGCGCTGATGCCCAGCCAAATCCAGCCGGACGTCCCGCCCGCGCTGTCCTGCGCGGGCGTATCGCTGCTTCCGCCGCCCGGCGGGCTGAAGCTCTGCGCCGTGCCGTCCGGCGGACTGAAATTCCCGTCCATGCCGTCCGGCGGCGTAAAGCCGCTGCTGTCATCGGGCCGCTCCGGCGGGGTCTGCCCGTCCGGATCGTCCGTATTCCCACGGTCAAAGCCGCGCCCGCCGCCATTGTTCATCGTGCCCATGTCCGAGAGCGTCAGCCCGCTCGCGTCGACCGCCGTTTCATCCCCGGCGAGCTGCGCGGCCACGGCCTCGCTCCGCAGCTGGCAGAACATCCGCAGCGCCGCAGCGCCCGTCTCAAATTCCTCCGCCGTGCAGAACTTCGTCGGGTCCTGCTCGACATACGGCGCGATCAGGGTATATGCCTCGTCGATGATCGCGCCCCAGTCGACCGTCTCCAGAAATTCCGCAAACAGCGCATGATATTCCGCCGTATACGCCTCATCCGAGAAGATCCACGCCTGCATCGGCCGGTCGGAAAGCACCGCGTCGATATCGTCGTTCACCGCCGAATCCGCGTCATTGCTCTGGAACGTCCCGAACGCGAGGTTATAGTCCCACGGGATCATCGCCAGCTGCCCGCCCTGCTCATAGAGGTAATAGTTGTGGATCATCGAGCCGGTGTAGCTATCCCCGTTGACCACAAAATTGTGGACGACGAAATAGCGCAGCACCTCGTCCGTGTCGAGCACATCTTCCAAGTCCTCATCGGCCGACAGCTTTTTCAGCGACGCAATCAGCCGCTGCTCATCCGCCTCCGAGATGTCCGTCTTCGCGTTGTCGAAGATGTTCGCGTAGCTGTCCGGGTCGTCGTCGATGTATTGCAGCTTCACATCCTCGCTGCCCATGCCGCCGCCCGGCTCGCCGTTCCCGCCGAATGTCACGCCCTCCGGCATCGTCGGCATTTCGCCGTCCGGCAGCTCCGGCATTTCCCCGGAAACATCGGGCCGCTGTCCACCATTAAACGCCGCGCCGTTCGTATCCGGCGGCGTCGGGCGGCTCTGTCCGGATGCGGTCAGTTCCGTCGACGTTTCCGCCGTGTCATTCTGCGCCTCACCGCCGTAGAACTCCACATTGTCCATGTTGAAGCCCTTGCCGTTGCCGCGCCCGCCGCCGAAGCTCATGCTGTCCGGCTTGTAAAGCTCGCCCGTTCCGCTGTAATTCCGTTCGAGGAACGCATCCTCCACGCCCTCGACCGCCAGATACAGCCCGAAGTCCTCGCCGTTGACCGTGATGTACACGAACGAGCAGAGCGGCGCATCCACGCCGAATTCCGCCATCATCCGATATGTCAGATAGTCCTTCATCATCGTGTTGTCGAAAATGAGGTTGTTGAGGTTCAGCTTGTCGAGTCCATGATAGGTCTTCGTGTCGTCATAGTGGTCAAATTCCACCTTGAAGCTGTAGCGCGAGCTGCCGAGCGACCGGACGCTCGACAGCGACGTGTTGCCCTTTGCCCGGATGGCCACGTTTTTATAGCTCTCGCCGTCGATCACCACGGCGCAGGCGCTGTACTCCTCCGACTCGCAGTTCTCAAGGAAGCTGTCCCAGTCGTCCATCACAATATCGATCGTGTGTACGCGCGACGTGTCGAACAGGCGGCTCTCATAGCCCATCGTCTGTCCCGTGCTTTCGCCGCCGTTCGCCTTGACATACACCAGTCCCGCGCTCGCCAGCAGCGACACGATCAGCACGATCGCGCGCACGCGCTCCAGATTTTTACTTGTTGCCATTGTGCCGCCGCCCTTTCCTTATCCCATATAATCTCCGTTATAGGAGACCAATGCCGCGCTCGTCACGCCGTCCATTGCCGACAGCTCATTGATGAAATCCGTGTTGTCGGACTTCAGGCGCAGCTCGAGATTCACCTCGATGTTCCCCGCCTGCACGGCCTTGCTCTTGAGGACGCAGCGCTGCGTCTTCGTCTCGAGATACGCCTTCGCCGTCGCCTCCGTCGCGCTGTCCGCGCACTGGAGCACGAGGATATACGGATTCACATGGCTCTTCCGGTTGACGAAGAGCAGCAGAATGACGCCGATGATCGCGCTGCCGATGACGGCCAGCGGGATGAAGCCTGCGGCCAGCACGATGCCCGCCGCGATCGACCAGAACAGGAACGCGAGGTCGAGCGGCTCCTTGATGGCCGTGCGGAACCGGACGATGGACAGCGCGCCGACCATGCCGAGCGACAGCACCACGTTCGACGTCACCGCGAGGATGACCAGCGTCGTGATCATCGTCAGCGCCAGCAGTGCCACGCCGAAGCCGCTCGAATACATCACGCCCTGATAGGTCTTTTTATAGATGAGAAAGATGAACAGGCCCACGCCGAACGACAGTGCCAACGCGATGAGCATATCCGGCAGACTGACCGCGGTGACGTTCTCCAGAAAGCTGGACTTGAAAATATCGCTGAAACTCATGATGTTTCCTCCTTAATCATACATTCTGCATGCCGCATATTTCGAAAACGCGCCCACCTGCCGTCCCGGCAGCTGCACGGCGTCCCGGATGATGTCCGGCAAAAACGCATCCCATTTGACCTCCATCAGCGGCCTTGCGTCCGGCGCGGGAACCGTGACGCAGTCCGGATCCAAAAAATCCACGCACGAAAGGCCCGTCCGGATGTCCTCATCCAGCGTCACGCGCACATTGCCCGGCCCGTAGACGAAGGGCTCGCGTGTATAGTCCACGATGGTCTTCGCCCGCAGCCGCTCCGTCCGCGCCTTGCGGCACAGCTGACCGAGCAGCGCATCCCCTCCGGGATCGACCGCGTCGAAGCGCCCCGCCGCGATGTCCCGCGCCTGCCGCTCCGTCAGCTGCGTCTGCTCCTTCCAGCCAAGCCCGCCGCGCTTGCACTTCTTCTCCAGCTGGATGAAGCCCGTGTCGCCGTTGTAATACCGGATACGGAACTTTTCCCGCCGGCTCACGCCGTCCAGCTTTTCGCGCAGCGCCCGATCCTCCGGCGTGTCAAAATAGAGGCTCCGGATGCGGTACCGGCCATCCACGGCATGCGCGTCCGGCTGCATCACCGCCCGCAGCCGCTGCCGCAGCACGAAGAGATCGCCGGGATCCAGCGAGATCTTCCATTCATGGCGATAGTCCACATGTTTCGCTCCTTTCGCGTGTTCGTGGGCCTATCATACCGCGCGTCGCTGAATCCTTCCTGAAAAACCGCGCCTTGAAAAACTTTTTCTTTTCAGCTTTATTTCAGCCTTGCATTATATTATAATCAAAGAAACACACAAGCCGGGATGCACAGGAGGTGCATGTAATGAAAATTCTGATCGTGGAGGACGAGGTGCTTCTCGCCAACTCCTTAAAAACCCTGCTTGAAAAAAAGGGCTTCACCGTCGAGGTCGCCTATGACGGCGAGGCTGGAAAAGATTATGCCGAGACAGGCGTCTACGACCTGCTGATCCTGGACGTCATGATGCCGAAGCTCAACGGTTACGACCTCGCCCGCCAGGTCCGGGCCGAGCGCTGCGCCACACCAATTTTGATGCTGACCGCCAAGGGCGAACTCGAGGATCGGATCGAGGGCCTGAACGCCGGCGCCGACTATTACCTGACGAAGCCGTTCGACACGCGCGAGCTGCTGGCCTGCATCAATGCCCTCCTCCGGCGGCAGGGCGATCAGGTGGACGAGCTTCGTTTCGGCAATACCGCACTCGATCTCGCCTCCTGTATGCTCGTCTGCGGCGCGGAGCGCGTGCGCCTGTCCGCCAAGGAGTTTGACATCATGCGCTTCCTGCTCCAGTCCAAGGGCAACAATCTTTCCAAAGAGGTGCTGCTTGCGCGCGTCTGGGGCTTCGACTCCAATGCCGTGGAGAACCACGTCGAGGTCTACGTCGGCTTCCTCCGCAAAAAGCTGGCCTCCATCGGCTCCAACGTCCGCATTGAGGCCGTGCGCCGCCTCGGCTACCATCTGGAGGTGGCGGACGTATGCTGAAACGTCTCCGCATCCAGTTCATCGCCATCATCATGGCCCTGCTGACGCTCCTGCTCGGGAGCGTGATCGGCCTGATCTACCATTTTACGCGGCAGAGCCTCGTGAAAGAGAGCCGCGACATGATGGACTCGCTCGCCGCCAGCCCGTTCCAGCTGGCCCGGCTAGACGAGGCGACGAACCGCGTCAACCTCCCCTACTGCATGCTCCAGGTCAACAAATACGGCGAGATTCTCGCCACCAACGGCGGTTATTACGACCTCTCGGACGAAGATTTCCTGCAGGAGCTGATCGCCGTCACCTATTCCTCCACCGACATGCAGGGCGAAATTCCGCAATATCACCTCCGCTACAGCCGCTATCTGCTGCAAAACGGGCAGCGCCTCGTCTTTGTCGACACCACGAGCGAACAGGCCACGCTCCACGCCCTGCTCCGCAGCAGTCTCCTGCTCGGCGCTGCCGCGCTTTTGCTGTTCTTCGGCGTGAGCTTGCTGCTCGCTCGCCGGACCGTTCAGCCGGTCGAAGCCGCGTGGCAGCAACAAAAGCAATTTGTTGCCGATGCCTCGCACGAACTGAAAACGCCGCTGACCGTCATCATGACAAATGCCGAGCTGCTCGAAAGCCCGGACTACCCGCCGGAGGCCAAGACGCAGTTCTCCTCCAACATTCTCACCATGTCGCATCAGATGCGCGGCCTGGTCGAGAGCCTTCTGAACCTCGCCCGCATCGATCAGGGCCAGAAGGCCGCGGCCCACACGCCGGTCGACCTCAGCAAGCTTGTCTCCGATGCCACGCTCCCCTTCGAGGCCCTGTTCTTCGAGCAGGAGCTGACGCTTGAGACCGACATCGCCCCCGATCTGACCGTCCCCGGCGACGCGGCACAGCTCCGGCAGGTGGTCGAAATTCTGCTCGATAACGCGCAGAAATACGCCGAAGCCCCCGGAACCGTCCGCGTCACGCTCGCCCGTCAGGGCCATCATGTCCGCCTCTGCGTCGCCGACACCGGCGCGCCCCTCTCCCCCGAGGACTGCAAAAACATCTTCAAGCGCTTCTACCGTCTAGACGATGCGCGCAGCCGCGACGGCAGCTTCGGCCTGGGTCTCGCCATCGCGCAGTCCATCGTCGACACGCACCACGGCAAGATCTGGTGCGAGAGTGCAACTGGCCTGAACTCCTTCTTTGTCGAACTTCCGCAATAACAAAAGGCCCGCCGAATCCGTTCGGCGGGCCTTTCTCAGCCATTCAGCGCTTCCTGCAAGCTTTTCAGCGCCTTTTTCTCGATCCGCGACACGTAGGAACGCGAAATGCCGCACTTCGCGGCGATCTCCCGCTGCGTCAGCGCGTCTCGCCCGCCGAGTCCGTAGCGCAAAATCAGGATCGTCCGCTCCCGCGGCGTCAGCGCCCGCGCCATCGCGTCGTAGAGCTGCCGGTTCATCTCCTTCGTGCTCAGTTTTTCGAACAGATCCTCGTCTGCGCAGATCACATCCATCAGCGACAGCGCATTTGCGTCCTTCCCCGTCTCGATGCACTCCGACAGCGACACGTCCCCCGCCGTCTTCTTCTGCGCCCGGAAATACATCAAAATCTCATTTTCTACACACCGTGCCGCATAGGTTGCGAGCCGTGCGCCCTTCGACGGGTCGAACGTCGAAATGCCCTTGATGAGACCGATCGTCCCGATCGACAGCAGATCCTCCTGATCCGCCGACTGTGAATAGTATTTTTTCATAATGTGCGCCACCAGACGCAGATTCCGCTCGATAAGCACGTTCCGCGCCGCGAGATCGCCCTGTGCGCTCAGCGCCAGATAGTGCCGCTCCTCCTCGGCGCTCAGCGGCTTCGGGAACGAGTTCCCGCCTCCGGCGACCCGCAGCGAACAGAGCATACTGCTCAGCATCAGCCATACCGCAGCAGACAGCATGGGCTTCACCTCCATGCTGATGTATATTCCGCTGCCGCTCGTCCAGATTCCGCCGTTTTCCCGGACAACCCCACTAAAACCGCAAACAGCCCGGCGCGGAGCATCCTCCGCGCCGGGCTGTTGTAACGTTGATTATTTCTTCTCCTTGACCGCGATCCAGATCTCACATGCGTAATTCGGGTCAGCCGTATTTGCCGACGGATATCCTTAATTGGGGGAAAGACCGTTTTCCCAGCGGGAGACTGCCTGCCGCGTGACGAATACCCGTCCAGCCAGTTCCTCCTGCGAAAGTCCTTTTTCGTTTCTCAGCTGCAATAAAATGTCCTTTGTTTCCATAAACTCATCTCCTCTGGGACAGTTTACCATGCTTTTCGCCCCAACGCAAGCAACCCGCCGTTGCCCCCCGCCGCAGTTGTAGGAGCGAACGCCCCTGTCCGCCCGCATCCCCGCCGCAAGCGCCGTCATCCCCTTCGTCTCATCCTCCATTCGAATTCCGTCTTCATTCTGTCCAATGTCCCGCTCCGGTCAGGCCGTCCAAGATCAGTGCCCCGACCGTGACCGCGTCCTCGATCGTCAGATACCGCGGTGCGCTCGCATCCACGAAGAGATGCCCGGACGCCGGAAATTCTTCATCCCCGAACCAGACCTTCAGCCACACCGGATAGCGCGGCGCAAAGTCAAACCGCGCGCAGAGATCAGCGTTGGACGTCTCAAAGTTCGCTCCAAGTGCCTCACACCGGCGCTCCAGCTCCTCCGGCGGCAGCACGCTGAGGTCCCGCCGGACGATCAGCTCCGCATTCCGGTCCAGCCCGCCGCCGCGCACCAGTCCGTCCTTGTACTGCGAAAACGGGATCATCCTGCCGCACAGCGGCGTTCCGTCCGCAAGGTCAAGATAATGCAGCAGCGTCAGCGTGTGCCAGTTTGGCAGCGGCGGCGTCACCACGCACTCCGGCAGGCAGCCCCGCACCGTTTTCCCCAGCGTCGACACAATGAACGCGCTATCCGCGTATTCCACTCCGGCCCGCTGCGCGAGCTCCTCCGGCGCGTGCCGCGCCAGCCGCTCCCGCGCAACCTCCATCATCCGATCGAATTGTGATTTTTCACTTCCCATGGTTTTGCACCTCTCCGCTCTTGCATTGCTGCGGTAAAGTCTGTATAATAAAGTCAATGCTTTTCGCGCGGCTTCCAGCTCGCGATCTGGTGCAGCACCGCGATCAGGCCGATCCCGGCCGCCAGCCCGAAGGCCCATTCCGCCGTCAGCTGGCCATAGTGCCGCATCGTCGACAGCTTGTTCAGCACCAGTGCGGACATCATATAGTAGACATAGCTCCCCGGCACCAACGGGATCAGCGCCGGAATGAGGAAGATCGTCGCGGGTGCGCGGGCGAGCTTCGCCGCCGCCTCGGCATACGCGGCCGACGCCGCGCCGACCAGCACGAGCAGATAAAACGTGCTCTCGATCCGCCCCTTCAGCAGCAGATACACGCCCCAACTCAGCATCCCGCCGAGCGCTGCGGGCAGCAGCAGCCGCCGCGGCACATTGACCAGCAGCGCATAGCCCGCCGTGGCGAACAGCGCCAGAAATAACTTCAGTGCCATACTCTCACGCTCCAAACAGATAGATCGCGCTGCCGAATCCGATGGCCAGCATCAGCGCCAGCAGCAGCGATTCCGCCAGCCGCAGCAAGCCCGAGATCGTGTGCCCGACCAGCATATCCCGCACCGCGTTCGTCAGCGCCGCGCCCGGAATCAGCAGCATAATCACGCCGATGGACATCTTGTCCACCGCAAACACATCTGACAGCCGCCCCGCAAGGCAGATCACCGCCCCGGCGAGCAATCCCGTCAGCATCTGGAAAAACGCCCCGTTTCGGAACACCGGCATCACCTTCCGCTGCATCCAGCAGACCATCGCCCCGACGGCCCCGGCGAACAGCGCGTCCGCGATCCCGCCGCCGAGGAACAGCGTAAAGCCCAGCGCCGTGAGCACGCTGCCGAGATAGCTCCGCAGCGCGCTTGGCCGCTTTTCATCGATGGCGCAGAGCGCCTCATGCAGCTCCGCTGCCGAGACCGGCGCGGCGCACACCTTCCGACTCAGGGCGTTGAGCGCCTCCAGCTTTACAAAATCCGTCGCGGGGCTTCCGGAGATGCGCCGCGTCTGCGTCAGCTCGGCCCCATCGTCAAAGAGCACCGTCAGCACAATGTCCGACGTGATCACGAAAATGTCGACCCGCTTCGCGCCATACGCGCGCCCGAGCCGCATCATCGTGTCCTCGACGCGGTTGATCTCCGCGCCGCATCCCAGCAGCATCTCGCCCATCTTCAGCAGCTCATGCAGCACCCGCTCGTGTGCCTCCATGCGCACCGCCCCCTTTCCGATTATCGTTCCCAGAATAGCCATTTTATCAGATACTACCTGATTGTCAAGGGAGATCATCTATGAACTATGCGACAATTAAGCCGTGGGACATCGCAAATGGACCCGGCGTCCGTGTCAGCCTCTTTGTTTCCGGCTGTACGCACCACTGTAAAGACTGCTTCAACCCCGAGGCGTGGGACTTTGACTATGGCGAGCCGTTCACCGACGCCGTCATGGACCACATTCTGGACCTGCTCCGCCCCGACTACATCCGCGGCATCACCTACCTCGGCGGCGAACCGTTCGACCCGCACAATCAGCCCGGCCTTCTTGCGCTCACGCAGAAGATCCGCGCCGCCTACCCTGAAAAATCCATCTGGTCGTTCACCGGCTACGTCTACGGCCAAAATCTGCCGCAGCTGCCCGGCGTGACCGACGCGCTGCTCGCAGGACTCGACGTCCTCGTCGACGGGCCGTTCATCGCCGCCCGCAAAAATCTCGGTCTGCGCTTCCGCGGCTCCGACAACCAGCGCCTCATCGACCTGCCCAAAACCTTGAAAACCGGCGCCGTCGTCCTCTGGGACGAGACGCAGTAAGGAGACCACCATGCCGAAAATCAAAATCCACTACTTCTCTGCCGACGCGCCGCGCTTGAAAATGACCGACAAGGGCGACTGGATCGACCTCTATTGCGCCGAGACGATGGAACTTCACGCGGGCGACTTTGCCCTCGTTCCCCTCGGCGTTTCGATGCAGCTTCCCGCCGGCTACGAGGCCCGCACCGCCCCGCGCAGCTCCACATTCAAACGCTGGGGCATCTTGCAGGCAAACTCCGTCGGCGTCATCGACAACAGCTACTGCGGTACGAACGACGAATGGAAGCTGCCCGTCTACGCCACACGCGATACCGTCCTGGAAAAGGGCGACCGCATCTGCCAGTTCCGCATCTACGAGACGCAGCCGCCCATCGAATTTGAGGAGTGCGACGAACTCTCCGCCACCGACCGCGGCGGCTTCGGCTCCACCGGCCGCAAGTAGCATCTCACATCGCCCGCATCCCCGCCGC
>ENA-UEQN01002111-UEQN01002111.1-human-gut-metagenome-genome-assembly--contig:-NODE-2111-length-14537-cov-3.633956_pt1 | contig 14537 bp, 11 predicted proteins | sample MGYA00242940_ERZ507944 | MGnify/ENA primary metagenome ERZ507944 (study PRJEB26167, sample SAMN06115449) | human gut metagenome | host: Homo sapiens | place: China:Fujian | collected 2015-08-20... | reverse complement strand
GATGAAATCCAAAACCGTTGCGCTGCTGCCGCTGCCGATTGTCTCCCGGAATATCGTGTCTGCAGGCATTATAGCATATTTCGCATTTTGGCGCAACTGGCCGCACGATGCGGTGGGAAAACATGCATTGATTTCCGAAAAGTGATGTGCTATACTATTTAATATAGATATCAAACCAGAGGAGGGCCTCCCGAATGGAGCGTATCACAAGCAGTCACAATCCGCTCGTGCAGCACATGCGGAAGCTGCAGACCTCGCGCGCCTATCGCGAGAGCTGCGGCGAATTTGTGGCGGACGGCTGGAAGCTTCTGGAGGAGGCACTCAAGTGGTATCCCGAGGTGACGGCCGTTCTGACGAGCGAGCCGGAGCGCTGCCCGGCACTCCCATCGTCGGCACGTCTGGTCGAGGTCCCTGCGTCATTGATGCAGAGCGTTTCGAGTATGCGCACGCCGCAGGGCGTTTTATTCTCCCTGCGCCTGCCGCAGGAGGGCGCGCTCCGGGTGCAGCCCGGCATGCTCCTGCTCGACCGCATCCAGGACCCCGGAAACCTCGGCACGATCCTGCGCACGGCCGACGCCTTCGACCTGCCGGTCCTGCTGACGAACGGCTGCGCCGATCCGTTTTCCGAAAAGACGGTGCGCGCCTCCATGGGCGCGGTGTTCCGCCGTCCGCCACAGAGCGCACCGATGGAGGACGTCCTCCGTGTCTGCCATGCCGCCGGGATCCCCATTGCGGCGACGGCGCTGTCCGACACGGCGTGCGATCTGCGCGAGGTCGATCTGATGCGCCATCTTGTCGTCATCGGCAGCGAGGGACAGGGCATTTGCCCGGAGCTGCTCGCCGCCTCGGACCGGCAGATCATCATTCCCATGCAGCCGCGCTGCGAGTCGCTCAATGCGGCCGTCGCGGCGGCGATCGTGCTGTGGCAGATGCGGCCGTAGCGCGGGAGAACACGGAAGGAGGGCGCGCAGATGCAGAAGCACTGGGTTTGGCTGGCAACGCGAAGCGGCATCGGGGTCCGGGGCCGCGCGGAGCTGCTGCGCCGGTTCGGCACGGCAGAGCGCATTTATGCCATGGACCGGGCCGCGCTGCAGGCGGAGGAAGGCCTGCGGCAGAGCTGGCTCGAGCCGCTGCTCGACAAAACGCTGGACGGCGCGGAGCGCATTCTGGCGCAGTGTGACCGTTTTGACATCCGCCTTCTGACCTATGCGGAGCCTGCCTATCCCGAGCGGCTGCGCAACATTGCAGACCCGCCCGCGCTTTTGTATTATCAGGGCCGCCTGCCGGATTTTGACCACGAGGCCGCGATCGCCGTTGTCGGCTCACGCCGGTGCAGCGCCTACGGCCTGCTGCACGCAAAGCAGTTCTCCCGCCTGATCGCCGCAAGCGGCGGGCTTGTGATGTCCGGCGGTGCACGCGGCATCGATACCATGGCGCTGCAGAGCGCGATGGACCTGCCGGAGCCGGTCGTTTGTGTGCTGGCCTGCGGGCTCGACATCGCCTATCCGCCGGAAAACGGCCAGCTGTTTGCGCAGATCGCGTCGAGAGGCTGCCTCCTGAGCGAATACCCGCCGGGGACGAGCCCGATGCGCGGCAATTTCCCGGTGCGCAACCGTATTCTGAGCGGCCTTTCCGTTGGCGTTCTCGTGGTCGAGGCCTCGGCGCAGAGCGGTGCGCTCATCACGGCGCGGCTGGCGCTGGAGCAGGGCAGGGACGTATTTGCCATTCCCGGCAATCTCGGCGTCGCCTCGTGCGAGGGGACGAATCGCCTGCTGCGCGAGGGTGCGCTCATGCCCGAAAACGGCTGGGAGCTGCTGCAGGAATACACACACCTGTTTCCGGGCAAGCTGGCGGACGGTCGCCGCCGCGAGGTGATGGAGCAGCGCTTTGGGTCGCATTACGCAGCGGCCGTCCCTGCGCAGCCCCTGCCGGAGAGACCGGCAAAACCGGCCCGCCCGGCAGCGCCTTCACCGGAAAAGTCCCCAGCCCTCGACAAAAAAGACATTGACAATCCGCCTGCAAGGCCTTATAGTGACAGAAAGAAAGCACCGCCCGCCCTGTCCGGCGACGAAGCGGCGGTCTATGCCGCCCTGACGCCGGAGCCGATCCTTGCGGATCTTCTCACGGAGCATACGGGCCTTCCGCCGCAGCGCCTGCTTGCGGCCATGACCATGCTCCAGATCAAGGGGCTGGCCAAAAAGCTTCCCGGTAACCGCTATCAGCGCGCCGGAGGATAATGGATATATGGAGGTTCCCTTCATGACAAAGGGATCGAATCTGGTGATCGTCGAGTCACCGTCTAAAGCAAAGACCATTGGAAAATATCTCGGCCCGGATTATCGCGTCGAGGCCTGCATGGGCCACCTGCGCGACCTGCCCAAGAGCAAGATGGGCGTCGATCTGGAGCACGATTTTGAACCGGACTATCAGCCGCTGGCCAGCAAGGCCGCGATCATCTCTGAGCTGCGCAGCGCATCCAAGGCTGCAAAGCACATCTATCTTGCAACTGACCCTGACCGCGAGGGAGAGGCGATCTCGTGGCATCTGAAGGAGCTGCTGGAGCTGCCGGACGACAAGACGGAGCGCGTGACGTTCAACGAGATCACGAAAAACGTCGTAACGCGCAGCATTCAGGAGCCGCGCGGCATCGATTATAATCTGGTGGATGCCCAGCAGGCCCGCCGCATTCTCGACCGCATCGTCGGCTACCAGCTCAGCCCGCTGCTGTGGAAGAAAATCCGCCGCGGTCTGTCCGCCGGGCGCGTGCAGTCTGTTGCCACGCGTCTTGTCGTGGAGCGCGAGCAGGAGATCGAGGCCTTCGTGCCGAAGGAATACTGGACGATCGACGTGCTGCTGCGCTGCCTGAACAAGCCGGGCAGCTTCACGGCGCACTATTACGGCGAGGAAAAGAAGCGCGAGCTGCACAGCGAGGCCGAGGCCGACGAGGTCCTGCGCGACATCGCCGGGCAGGAATTCACCATTGCGGGCATCAAGCGCACGGAAAAGCGCCGCTCGCCGACGCCGCCGTTCATCACCTCCACGCTGCAGCAGGAGGCCTCCCGAAAGCTCAATATGACGCCGCGCCGCACGATGGCCGTTGCGCAGCAGCTCTATGAGGGCGTCGACATCAGCGGCGAGGGCACCGTCGGCCTCATCACCTATATGCGTACCGACTCCCTGCGCCTGTCCGAGGAGGCGCTGGCCGCTGCGCGTGATTTTATCACCGATCGCTACGGCCCGGCCTACTATCCCGGCCAGCCCCGCCATTTCCGCAAGAAAGAGGGCGCGCAGGACGCGCACGAGGCCATTCGCCCCAGCAATGTCCGGCTCGACCCCGAGACCATTCAGGCAGACCTGACGCGCGAGCAGTATCGGCTGTACAAGCTGATCTGGAGCCGCTTCGTCGCCTGCCAGATGTCCGATGCACGCTATGACGCCGTGCAGATCGACGCGCGCTGCGCGGGCCATGCCTTCCGCGCCAGCGACCAGATCCTGAAATTCTCCGGCTTTACCGCCGTGTATGAAGAGGGCCGCGACGACGAGGCCGAGGAGCGCTCCTCCTCGCTGCCCGATCTCGACGGCTCCGAACGCCTGACTGCCGAAAAACAGGAAAAGGCCCAGCATTTCACCCAGCCGCCCGCGCGCTACACCGAAGCGACGCTCGTCAAGGCGATGGAGGAGCGCGGCGTGGGCCGCCCGTCGACCTATGCGTCGATCGTCGCGACGATCCAGGACCGCGAGTACGTCATCAAGAAGGACAAGCGCCTCTGGCCGACGCCGCTCGGCCGTGTCGTGACCGAGCTGATGATCGAGCGCTTCCGCGACATCATCGATGTCGAGTTCACGGCGAATATGGAGCACCAGCTCGACGAGGTCGAGGCCGGAAAGGTCGGCTGGAAGACCGTCCTGCGCGATTTCTATCAGGATTTCCACCGCGAGATGGAGGATGCCGAGAAAGCTCTCGACGGTGTGCGCATCAAGGTGCCGGATGAAGAGACCGATGAGGTCTGTGAGCTGTGCGGGCGCAAAATGGTCATCAAGAGCGGCCGCTTCGGCCGGTTCCTGGCCTGCCCCGGCTTCCCGGAGTGCAAAAATACCAAGCCGCTCGTCGAGCGTATGCCGGGCCGCTGCCCGCGCTGCGGCAGTGGGATGCTCAAGCGCAAGTCAAAAAAGGGCTATGTCTACTACGCCTGCGAGCGCGGTGCGGAGTGCGGCTTTATGACGTGGGACGTGCCCACGGCGCAGGATTGCCCGAGCTGCGGGCAGACGATGTTCAAAAAGTCCGGCCGCGGCCAGATGAAGCCGTTCTGCATCAACGAAAAGTGCCCGGACTTCCTGCCGGAGGATAAGCGCGGCTATAAGCGCCGCATGCCGAAGGCCACGACGGACACCGTCGAGAATGCCGAGGAGATCGCCCCGGCTGCGGAGGAAGCGGAAAAGAAGCCTGCCAAAACGGCCAAAACGACGAAGACCGGGAAGACGGCCAAGGCCGCCAAGGCCGCAAAAACTGCGAAGACCACGAAAAAAGCGGCGGAGAAAAAGCCTGCCGCACGCAAAAAGACAAAAACGGAGAGCGAAGCATGACCGAAGTACGCGTGATCGGCGCGGGACTTGCGGGCAGTGAGGCCGCATGGCAGCTTGCCGAGCGCGGCTTTGCCGTCCGCCTGTCCGAGATGAAGCCGGTAAAAATGACCCCTGCGCACCACTGCGCAGATTTTGCGGAGCTTGTCTGCTCCAACTCCCTGCGCGGCGACCGGCTGGAAAATGCCGTCGGCCTGCTCAAGGAGGAGCTGCGGCGGCTCGGGAGCCTCATCCTGCAGTGCGCCGACGCCACACGCGTCGAGGCGGGCGGCTGCCTTGCCGTCGACCGCTACGGCTTTTCCGGTATGGTGACAGAGCGCATCCGCAGCCACCCGAATATCACGGTCATCTCCGAGGAGGTGACCGAGGTCCCGGCGGGGCCGGTCATCATCGCGACGGGCCCCCTGACGTCCGACGCCATGAGCGAGGCCATCGGCCGCTATTTCGGCCAGACGGATTATCTGCATTTCTTTGACGCGGCTGCGCCGCTCGTCACGCTGGAGTCCATCGATATGACGAAGGCGTGGTACGCCTCCCGCTATGACCGCGGGAGCGCGGATTACATCAACTGCGCCATGACGCGCGAGGAATATCAGGCCTTCGTCCGGGAGCTGGCCGCCGCCGAGGAAGCGGAGGTGCACGGCTTTGAGGACAAAAACGTCTTTGAGGGCTGCATGCCGGTCGAGGTCATGGCCCGCCGTGGCGAGGACACGCTGCGCTACGGCCCCCTGAAGCCCGTCGGCCTGCGGGACCCGGCAACGGGCCGCGAGCCCTATGCTGTCGTTCAGCTCCGGCGCGACAATGCGGCTGGAAACATCTACAATCTCGTCGGGTTCCAGACGCACCTGCGCTTCCCGGAGCAGAAGCGCGTGTTCTCCATGATCCCGGCGCTGCACGATGCGGAATTCGTCCGCTACGGCGTGATGCACCGCAACACGTTTCTGAATTCACCGAAGCTGCTCGACGCGTGCTACGCAGACCGGCGCGACCCCATGGTCGCCTTTGCCGGGCAGATGACGGGCGTGGAGGGCTATGTCGAATCGTGCGCCTCCGGCTATCTTGCCGCCGTCAGCATGGCGGCGCGGCTGGAGGAAAGGCCCGTCCCGGACTTCGGCACCGTGACGGCCATCGGCGCGCTGGCGCACTATGTCAGCGACAGCACCGTGGCATCGTTCCAGCCGATGAATGTGAATTTCGGCATCATCGCCCCGCTCGAGCAGCGGGTGCGTGGAAAAGCAAACAAGAATCTGGCCATTGCCAACCGGTCGCTTGCGCACCTGGAGGCCATGGAGAAATGAGGGAACAGGCATGAAAATCATTCTGGATGCAATGGGAGGCGACAATGCCCCGGATGCCGTGGTGCGCGGCGCACTGGAGGCGGCCAAGGAGTTCGGCGTGCAGATCGTTCTGGTCGGCCGCGGCGCGGATATCCTTGCCAGCATGAAGGCCCAGGGCTGGGATACGCTCCCGGACGGCGTGGAGCTTGCCAATGCCGAGGATGTGGTGGACATGCACTGCGATCCCGCCGCGGTCGTGAAGCAGCATCCGAACTCTTCGCTCGTGCTGGGTGCAAGAATGCTGGCGCAGGGCGGCGGTGATGCGCTCATCTCGGCCGGCAATACCGGCGCGCTGCTCACGGCGGCCACGCTGCTCGTCAAGCGCATCCGCGGTATCCGCCGCGCGGCGTTCTCGCCGGTCCTTCCGACGAAGGACGGCCACGCCATTCTGATCGATGCGGGCGCGAATGCCGAGTGCACGCCGGAATTCCTGCTGCAGTTCGGCTGCATGGGCTCGTTCTACGCGCAGAAGGCGCTCGGCATCGAGTCGCCGCGCGTGGGCCTTCTGAACAACGGCGCGGAAGATACGAAGGGCGATCCGCTCCACCGCGAGGCCCATCAGCTTCTGAAGCGCGCCGCGGAGCAGGGGACCATCCACTTTGTCGGCAATGTCGAGGCGCGCGATGTGCCGTTCGGCGCGGCGGATGTTATCGTGGCGGACGGCTTCTCCGGCAACGTCCTGCTCAAGACCATGGAGGGCACGGCCATGTTCATGTCCGACATGATGAAGCAGATGTTCTACCGCAATCCGCTGACGATGCTCGGCGCGCTGCTGTGTAAAAAGGGCCTGAACGGCATCCGCAAGACCATGGACTACCGCGAAACGGGCGGGTCCATCGTCATCGGCATCAGCCGCCCGGTCATCAAGGCGCACGGCTCGTCCGACGACGCCGCCATCCGCGGCGCGATCCGGCAGGCCATCCGCGCGGTCGAGAGCGGCTTCTGCGAGGAAATTCGTGCCAATATCGGGCAGATGATCCTGCCCAGGGAGGAAGAACATGCTGAATAAGCTGGAAAAGGCGTTGGGCTACAAGTTCCGCGATCCGGAGCTTCTGCGCATGGCGCTGACCCACACCTCCTGTGCAAACGAGATCTATCAGGACCCGCTGCGCAGCTATGAGCGGCTGGAATTCCTTGGGGATTCCATTGTCGGCTTCGTGACGGCGGAGTATCTGTACCGGACTTTCCCCAAAAAGCTCGAAGGCGATCTGACGCGCATCCGCGCGGAGCTCGTCTGCGAAAAGAGCCTTGCCGCCGTGGCGGAGCGTCTCTCGCTCGGCGAGCATCTGCTGCTCGGAAACGGCGAGGATCAAAGCGGCGGCCGCCGCCGCCCGAGCATCCTCTGCGATGTTATGGAGGCCGTTGTGGCTGCCAGCTATCTGGACGGAGGCTTTGCCGTGGCCAGCGACATCGTGACGCGGCTCATCCTGCCGCAGCTCGCCGAGGCGGAAAAGACCCACGATTATAAGACGGAGCTGCAGGAGCTCGTGCAGCGCAAAAAATCGCAGCAGCTGAGCTATGAGCTCATCTCGGAGACTGGCCCGGACCACTGCAAGGAATTTAACGTTCATGTCCTGCTCAACGGCAGGGAGGTCGGGACCGGCTCCGGCACGAGCAAAAAGCGCGCCGAGCAGGCAGCGGCGGCGCAGGCCATTGTGCGGCTCTTCCCGGAACAGAAATAAAACGATTGGGACCACCGGCGGCAGCCGATGGTCCCAATTCTGTTTTATAGCGTGCGTTCGCGGGTCGAGCGGCGCATGGCGTTGGCCAGCTCTGTGATGCACAGCAGCGTTGCCACAAGGAACACACCGGGGATGACGATGATCCACCATGCGTCCGTGAGCAGAGCCTTTTCGGACAGGGAAAGCATGCTGCCCCACGAGACGACCTCGATCGGCAGGCCGATGCCGAGGAAGCTCAGCGTCGATTCCGCCGTGATGGCGCTGCGGATGTTCATAACGACCATGAACGAGATGGACGAGAAGAAATTCGGCGCAAGGTGCTGCCGCAGGACGTGGAAGAAGCCGCCGCCCATGCAGCGCGAGGCCAGCACATATTCGCTGCTGCGCAGCCTGCGCACCTCCGTGCGCACGACCTTGGCAATGCTGGCCCAGCTCGTCAGCCCGATGACGAGCGAGAGCGTGAGCACGTTTGCCGTGCCCAGAATGGCCTGCAGCAGCACGACGAGCAGCAGGTTCGGCACGCTCAGCAGAATTTCGGTCAGCCGCATCAGGAGACGGTCCAGCCAGTCCGGCGCGCAGCCGCTGACCGTGCCGAACAGAATGGCGATGGCTGTGGACAGCAGCGTGGACAGAACGCCGATGGTCAGCGAAATGCGCCCGCCGTACCAGATCATGGAGAAAATATCGCGGCCCATCGGGTCCGTCCCGAAGAGAAATTCCCGCGACGGCGCTTCATTGCAGTGCGCAAGGTCGAGATAGGTCGGATCGTGCGTCAGGAGCACCTCGCAGAACAGGCAGCCGAGCACGATGAGCGTCAGAACGGCGGCCGAAAAAATCGGCTTGCCGCGGTACCACGGCGCGCGGCGTACCGGTGCTGCGGGCGGCTGCGGCCGGACGCCGACCAGACGAAAGCGGTCGTCTGTCATTTTGAGGTCACCTCCCGTTCCGCCGGGCGAAGGCGCGGGTCGAGCCGCGCGTTCATGGCCTGCGCCAGCAGACTGCATGCGATGACGGCCGCGCCGGAGAGCAGGCAAAGCACCATCAGCAGGTTGTAGTCCTTGTAGCGCGCGCTCTCGTAGGACAGCGTGCCGAGGCCGGGATAGGAGAACACGGCCTCCACGATATAGGTCCCGCCCATCACATGCGGCACGGAGATGGCCATGAGGCTGAGATAGGATGGAAGCACATTGCGCAGGCACTGCCGCAGCACGATGTGCGCCCGGCCCATACCCTCGCTGCGCGCCAGCAGCACATAGTCCGCGCGCAGCTCCTCCACCAGCCGGTTGCGCACGAGGTAGGCATAGTACCACAGGTGGCTCAGTACGACGACGGACATCGGCAGGATCAGGTGCACGATCCGGTCGCCGATATCGTCCGCGTGGCCGACGCTGTAGGCCCCGGAGCTCGGCAGCCAGCGCAGCGTGACGGAAAACAGCAGGATCAGCATCAGTGACAGCCAGAATTCCGGGATGCAGCTCGTCACCGTGCCAAGCTTGCAGAGGATGCGGTCGAGCGGCCGGTCCTCCTTCCATGCGCACAGCGCGCCGAGCAGCAGAGCCAGCACGAACAGCAGCACGAAGCCGAGCCCGCCGAGCAGCAGGGTGTTGCCAATGCGGTCACCGATCAGCTCCAGAACATCTATCTTATATTTATAGGAGATGCCGAAATCGCCGTGCAGCGCGCGGCTGAACCAGCGGGCGTACTGCGTGGGCAGGGGATCATTCAGGCCGAGCTTGTCCTCAGCCCATTCGCGCTCGGCGGGGGACATTTTTTCCACGCGGTCGCCGTAGTAGGAGACAAGCGGGTCGCCGGGAGCGAGGCGGGAGATATAGAACGTCAGAACGGAGAGCAGCAGCACGCTCAGCACGAAAATGCCGAGGCGCGGCAGCAGCCGCAGGAAAAACCGGCGGACCTTCATACGGCGCCCCCTCCTTCCAGCAGAACGTAATGCTCCGGCGCGACCTCCGTCCATGTGCCGCCGTCCGGCAGCGGCCCCTCAAAGACGAGCGGCCTGCGGGCGCGCTCGAGGCGCGGGTCCGGGATGGGGATGGACGAGAGCAGCGCGCGCGTATAGGGGTGCTGCGGCGCGGCGAACAGGGCAGCCGTCGGGGCCAGCTCCACGAGCCTTCCCTGATACAGCACGCCGACGCGGTCACAGAGGAATTCCACGACAGCCAGATCGTGGGCAATAAACAGGAAGGAGAACCCGTGCTCCTCCTGCAGATGGCGGAACAGATTGATGATCTGTGCCTGAATGGAGACGTCCAGCGAGGCGACCGGCTCATCCGCAACGAGCAGCTCCGGCTCCATGGACAGGGCGCGCGCAATGGCGACGCGCTGGCGCTGCCCGCCGGAAAGCTCACCGGGGTATTTGTCCAGATAGCCCGCGTCCAGACCAACATAGCGCATCTGGAATTCCGCCTCGGCGCGGTAGCTGCCGCGCGGCGGGTGGATATGCTGGATGCGCATGGGCTCGGCGATAATGTCGCACACGCGCATGCGCCCGTTCAGGCTCGAGCCGGAGTCCTGAAAGATGATCTGCCGCTCTGCCTGCAGCGTGCGGCGGTTCGCGCGGAAGGCGCGGCGGTCACAGATGTCGATGCCGCGATAGAGGACCTGCCCGCTCTGCGGCCGCAGCAGATTCATCACGCAGCGCGCGATGGTCGATTTGCCGGAGCCGGATTCGCCGACGAGACCGAGAACCTCGCCGCGCCGGAGCGTGAACGAGACGTCGTCCACGGCGCGGAGCACGGCCCTTCGTCCGAGCGGGAAGGCGTGCGTCAGACCGCGCACCTCGAGAAGCGGCTCAGCCATGGCGCTCGCCTCCGATCGGCGGCGTGATGTGCGGGGCCCGGGGATCGAGCAGCCACGTCGCGGCAAAATGGGTGTCGGAAATGCGGAACATCGGCGGCTCCTCCTCATAGTCGATGGCAAGGGCATATTCGTTGCGGCAGGCGAAGGCATCGCCCTTCGGCGGGTCGATCAGCGTGGGCGGCATGCCGGGAATGGTATGCAGCTGCGGCTTCCCGCGGGACAGCGCCGGGAGCGACTGCAGCAGGCCCCAGGTGTAGGGGTGGCGCGGATCATAGAAAATATCCTCCGCCGTGCCGAGCTCCACGATCTTCCCGGCGTACATGACGGCCACACGATCCGCCACGCGCGCCACAGCGCCGAGGTCGTGCGTGACGAAAACCGTTGCCGTGCCGAGCTTCTGCTGAATTTCGCGCAGCAGATCGAGAATCTGGGCCTGAATGGTCACGTCCAGCGCGGTCGTCGGCTCGTCGGCAAACAGGATCGACGGGTCGCCCGCCAGCGCAATGGCCAGCACGACGCGCTGGCGCATGCCGCCGGAAAAGTGGTGCGGATACAGGCCACGCCGCTCCTCCGGCCGGTCGATGCCGACAAGGCGCATCAGCTCGAGCACGCGCTGCTCCAGAGCCGCGCCGCGCAGGCGGGGCGCATGAACACGGACAGCGGCCGCCAGCTGCGCGCCGACGGTCATGCTGGGGTTCAGCGCGGTCATCGGGTCCTGAAATACCATGGAAAACAATGAGCCGCGAAGCTTCTGCAGCTCACGCTCCCGCAGCCGCGTGATATCACGGCCATTTACCGCGATCGTGCCGCTCTTGCGCCGCGCGCTCGGCGGCAGCAGGTGCAGGATGCTCTTACACAGCACGCTTTTGCCGCAGCCGGATTCGCCCACGATGGCGAGGACCTCACCCGCGCGCAGCGAAAAGCTGACGTCGCGCACGGCCTGGACCTCTCCCGCCGGGGTGAAAAAGCTGACGGACAGATTTTTTACTTCCAGTAGCTCTGCCATAGGATCACCTGTTAAAACGTACATGCGGGAGGCCCGGTTCTGCGAGCCTCCCGATGCTTTTTTCCGTTGTTATTTCTCGATCGTCCATTCCTGAACATTCCAGAAAATGCCGACGCCGTGGTGGCCGAGTACGGTATCCGCCGCGATGCCCTGCAGACCGTCGACAGCGACATAGTTCGCGTCGATGTAGCAGATGAAGGCATAGGCGGGATCGGCGGCCAGAGCCTCCTGGAACTTGGCGTAATACTGGCGGCGCTGCTCCGGGTCGGAGGTCTCGCGGGCCAGCTTCAGGTAGCTGTCCACGGCGGCATTGGAGTAGCCGGAGTAGTTTGCGCCCTTGTCCGTGCCGAACACCTTATAGGTGTGGTCATCGGCGTCGAACGGGCTGCCCCAGCCGATGAGGCAGGCCATCTGTCCGCCCCAGTCCATCTGCGCGGGAATGTCGACCGTGCAGTTGATGCCGATATCGCGCAGCTGCTGTGCGGCAGCCTGTGCAATGTCGATGCGGTCCTGCTCACCGGCCATGACGCTGATGACAAAGCCGATCTCCTTGCCGTTACGCTCGTAGAAGCCGTTTTCGCCCATCGTGCAGCCTGCGTCCTCCAGAATGGTCTTTGCCTTTTCCGGGTCATAGTCATAGTGCGCAACGTCAGGATCGTTATAAATGTTGCGCTGCAGGGGACCGTAGGCGGCCATGCCCTGCCCGAGCAGGACAGAGTCGATGATGGCCTGCCGGTCTATGCCGTAGCAGATGGCGGGGATGAGGTCGCGGTTCTCCGTCCAGTAGTCGTTCCAGAAGTTGAAGAGAATGCCGCGGTAGTCTGCCGTCGTCATGTCATAGCAGGTATAGCCCTCCTTGTCCGTAAAGTCTTTTGCGTTTTTCGGATCGAGCAGGGCCAGATCGATCTCGCCGGACTTCAGCTGCAGAGCCTGCGCATTGTCATCCGTGACGATCTTGAAGATGATGCGGTCGATCTTCGGCGCACCGAGGTAATAATCCTCGTTTTTGACCAACACGATGGACTGCCCGGCGTCCCAGCTCTCCAGCTTATACGGGCCGGTGCCGACCGGATGGCGGAAGAAGTCCGATTCCTGCATGTCCTCGCCCTGCAGCAGGTGCTGCGGCAGAATGGCCATGGTCATATAGTCAAGGAAGGCCACGTTCGGCGCGGACAGACGGAACACGACGGTCTTGTCGTCGGGAACGGTGATCTCCTCCACATCCTCAAAGTTCGGCGCGTTTTCCGAGCCGTTTTCGGGGTCCATGATGGCTTCGATCGTGAACTTTACGTCCTCGGCCGTGAACGGCTCGCCGTCATGCCACTTCACGCCGTCGCGCAGGTGGAAGGTGTAGGTGCAGACGCTCTCATCGTATTCCCACGATTCAGCCAGACCGGCAACGACCTCGTTGCTGCCGTTGTGGGCGGTCAGACCGCTGAAGAGCAGCACGTTGATCTCGCCGTGCTCATCCATGGCGGGGTTGATGCGGGTGTAGTCGCCGCTGCCGTAGACGAGCGTCGTGCCTTCGTCTTCGGTCACTGCCGGGGTTTTGCTGCATGCGGCCAGCGCCAGAAGGGCACTCAGCACCAGCAGCAGTGCAAGAATTCGTTTCATTGGGGGTGGTCCTCCTGTCATTTCGGGCCCTTTCGCCCGTTCTCGTGATGCATTTTAGCATACGAAATTCGGTTCCGGAAGCTCCCCCGGGGGATATTCGATGCAAAAAGATCGAAAAAAGTTGTGCCGGCTTTGCCTCGTGAAAAAGTGGCCATAGTCGCTTTGGCCTATGTTCGGAAACAAAACCGGACTGGCATCTACTGAATCTGGTCCACACCGGGACGATCCGCCAGCACCTGACGCACCTGACGCCGCCGCAGAAATACCGTCAGCCAGCACACCGCCATGGTGATCAGACCGCAGACGGTCATGCAGAGGCGGTAATCCAGCACCTCTCCCAGTGCGCCGATGGCCAGAGAGAGCGCCGCTCCCGCCGCTGTGCAGAGCATGGACTCATAGGCATTGAGCCGGGCGCGCAGCCGGTCGGGGATATAGCGCTGGACTGCCGCCTGACGGATGGTGGCGCTTTGAATGCCCAGAAAGCCGCAGATCGCCCGATTCACCAGCATCAGGGGATATGGCAGCCACAGCAGGCAGGTGTCCATCAACTCATAGGTCTGATACACACCGAACAGAAAGCCAAAGCGCTTTTTCTCCGGGAGAGAGTAGCGGTAGCGGATGGCTCCGCCGATGGTGCGCCCGGCAAATTCCGCAACGGAGAAAAAGGAATACATGGCGGTAGTGAAGCCCGGCGCCGTGCGGAAAAAGGCGATGAGCAAGGGAGAATAGCCCGAGGCCATGCCGTTGGTAACGGACATGTACGCATAGAGCCCGTGCAGGCCGTGCTCCTGCCGCAGATAGGCGGCTGCTTCCCGGACATCCCGCCACCATGTTTTCAGAGACAGCAGCGGCTCCTGATCCCGGCGGCTTTCCTGCACGCGAATGCGACTTTCCAGGAAGGCCGCCAGTACCGAAAGCGCGGCCTGTATCAGCAGCAGCCGTCCCACGCCCAGCTTATCGTACAGCACCGCCGCCAGCGGCATCATCAGAACCTTCAAAATGGGATAGAGCATGGCTGAGACGGTGTAGGCCCGCTCTTCCTGCCCCTTCGGCAACAGCAGGGGATAAAAGCTGTTATAGGCCAGCTCGTCGAAGGCCCCGAGGCACGACACGAGCAGGGAAAAGGCCAGATAAGCAATATAGGAAAAGGAACTGTGCAACAGAAACAGTCCTGCCCCGGCGTAGCACACGCCGTTGAGCAGGTCGCCCCACACCAGAAAAGGCTTACGCGGCAGACGGTCCATCATGGGAGCGACGACCAGCGGCAGCAGCACCATCGGGATCAGCTGGATGGCGACCACCAGCGCTGCTGCCAGCGTGCTGCCTGTTTCATCAAAGACCAGAAACGATAGGGCAAACTGACTGATGATGCCGCCTGCTGCGCCCAGTGCTGTGGCGGCAGTAATGCGGGTAAATTCCCGCGTCCAGAGTGTTTGTTTCATAGTGTTCACCTCGCGGTTATAATTATCGCACAGCTCCTTACAAAAAGAAAGCATGTCATTA
>ENA-UEQN01002103-UEQN01002103.1-human-gut-metagenome-genome-assembly--contig:-NODE-2103-length-14558-cov-3.219322_pt1 | contig 14558 bp, 10 predicted proteins | sample MGYA00242940_ERZ507944 | MGnify/ENA primary metagenome ERZ507944 (study PRJEB26167, sample SAMN06115449) | human gut metagenome | host: Homo sapiens | place: China:Fujian | collected 2015-08-20... | reverse complement strand
TCATAGGATCCAAACTTTGATTTAGTAAAACAAAGCAAGATATTCAATCTATGAATGAATTTAAAAGAGTGGAATTTGTTTTTTGACCTGACGAACTCGAACGTATATAATTCCCTGCCATTATCTTCGTTGTCCCCCCCCTTCAATATATATATGGTTAATGGATTGCATAACAGTGAGTTAAATAATGAATGTTCAAATAAATGAAGGATGATATAGCATTATTGTAAGAGAAAAAATATACCTCCTGTCGGGTAACGATTTGGAAAATCGCTCTGCTGTATAACTTTTCATTTTTTTGTGCATTTAGGACGTTGTAAGAGTTTCTGTAGCTTTTGTTGTAATGTTCTAGTAATTAGTTTACTCTACACTATTATTTCGATTTGGTTCGGTTATTCCCATGTTTTTTGTACCTTTGCCTCTCGAATGGAGCATAAAGTTCCACGAAACGAATGAAACAGAAACACAGAAAGTCCCGTTTTGAGTCCTTTCAAGGTATACTGACCAAGCTTGCACTTTTCCATCAGTGGGGAAGGGAAAATTCTGATTAAGTAAGTCTCTTTACTTGATTTCTCCTTTTTACATTTTATTATCTGTGTGAATCAAGATCTAAGAAGTTATTGATTCGCATTATTTCTAAAAATTCATAAGTAACAACGTATGAACAAATTCTCTTTGTTCATAATGATGCTTTGTGCGTCATTATGTCCCTTGGGTGTGTATGCCCAGGAAGTGGCATGGCATATAATGTCTATAGAAGATATGTTTGCGCTTGCCGACCGTAACAGTAAATCATTGCGTCCGTATGCAACCGGTATTTGTGAAGCCCGTGAAGGCGTAAGAATTGCCGGGAATGCCCGTTTGCCGGAAATTGAAGCTGCTTTGTCGTTCAGTTATTTGGGTGATGCTCTGCTGATAGACCGTAATTTTTCGAATGGAACCAATGCACCTATGCCGCATTTGGGTAATAACTTCTCAGTAGAGGCTTCTCAGGTAGTATATGCGGGAGGTAGCATTACAAACAGTATTGCTATTGCACGTTTGCAAGAAAAGATGGCTCGCCTGGGCTTGGATGCCGGGCGTGATAAAGTACGTTTCCTGCTTATCGGCTATTATCTGGATCTATTCAAACAGCAGAATATGTTGCAAGTATACGAAAAGAATATAGAGCAGACCAAGCAGGTGATTGAGGAACTCCGTGCGAAAGAGTGTGAAGGAATCGTTCTGAAAAACGATATTACCCGCTACGAATTGTTGCTGGCCAATCTGGAATTGACCCGTACACAGATTGAAAATACAATCTCTATCCTGAATAGCAATCTGACTACTACTTTAGGTTTACCGGAGGATGCCAGAATACAGCCGGACACTACTATTCTCTCAAAAGCCCTCCCCATTGAAAATAAAGAGAATTGGACAAATACCGCTTATGCAAACTCTCCTGTACTAAAACAGATGTTACTTACCGTGGAAATGAGTAAGCATCAACAGAAAATTACACGTTCGGAACAAATACCCCAAATAGCTCTATTTGCCGGTAATAAACTGGATGGGCCTATCACCATCGAAGTGCCTCCTATCAATAAGAACCTCAACTATTGGTACGTAGGGGTAGGGGTGAAATATAATTTCTCTTCTCTGTTCAAGGCCAGTAAGTCCATTGCTCGGGATAAATTCACTGTTCGGCGAAATACGGAGCAGTATAATGATGCTAAAGAACAAACCGGCTTGGCTGTCAATGCAGCGCAGGTGAAATATATGGAAACTTATGTGGAGTTGAATACTCAGCAGAAAAGTGTGGAACTGGCCAATCAGAACTATGCCGTCATCCATGACCGCTATAAGAATGATATGGCACTGATCACCGATATGCTGGATGCCAGCAATTCAAAACTTGAGGCAGAACTACAGCTCGTAAATGCCCGAATCAATATTGTTTTTAATTTTTATAAACTTCTGTATATCTCCGGAACTATCTAAAATCAATCGTCATGAATAAGAAAACTAAAAAAATGGTATTCAATCTCTCTGTTATTTTTGTGTTGCTTCTTGCCTTCGGGTGGGTCTGTTCGCGTTTTGTCCATTTGGGTAACGTAGAGTTTACGGACAATGCGCAGGTACGTCAACATATCGTTCCTATCAATTGCCGTATACAAGGCTTTATTAAGAAAATATATTTTACGGAATATCAGGCTGTGCATAAGGGAGACACATTGGCTTTGATAGAAGATGCCGAATTTCGTTTCAGACTGGTGCAGGCAGAAGCCGATTATCAGAATGCTTTATCCGGAAAGAGTGTAGTGACATCGTCTATCCATACCATCCAGAATAATATATCTGTGTCCGATGCCGGTATTCAAGAAGCTAAAGTACGCATGGATAATGCTGAACGCGAATATAAACGCTATCAGAATTTGCTGGAACGGGATGCTGTCACCCGCCAGCAATACGATGCGGTGAAAACAAATTTTGATGCATCAAAAGCACGTTATGAATTGTTATTTCGCCAAAAGAAATCGACGGCCCTCGTCAAACAAGAACAAACTGAACGCTTGGAGCAGACCGAAGCTGGGATTAAACTGGCAGAAGCAGCTTTGGAGATAGCCCGGCTAAATCTTTCATATACGGTGATTATAGCTCCGTGTGACGGAACTACCGGGCGGAAAGAGATTCGGGAAGGTGTGTTAGTGCAACCCGGACAGACACTGGTCAACCTGGTGGATGACCATGATAAATGGGTGGTAGCCAATTACAAAGAGACGCAAACTGCCCATATTGGCGAAGGTTATCCGGTGGGTATAGAAGTAGATGCCATCCCAGGAATAATGTTTAAAGGAATAGTAAAATCGGTTTCTCAGGCAACAGGGGCAAGTTTTTCTCTTCTTCCACAGGATAATTCCGCAGGCAATTTTGTGAAGGTGGAACAGCGTATTCCTGTCCGGATAGAATTTACCGGCGAAAATAGGCCCGAAGATATGAAACGCCTGCGTGCCGGAATGAATGTGGAATGTGTAGTAAACTATTAATGTATGCATGAAATAACTCCTTTTACCATTCCGGCGATGCGCGATTTTGTTCCTGAAAAGTGGAGGCCGTGGATTGTTATTCTTTTTGTTATTGTCTTTCAATTTTCCGGAGGCGTTTATTTGGCTGCGGTTAGTGAAATGGTAGGTTCGACAGCTTTGATGCAGGAGGATATTATGATGGCAGGATACGCTTCTTTGGTAGGGATGTCGTTGACATTTGCCATTATGTTTCGGCTGAAGTTTCGTTTCCCTTCGAAAACAGCTTTCCTGACATGTAGTATTGCTATCATTTTGTGTAATCTGATATGCATGTATACTCGTAGTGTGCCGTTATTGGTGACAGCCTGTTTCTTTGGTGGGATATTCAGGATGTGGGCCACTTTTGAGTGTAATTCCACTATTCAACTCTGGCTTACGCCTCAGAGGGACCTTTCTGTCTTCTTTTGTTATATCTATCTTTTGGTACAGGGTTGTCTTCAATTATCCGGATTGATAACTGTTTATACTGCTTTTTGGATAAAATGGGAATATATGCATTGGCTGATTATTGCATTATTGTTGCTTGTGATGATAGCAACTATGATTTTGTTTCGTAATTATCGTTCGATGCCCAAATTGCCTCTTTTCGGTATTGATTGGTTGGGAGCCTTGATGTGGGGGATAGTGATTTTGTGTATTATCTTTGTTTGTGTATATGGCGAACACTATGATTGGTATGAATCTGTCTATATCCGGATGGCTACCGCGGGCGGAGTAGTAGTCCTGTTATTGAATTTGTGGCGTGCTTCTTTTATTCGCCACCCGTTCATAGCATTGGTCACCTGGCGGTTTAAAGCCGTTTACCTTACCTTTTTGCTCTATATGATTGTCGACATTTTATTGGCACCCTCGCACTTGCTCGAACATATTTATATGGAAGCCGTGCTTGGGTATGACTCTTTAAACGTGATTTCGCTCAATTGGGTATTAGTACTGGGAACGATTGTGGGGAGTGCTTTCACATTCTATACATTTTCACGTCGTAAATGGTGTTACCGGACAATGACGGTTATTGCTTTTATCGCCATCACCGGTTATTTGATGATGTTCTATTTTACGATAGATTACAATTTATGCAAAGAGGCTTTGGCTTTTCCTCTCTTTTTACGTAGTTTCGGATATGTGATTATCGCTATATGTTTTATCACCGCACTTTCGCGCGTACCGTTTCAGAACTTTTTTGAGGCGGTTTCTGTTCAGGCATTTGTCAGTGCAAGCTTTGGAGGAGCACTCGGTTCAGCTGTTCTCGGACGAGTCTTGAACGTAGTGATGCAGAAAAATGTGATGTTACTTGGCAGTACATTGGATGCACTTCATCCACAGGCAAGTCATATCCCTTTGGGAGAATTATATGCTGCTTTACAACAACAGGCATTGATGGTTTCTATGAAAGAACTTTATGGATGGCTTACATTAATAAGTCTGTTTTGTCTGATACTATTGGGTGTCGGTCATAACTCTGTCCGTCCGCTTTATGCTTTGCATCCCCGATACCGGGTGATACGCCGCTATATCAGGCATGAATTGAGGATGATCAAGCAATGACCGATTCATATATTTTTCTTTTATATTTAAAGTTGAGCCCCTGGCCGGTATATTCCGATCAGGGGCTCAATTGCTATTTATCTATTTAAAGAGAATTCTGTCAGGTTCAGATTTGTACATGTCTGAATATAAATCGTCTACATGGGACTATTACATATGGGGCGTATCCGATTTTATGGAAGTAGCCATACTCAAATGTTCATCCTATGATCCATTTGCTGCCCGGTATGAATGAAATGAGTTTTGAAGTTATGAAGCAACAGATAAATGTACTGACTGCAATGCATGGTATAGCGGCAACAGTAGGCAGTGCCAGGGTATACTTAAAGACTGTTGCCCATAATCCTAGCCAGAAGATATGCATTAGATACATACCGTAGCTGAGCTTTGACATTTCTGTTATGATTCGTGGAGCTTTTGAGCTATTGATACACGTAAACATGAGGAATGTACCCGCTGTGAGCAGTACACAGTTGATTGTACAGAAGGCCCATCCTATTTCTATTACGGGAGTGGAAAGAGTCTCACCGGGTATAGCCTGACTATAGAATGAATAGATGGTTAATACGGCTCCGATAACCATTAAAATGGTTCCTATGATGAAACGTTTTGAACGACTCCACGTAAGGTGAGTATGTATATAATGTGCCAGCACGAGGTAACCCAGATAGCCTGAGAAGTACCATAGCATGTGATATTCGTTCCAGAAACATTGTCCCCATACTTCACCACACCAACGGTTGAGATATGGGATACATGTTGATAACAGAAACAACCCTATGAAGAAGCGTTCTTCTTTTGCCGAGGCTTTTCTCAGCCATGGAGATATTATAGGTATGAATAGATAAAGACTGATTAGAGGATACATAAACCACAGATGTCCTGCAAGTGTCGGGAAGTTCAAGAAAATTCGTGATAGATCCGTTAATGATGTCTCTCCGTTTATCTGTCCCCACAACATTGGTAAGGTGCTGTATAGTATCATGAATATAAAAAATGGTGGTATGATACGAAGGAATCGCTGGCGATAAAATTGCCATGTAGTTTGTTCTTCTTTCATCGGAGCAAGGAGAAAGGCGGAGACAATCATGAATAATGGTACTGCCATGCGTGAAAAGCCATCGTATACAGCTACCCATAAGCGGTCTGCCTCACTGGCTAAATAAGATTGCGGTCCGGCCATGTCCGTGGATCCGGCGGCACCGTAAAAGTTTTCACTGGAGTGTACAATCATAACGAGAAAGCACGCAAATACGCGTACATAATCTAAAAAAACAATGCGTTTCATTTTCTGTTTGAGTTTTTTATTAATAAGATGTTCTTTGTGTTGTCTTTTTTATGTGCAGCATTATTCATAATAGAAATATTTCATTGATTTTCAGGGCGCTGCTTTATTTGACGCAAAGATAGAAAAAAACTTGAGATACTGAGCAACAAACGGAAAGAATCCGTGCAACTGCATTGAATATTCAACATTTTTTTTAATATCCGATATCCGGTACTGTTTGATAAAACATAAATCCCAGTTAAATATCCTGTTTTGGGGAGCACCTACGTCTGCACCGTATGATAGTTCTGAAGTGCTCTAAAAGAAAAAAGCATCGATAATCTTACAATTATCAATGCTTTGTGGTTAGTCGGGGTGACTGGATTCGAACCAGCGACCACACGCCCCCCAGACGCGTACTCTAACCGGGCTGAGCTACACCCCGAATTGCGGATGCAAAAGTAGAATTTTATTTTGAATAAGCAAAATATTCGGATGGTTTATTTCTTTTAATTTGTTTTTTCTTGCTAAGGAAGCGCTCGGGGAAGTAGAAATCTAATTAACATTGTTAATTTGAAAGTTTTAGGTTGAACGTCTTTTTTGCAAATCATTTGTTCTTTATCAACAAAGAACAAGTGATTTGTTTCTAAAAGATTAGTTTTAACAGAGCGTTAAAACTAATCTTTTAGAAATAAATAATTAACAATATAATCTTTTGATAAATAATGTGCTATGGGATTTTTTCTAATAAATCCCAGAACCGTTGTGGGAGGTGGATATTCTCTGTAGTTGTGGCTTTAGCAAATAGTGGAGCTATTTCTTGAGGAGTAAATCCGGCTATGCCACATCCTATTTCCGTAACCAGAAAAGTCATTTCCGGATGTTTATTTGCAAATTGAATAAATTCGTCTACATAAGGGCGGATTGTTTCTACTCCACCCTGCATGGTCGGTATTCCGTAAGTTTGTCCTTGCAAACCTACACCTTGTCCCCAGATGGCACCCCATTTGTTCATTGCCAAAAGGGCGGCGCCACCGCCATGATGCCCGGACAGATTACTGCCGAAAACGAATATTTCATTGGGTTGCAATCGTTCGATGTGATTGGAGGTAACTCTTTGTTTCATTTATCTTATTTTCTACATTCCCATACATTCCCGATAGAAGTCGAACATTTCGAAAATGGTATCTTTATCTGCTGTCCGGTTGATACTGATATCGCCGATTTCCTTTAGGAGTGTGAAATTTATGACACCTGCACTGTTTTTCTTATCATGTTGCATGAATTCGTATAAACGGTCGTATTGCTTACAGTCGAAGTGGAAAGCTCCATAATTATCTTTTATAAATTGGATGGTCTGACGCATTTTCTCCTTTGGGAAGCCGGCTTTGAGATGTGATAGATAGAGTTCACAAACAATGCCCCAAGCTACGGCATATCCGTGAAGAACCGGACGATTCTCAGCAAGCGCCAGACTTTCGAAAGCGTGTCCTACGGTATGTCCCAGGTTTAATGCTTTGCGGATGCCGTGTTCGAATGGATCTTGTTCCACTATATCTTCTTTCACTTGTACGGAGTGGCCTACCAATTTTTTCAGATATCCGTAATCCATCTTCTCCGTATCGAATGCAAGCAGTTCAGCCCAGTGAGAGGTGTTGCTGATCAGTCCGTGTTTTAGCATCTCGGCGTATCCCGAAAAGAAATTATGTGCATCGAGTGTACGGAGAAACTCTGTTTCGATTAATACACTGGCTGCCGGTGCAAAGGCACCTATCTCGTTTTTCAATCCATTGAAATTAATGCCGGTTTTCCCGCCAACAGAAGCATCTACCATTGCCAGCAGGGTGGTGGGAATATTGATATAGGCAATGCCGCGTTTGAAGGTTGCGGCTGCAAATCCACCTAAATCAGTGACCATTCCGCCCCCGAGATTGATGAGGAGCGAGTGACGGGTAGCGCCTTTTTCACTTAATACCTGCCAGACAGAGGCCAGGGTTTCGAGTGTTTTATGTACGTCTTCGGCTCCGATGGTGATTTCGACAGCATCTTTCAGGATTGATAAGCCTGCCAGTTGAGAAAGGCAGAGACGGTGAGTATGATCGTCAGTGAGAATGAACAGGCGGTCGTGTGGGCAGTTGTCGATGGCACGTTTAAGACTACTTTCCAGATCTTCACAAAGGATGACTTCTTGTTTACTCATAATGGTTCTATGTTTTTTTATGTACTGCAAAGATAGGAGTTCGGAGATAAATAGTGAAACTTAGCACTTAAAAATGTAAAACATGGGGTTCTGTTTGTGAGAAAAAGCTATCTTTGTGACATTAAATTTAGATAAGATGAAAGCATTATTACCTGTATTCTGCCGTCCTTTAGGATATGTGATTCTTGTTATTTCTATGTTTATTCCATTCCTGTTATTGATGCAGGGAATGGTAACGGACAGTAACTTATTATTTTATAAAGAGTGTATTAAACTGCTGATGATATTGGGAGCAATGATGATTATTTTTGCTTTATCACGTAATGAAGGTCGTGAAACAGAGATTATACGGAACAAAGCTACTCGTAATGCTATTTTTCTGACTGTACTTTTTTTGTTTGGCGGGATGCTTTATCGGGTAGCAACAGGAGATATCATGACCGTAGATACCTCTTCTTTTCTTATTTTTCTTATTATCAATGTACTCTGCCTTGAATTTGGTATGCAAAAAGCGCGAATCGATAAAATCTTTAAAAGATAATTGTGTTTAAATTAAACCTTTTGCTTTGAAGGTTGTCAAACAAACGATTGTTATTATTCAACCTACAGGCAAATGAAGAAACTATTGATCTGGACGGTGTTGCTGCTGACAGCTACCCTATCCACTTATGCGCAAAACAAAATTGTAACTGTATCGGGCCGTGTAATAGAGGCCGGTACGAAGGAACCGGTCGAACTCGCTGCTGTGCAGTTATTATCTCTCCCTGACAGTGCTCAGGTAGCGGGTATGACCACTTCGACACAAGGCTACTTTTCTTTATCCAAGCAGAAACCGGGAAAATATCTGCTTAAAGTATCTTTCATCGGGTATGTCACCAAAATTATTCCTGTGCAGCTAACAGCTAATGTTCCTGCAAAAAAGATGGGGAATATTGAACTGGCAACTGATGCTGTCATGCTGCAAGAAGCGGTTGTGGTAGCAGAAGCTCCGCAAGTGACGGTTGTAGAAGATACGTTAATGTACAATTCCAGTGCTTACCGTACACCTGAGGGGGCTATGCTGGAAGAATTGGTCAAGAAACTTCCGGGCGCTGAAATTGATGATGACGGTAATGTGAAAATCAATGGTAAGGATCTGAAGAAAATTATGGTTGATGGTAAGGAGTTTTTCGGTGGAGACGTGAAAACCGGTTTGAAGAATCTTCCGGTAGACATGGTCGATAAACTGAAAACTTATGATAAAAAGTCGGATCTGGCACGTGTGACGGGGATTGATGACGGTGAAGAAGAAACGGTACTCGACTTGACAGTGAAAAAAGGGATGAATCAGGGATGGTTTGGTAATGCAGATTTGGGAGCCGGTACTAAAGATCGCTATACCGGACGAATGATGCTGAACCGCTTTGTCGATAAAACCCAGTTCTCTATTATAGGCTCGGCGAATAATGTAAATGATCAGGGATTCTCCGGAGGGGGTGGCGGTCCGCGCTGGCGTAGTAACAATGGCTTGAATGCTACTAAAATGTTGGGTGCCAACTTTGCGACCCAGACCAATAAGCTAGAACTGGGAGGTAGTGTACGATATAACTTCCAGGATGCTGATATCTCAAGTATCAATTCTTCCGAACGTTTCCTTCAGAATGGCAATTCATATTCTAATTCGAATAATAAGAACCGGAATAAAGGAACAAACCTGAATGCTGACTTCCGTATGGAATGGAAACCGGATACTTTGACAAATATTATCTTTCGCCCTAATTTCTCCTATGGGAGGACAAATAATGCTTCTCGCTCTGAATCGGGCACTTTCAATGAAGATCCTTTCAATCTGATCGTAAATCCAAATGATTATCTGAATTTTGATAATTTGTCTGACGATCCGTTGAAAGACATTCGTGTGAATGCCACCAATAGTGCTTCGTTGTCTAAAGGCAAAAGTCTTTCGGGAAACGCCACTTTACAGGTTAACCGAAAATTGAATAATAGAGGACGTAACCTGACTTTCCGTGGAGTCTTTGGATATGGTGATAATGATAACGATCAGTATACACAGTCTGAAACACGTTATTACCAATTGCTGAATCATTTGGGAGGTGACTCTATCCTATATCGTAATCAATATATTACAACTCCTACACGCAACTATAACTATACGGCCCAAGTGACTTATAGCGAACCCATTGCCAAGGCCACTTTCTTGCAGTTCAGTTATCAGTTTCAGTATAAATATAGCAAGAGTGACAAGACCACGTTCGATTTGCTCGATTATCCGGACTGGGCTATCGGCGGAGCTCTCCCTTCCGGGTATGAGTCTCATACAGTGGACAGCTTGAGCAAGAATGCTGAATATCGTTATTATAACCATGACGCTTCAGTGGGGTTGCGTTTCATTCGTCCGAAGTATCAGTTGAATGTGGGTATGTCTTTCCAACCACAGAATTCTACCTTGTCTTATAAAAAAGGAGACTATATGATTGATACAACACGTACTGTATTCAACTTCGCACCGAATATGGACTTGCGTTTCCGTTTCTCAAAAGTTAGTCAGTTGCGTTTCACCTATCGGGGACGTAGCAATCAGCCTACTATGGAGAACTTATTGCCTATAACCGATAACTCCAATCCGTTGAATATACGTATGGGTAATCCCGGATTGAAGCCTTCTTTTGCACATACGATGCGTTTGTTCTATAATACATATAATGCAGAGAAACAGCGTGGAATCATGACTCACTTTAGCTTTACAGCTACACAGAACAGCATCAGTAACAGTACTCGCTATAATGAAGAAACCGGTGGATTGATTACACGACCGGAGAATATCAATGGTAATTGGAATGCGTTTGGTATGTTCGGTTTCAATACAGCTTTAAAGAATAAGAAGTATACGATTAATACTTTCACTAATGTGAACTACCAGAATAATGTGGCGTTCCTTTATAATCAGGATACGAAAAACAATGATAGAAATACAAGTACAGGCCTGACATTAGCTGAGAGAGTAACAGGTTCCTATCGCAATGATTGGTTTGAATTTTCTTTGAACGGTTCGATCAATTACACAGCCGAACGCAATAAACTTCGTCCGGAGAACAATCAGGAACCTTATACATATTCTTATGGAGCAAGTACCAATATTACGATGCCTTGGAAAATGACTTTGGCTACAAACATCGCCAATCAAAGTCGTCGCGGCTATCGTGACTCAAGCATGAACCGTGACGAACTTATCTGGAATGCACAACTTGCCCAGTCATTGCTGAAAGGTGCTGCTACTGTTAGTTTTGAGGTTTATGATATTTTGAGACAACAGAGTAACATCAGCCGTTCATTGTCAGCCGATATGCGTTCGGTATCCGAATATAACGGTATTAATAGTTACTGTATGGTACACTTTATCTACCGTCTGAATATCTTCGGCAGTAAAGCTGCTCGAGAAAAGATGATGAATAGTGGTAGAAGAGGTTTTGGTGGACCCGGTAGAGGTCCCGGCGGTGGCTTTGGTGGCGGACATCCCCGCTTTTAATAAGATATCTTGTTAACACAGGCAACTTCCCTCCGGACAGATGCAAAATCTCTTTAATTTTGTATCGGTCCGGAGGGATTATCGTTTTGAATCGGGACAGTTGTTGTTCGTATCCGATATTTTCCATACATTTGTTCTTTGTATAATCCGCGGAGGGCGAATATGATAGATTGGAACTACATAGCAAGTGTAATAGCTACCGTTGCCTTTGATATTATTTATTTCGGGGCTATTATCGGTACGATTGTCATCGTGATTCTCGACAATCGTAATCCGGTGAAGACAATGGCATGGATTCTGATCCTGATGTTTCTTCCGGTTGTAGGGTTGGTTTTCTATTTCTTTTTTGGGCGTAGCCAAAGGCGTGAGAAGATTATCGGTAAGAAAAGTTATGACCGTTTGCTTAAAAAACCGATGGCAGAGTATTTGGCGCAGAACTGCTGTGAAACGCCGAAGGAATATGCACGGCTGATACAGCTGTTCCAGAATACGAACCAGGCTTTTCCGTTTGAGGGAAATCGGGTCGATATTTACACTGGCGGATATTCTAAACTACAAGCTCTGTTGAGAGAGTTGCAAAAGGCGAGGCTTCATATTCATATGGAATATTACATCTTTGAGGATGATCCTGTGGGACGATTGGTACGTGATGTACTGATCGAGAAAGCGCGGGAGGGAGTCGAGGTGCGTGTGATCTATGACGATGTAGGATGTTGGCATGTTCCTCATCGCTTTTTCGAAGAGATGAGAGATGCAGGAATTGAGGTACGCAGTTTTTTGAAGGTCCGTTTTCCCTTGTTTACGAGTAAAGTGAATTATCGCAATCACCGAAAGATTGTGGTGATTGACGGACGTATTGGATTTATCGGTGGAATGAATCTTGCCGAACGTTATATGCGTGGCTTTTCGTGGGGAATCTGGAGAGATACGCATATATTGCTTGAAGGAAAAGCGGTACATGGTCTTCAGACTGCTTTTTTGCTCGATTGGTATTTCGTGGATCGCACTCTGATCACTGCTTCGCGCTACTTTCCTAAGATAGAAGCTTATGGCAATTCTTTGGTACAGATTGTGACAAGTGAACCGATCGGTCCCTGGAAAGAGATTATGCAAGGGTTGACAGTAGCCATATCCGGTGCTAAGAAATATTTCTATATGCAGACGCCTTACTTCTTACCTACCGAACAAATTTTGGGTGCAATGCAGACTGCTGCATTGGCGGGAGTAGATATCCGGTTAATGTTGCCTGAGCATGCGGATAATCGTGTTACACATTTGGGCTCCTGTTCTTATCTGGCAGATGTATTGCGTGCAGGAGTCAAGGTCTATTTTTATAAAAAGGGTTTCCTGCATTCTAAATTAATGGTTTCGGATGATATGCTTTCGACAGTGGGGTCTACCAATCTCGATTTCCGTAGTTTTGAACATAATTTTGAAGTAAATGCCTTTATGTACGATATGGAGACAGCATTGCAGATGCGGGAGATTTTCTTGCAGGATCAGCGGGAAAGTACTCAGATTTTCCTGAAGAGCTGGGAAAAACGTTCTTCGCGTCAGAAGGCAATGGAGTCTGTAGTTCGATTATTGGCTCCGTTGCTATAAGGAAAACCTTCTTCAATCTATCTGAAGAAGGAAAAAATGACACTCCCGTATACCCTTCTTTCTATAAAGTGGGGATGATCTTCAAAGTTATTCTTTTTGCCATGTTCCAGAACAAACAGGCCATCCTCTTTCAGCAGGTTGTTCTTGAAAATTAAATCCGGAATTGTTTCCAACTCTTTTAGTTCATAGGGAGGATCGGCAAAAATGAAATCAAACCGTTCATGACTGCCATTTATGAATTTAAATACATCTCCACGGATAGGCAGGCATTTGTCTGTTTGCACCTCCTTCATGATTTTGCTGATGAAAGCATGATGGGCTCCCTCTTTCTCCACACTGATGACGCGGTCACACCCACGTGAAACCAGCTCTATACTGATACTGCCTGTACCGGCAAACAGATCGAGAGCAACAATGCCCTCTTCAAAATCCATGTAATTGGATAATACATTAAACAGATTCTCTTTGGCAAAATCCGTTGTCGGACGTGCTTTGAAATTTTTGTCGGGTGTGATGATTTTACCTTTGTGTGTACCGCTTATAATCCGCATCGATGAAGATTTAACAAGTGAGTAAAATGAGAACTGTTGAATTCTTTATCGTGAAGAATGCCGTTTAACAGGGGTTCTTTAGCAAAATAGGGATTCGGGAGATAGAGCGAAAGTAGCTCTTTCAGTTTATTATCTTTGAGCGCCGGGCCGCATATAGAAAGATGCGCTTTCTCTTGGTTGATTCCGCACTCTTTGATACAATTTAATAAAAAGTACACGATGTCAGTCATCGCTTTGTAGCTAAACGTGTTAAATAGCTGAATACCGGAGTCTCGGATAAATAACAGATCAAAATAGTTGTCCTGAATGTCTAGGAAGATCTGCTCCGTGTCTCGTAACGCCTTGCCCATGGCTCCTAATATAAAAGGGTATGCCCCGTTCACGATTTGGAATACGGGAAAATGTTCCCGTACAAAATCATGAAACGATGAAATAACCGTCTCCACGAGATAGGCTTCTATCCCCTCTATGTGGTGGTAGAGGATCGTGTCATCCGGTGATACTTCTTGGTTGACCGTGTAGAGGGTGGTGATATTGGCCTTGTCGAAAAAGGCTCCCGGAACCAGCAGTTTTTCCTTGAAACATGGCATGATGTATACTTTCTTGAAACGAAGATTCAAGATCGCATCGTTCACCACGTAATTTTTTAACCTGGCCACGGCTGCCTCTCTGGAATCTGCTGCATAGGGTTCGTGTACAAACACGACTAGCTTTTCCGTTTCATCATGCACGCAAAATGAAAATCCATCCGTTGCATAACGGATGGATAATATCGATTTTTTAGATGATTCGTAAGTAAAAT
>ENA-UEQN01002087-UEQN01002087.1-human-gut-metagenome-genome-assembly--contig:-NODE-2087-length-14687-cov-6.738946_pt1 | contig 14687 bp, 10 predicted proteins | sample MGYA00242940_ERZ507944 | MGnify/ENA primary metagenome ERZ507944 (study PRJEB26167, sample SAMN06115449) | human gut metagenome | host: Homo sapiens | place: China:Fujian | collected 2015-08-20... | reverse complement strand
CTGAGTAATTTCTTATTCAATTAGTGCGGGGGTTGTTTACCGCTTCAACCGGGCTCCCAGCTGAGCTATACCCCCATGCCGTTTTGTTTTTACCGTTCCGTTCGGCTCGGAACAAGTGATAATATAGCACAGAGAGTAGAACCTGTCAACACTTTTTTGAAGAAATCTTTGTTTTTTTGAAAGGTTCTCCTTTCACTAGAGCATTTCCCCCGATTTGAGAGGCTTTCTCCTTGGTCTCCGGATGCCGCCAAAGCCTCTTTCTCCCGTCAGATGCCAAGGGGGTGTGACCGCATGGATCAGGAGCGCGGTCAAAGCGGTACCCCCCTCTAATTTTGCTTAGCGCGTCAAAGCCGCAAAAAAGCAGGGCCCTTCCGCGCTCAAAAAAGGCCCTGCTTTTCTTTTTACCCTCTCGCAAACACGGTGTAGCGTCCGCTCGGCGCGTCGAAGAAGTTTTCGCCTGCGACGGATTTGACGTGCAGGCCGTCGCTGCCGCGCAGCAACGTAAACGCGCCGTAGCGCACCGTGCCCGCATTCTCGTTCAAGTGATAGCCAAAGACCATGCCCTCGCCGTTCGTGCCGAGGTAGTTGAGCTGGCCGGTGTACTCAAAATAAATCCCAACCTCGCTGTTGATATCCTGCACCGTGAGGCCGCCGCCATCCGTGAGCGTCAGAATATAATCGCTGTCATAGCTGCCCTGCTCGGCGGTGTCGTGCGTCACGGTCGCCGTCCACTCGCCGAGAAATTCCGACGGGATCGTGTAGTCCGCGTCGCTGACCGCGCCGGAGAGGTCGTGTTTCTCCCCTGATGCGTCGACGGCGAACACCGTCTGATACGTGCCGTAGTCCTCCTCGACCTCGCCGGACTCGAACGAAACAATGCCCTTCACGCCGCCGAGCGGTCCGCCGTCGCAGAGGAAGCCCGCCGTCAGGCCCTCGAGCAGGTTCACGTACTCCACCGTGCCCTCGCTCGTCAGCAGGAAGATGTACGGGAAGTACCCCTGCCCCACCGGGCCGACGAACACATCCGTGTAGTCGGAATACAGGCCTTCCACGGGGTAGATGGTCTCGTAGTCAAAGCGGAAATTCTCCGCGTACCACGCGGAGTCCGCCGTCTTTTCAAAGCTGACGGTCAAATCGCCGCCCGAGAGCGCGGCCTTGACAAAGCTGTCCTGCGCCGTCTTCTCGACCGTCTCGCGCGCGGAGAGGTCGAGCGCGAGGTCAGCGTCGTAGCTCTCCGCCCCGGCAAACGAGCCGATGGGCACGATCATATGCAGCGCGCCGCCGTCGAGATAGAGCCGCATCTCCGCGTTGATGTTCTCGTCCGAGAGCGTCCACGCGCGGCGCTCGGCATAGGACGCGATGAAGCCCGCGCCGCCCATGCTGCCGCTGAGTGCATCTCGGTACGTCTCATCAAAGTAGTTTGCCGCGGTGCGGCGCGCCGCCGTGATGAAGTCCTGCGTTGAAAGCTCGCAGCGCGCCAGCAGGTCCTCGCTCATGAGGCGTTTGCCGCCGAAAAAGTCGTAGCTGTACGTCTCCGTCATGCTCGTGTCGCCGTCCATCTCCGCGCGCACCACAAGGCAGAGCAGGCTGTCGTTCCAGTAGCTCGTCCACGTGACGGAAAGGCATGTGAGCGAAACGCGGGAGGCCATCATGTTCTTCTGCTCCTGCACGAGCGCGCCGAATTGATCGGCGATCTCGTCGTTCAGCGCGGCGGCGACCGCCGTTTCCGACATGATTCTTGGCACATGGTAGCTGTAGGCGAGCGTGTTGTTCTCGGTGTCCGTGTACTCGCCCTCCTCGCTGTAAAGCTCGGAAATGAGCGAATCGTCGTAGCCGGACGAAGTGTCGTCCGGCTCCTTTTCGCCGCAGGCGGCAAGGTTCAGCAGCAAAAGCGCCGTGAGCAGCACGGTGGTCAGTTTTTTCATAGGCTTCTCTTCTCCGATCTCAAAGGTCTTGTCTTTTCTGCCATTATAGCGGATTTTTGCAAAAGCGCAACGGCTTTTCGCGCGCGGCAGCGCGCGCCGATTGACAGAATTCCGACAAGGTTATAGAATATGTGTACTTTCAAACCTCAGGAGTTTTTATGTACGATTATACACAAGCCAAAATGAACGACGACGCCATCCGCGCCATCAGCTCCATCGGCCTCGCCCATCTGGGCGACGCGGTGTATGAGCTGCTTGTGCGCACATATCTGTGCGTGCACGGCAAGGCGACGGGCAAGGGCCTTCACCGCGCGACGGTCGAGCTCGTCTGCGCGCCGCAGCAGGCGCGCTTTGCCGAAAACCTCTTACCCCTTTTGACGGAGGAAGAGGCCTCTGTGTTCCGCCGCGGGCGCAACGCGAATGTCCATTCCATCCCCCACCACGCCGACCGCGCGGACTATCAGAAGGCCACAGGCCTCGAGGCGCTGTTCGGCTGGCTGTATCTGCGCGACGATCACGCGCGCATCAACGAGCTTTTCAACCGGATGATGGAGGACGACAATGCCACTTGACGCGATCTGCCTGCGGGCAGTTTTACACGAGCTGAGACCTCAGCTCATCGGCGCGCGCATCGACAAGGTGCAGCAGCCCGCGCGCGACCAAATCGTTCTGCTGCTGCGCGGCAATCTGCGCCTGCTGCTCAACGCGGGCGCAAACCAACCGCGCATCCAGCTCACGAACATCCTGCGCGACAACCCTGCCCAGCCGCCGATGTTCTGCATGCTGCTGCGCAAGCACTTAGTCGGCGCGCGCGTGCTGTCCATCGAGCAGCCGGATCTTGAGCGCATGGTGATCCTGACGCTCCAGTGCACGGACGAATTCGGAGAGATCAGCCAAAAGCAGCTCGTGCTCGAGTGCATGGGGCGGCGGTCGAACCTCGTCCTGCTCGACGCGCAGGGGCGTATCGTCGAATGTCTGCGCCGCGTGGATGCAGACCTTTCCGCCACGCGCCAGCTGCTGCCCGGCCTTTTTTACCATCTGCCGACACCGCTCGACAAGCTGTCGCTCCTTTCGCAGGAGGAGGACTCCCTCGCCCTCGCGCAGCGCGGCGGCGACGCGGAGCAGGCTGTCGACAAGTGGGTGCTCGACCATTACACCGGCATTTCGCCGCTGATCGCGCGCGAATTCGCCTTCCGTGCGGGACGCGAGACCGACGTGCGCTTCGGCGCGCTGAATGATACGCAGCGCGGGGCGCTGGTGCAGGAATTTTCCGATACAGCCAACGCTGTAAAGGAAGATAACTATATGCCCGTCATCCTCTACCGCGACAGCAAGCCCGTGGATTTCACCTACCGTCCCATCGCGCAGTACGGCGCGGAAACGCAGGTCGAGACGCGTGAGAGCTTCTCGCAAATGCTCGACGAGTTCTACGACGCGCGTGAGCGGCAGGAGCTCTCCGCCCGCCGCGGCCGCGAGCTGACGCACGCGGTCACGGTCGCGCGCGACCGCATGGCGCGCAAGGCCGAGAACTTAAAGCACGACTACGCCGCGACGCAGAAGCGCGACGAATTCCGCCTGCGCGGCGACCTCATCACCGCAAACCTGTACCGCATGAAGAGCGGAGAAAAAGTCTTGCATGCGGAAAACTACTATGAGGACGGCTGCCCGACCATCGACATCCCGCTCGACCCGCTGCTCTCCCCCCAGCAGAACGCCGCGAAAAACTACAAGCAGTACAACAAGCTCAAGACCGCCGAATTCCACCTGCGCGAGCAGATCGAAAAGGCGGAAAACGAACGCGCGTACTTGGAAAGCGTCCTGCAGGAGCTTTCGCAGGCGGAGACCGAGCAGGAATTCAATGAGATCCGCCGCGAATTGCAGGAGACAAACTATATCCGAAAGTCGAGCGGCAAAAAGGAGCTCAAGCGCGCCTTCGCCCCGCGCACATTCAAAACCTCGAGTGGGCTCGAGGTCCTCGTCGGCCGCAGCAACGTGCAGAACGACCAGCTGACAAAAAAGGCCGACAAGCGCGACTACTGGTTCCACACCCAGCACATCCACGGCTCGCACGTCATCCTGCGCTGCGCGGGACTCACGCCGAGCGACGATGATCTGCGCGAGGCCGCAATGCTCGCATCCTACTTCTCGCAGGCGAAGGAGAGCAGCAGCGTCCCCGTCGACTACTGCCCCGTGAAGTTCGTCAAAAAGCCCGCGGGCGCACGCCCCGGCATGGTGACCTACGACAATTACCGCACACTCTATGTCACGCCCGAAGAAGGGCTTGCCAAAAAGCTCTTTCTCAGGTAAACTATCGAAAAGCGATTCCCCTCTCCCCTGTTGGACGACAAAAAGTAAGCTTGATTTTGGAAAGGAGAACCCCATGGATAAAAAGAGAAAAACCGTGCTCATCGCCGTCGCCGCGATGCTGCTCGTCGTGGCTATCTTTTTGCTGCCGCGCCGTGCGCAGCCGCTCGGCGAGCTGATCCCCGCGCCTGAGACCGCCCGCGTCGACGGACTCTTCTGCATTTCGACCATTGTTCCCACGCCGGACGGCTACGGCACGTTCGACACCGGCGACTGCCGAGTAGAGGATGACAGTGAGGCCGCCGCAGCTCTGCGCAGCGCCATGTCCGAAATTTCGGTGCAGCGCTATTATCGTTTGCCCACATCGCTGCTCTCCCGCTTCACCCAGAACGAGAACTATGTCACCATCTGGTGGATCCCCGAAGACGGACAGAAGCACGACCTGTACCTCAACTGGGACGAGGGCTTCATCTACGACGACGCCAACCGCGCCGTCGCCTACAAGATCGACGGCGACGCGCAGCAGGTGTTCAGCGAGCTCTGCGCCGTCATCAGTGAGTACGGCACGTACACCCGATAAAATTCAGCAATAAAAAACTCCGTATGAGAAATCCTCATACGGAGTTTTTGCATTCTTACAGCATTTTCTGCGGCATCTGCCACGCGTTGTGGTCGGTGTGCAGCAGGTGGTGCGACTTTTCGCCAAGCGGCGCGCCGAGGTAGTCCTTGTAGAGCGCCTTGACATCTGGATTCTCGTGTGAGAAGCGCAGAAGCTCACCCTGATCGAGCCGCCAGAGCACGTTGCCGCGATCCTCGGCAAGCTCGGTACCGTCGTGGATGGGCTGGCCGCCGCCGCCCGCGCAGCCGCCGGGACAGGCCATGACCTCGACAAAGTCATACGCTGCGTCGCCGCGCTTGACAGCCTCAATGAGCTTGCGGGCTTTCCCGAGCGAGCTCACGACCGCGACGCGCACGTCGCCCGCGCCGGGGATGTTGAACGTCGCCTCCTTCCACCCGTCCATGCCGCGCACGGCGGTGAACGCGTCAGGGTCAGGATTCTTGCCCGTGATGAGGAAGTACGCCGAACGCAGCGCCGCGTCCATCACGCCGCCGGTCGTGCCGAAGACGACCGCCGCGCCGGTCGCGGAGCCGAGCGGGCTGTCGAACTCCTCCTCGGGCAGGTACTTGGGTTCAATGTGATTCGCGCGCATCATAATGTTCAGCTCGCGCGTCGTGATGCTCACGTCGACATCGGGGTCGCCCGCGTCGTTTTTCATCGTCGGCAGCGCGCATTCGCTCTTTTTCGACACGCACGGCATGATCGAGACGACGAAAAGGCGCTTGGGGTCGATACCGACCTTTTCGGCAAAGTAGCTCTTCGCCACCGCGCCGAACATCTGCTGGGGCGACTTGGCCGTGGAGAGATTGTCCGTCAGCTCGGGGTACTGGGACTTCACAAAGCGAACCCAGCCCGGGCAGCAGGACGTGAACATCGGCCACTGATACTGGTCCTTGTGGGTAAAGCGCTCGATAAACTCGCTGCCCTCCTCCATGATCGTGAGGTCGGCGGCAAAATCGGTGTCGAACACATAGTTGAAGCCCAACTCGCGCAGCGCCGCGGCCATGCGCTTGGGCGTTGCGAACTCGCTGTCGAGCCCGAACTGCTCGGCCCATGCCGCGCGCACCGCGGGCGCGACCTGCGCCACGGTGACGATATTCGGATCGTCGATTGCGTCGAAGACGAGACCCGTGTCGTCGCGCTCGCGCAGCGCCGCCGTCGGGCAGTGGGTGATGCACTGGCCGCAGTACGTACACTCGGTATCTTGAATGCGGCGGTTGTACGACGCGTCCACGACCGTGCGCGAGCCCGTGCCGAGAAGGTCCCAGATCTTCACGCTCTGCACGTTTTCGCACACCTGGATGCAGCGCAGGCATTGCACGCACTTGTCGTTTTCGCGAATGAGCGGCGTGGAATAATCCACCGCCTCGTGACGCAGCTTTTTGGGGAAGTGCGTGCCGCGCATGTTGAAGTCGTTCGCCAGCTGCTGCAAGGTGCAGTTGCCGCTTCGCGTGCAGTTCGTGCACGATGTATCATGGTGCGAAAGAATAAGACGCAGGTTCATGCGGCGCGCCTCGCGCGCCTTGGCGCTGTTCGTGAAGACGACCATGCCGTCCGCCACCACATTGTCGCACGCGGGGACAAGGCGCTCCATGCCCTCGACCTCCACGCAGCAGATGCGGCACGCGCCGATCTCGTTGATGTCCTTTAAGTAGCACAGCGTCGGGATATTGATATTGACCGAGCGCGCGGCCTCCAAGATCGTGGTATTCTCGGGCACGGTGACGCTCTTGTGGTCGATGGTCAGTGTAACGTTTCTTACCATTTGCCTTTCCTCCCTCCGCGGAAGATGCCGTAGCCGAAGTGGTCGCAGCGCAGGCAGCGCGACGCCTCGGAGTACGCCTCTTCATCGGTGAGGCCGCACTCGATGCACTTGAAGTCGTGCTTGCGCTCGCCTGCCTCGCGCTCGGTGGTGTCGATACGGCCGTGGGGCGGCTTGTTGTTCAGCCGCGCCGTGGGGATCTCGACGCCGGGGTCGATCTCGTGGTGGAAGCCGAGGTATTCGTCGATATTCGCCGCGGCGACCTTGCCGGCCGCGATGGCGCGGATGACGGTCGCAGGGCCGGTGACGCAGTCGCCGCCGGCGAAGACGCCGTCCATATTGTCGATCTGGCCGCTGGCCTCGGCGACGAACGCGCCGCGCTTGATGGCGATCTTCGTCTGCTCAAAGCCGTGGGTCTCCACGCCCTGACCGATGGCGACAACGACAACGTCCGCCGCGATGCGCTTTTCGCTGCGCTTGGCCTTTTCGGGCGCGGGGCGACCCTTTTTATCCATCTCGCCGATGATCTGCGGCTGTGTCCACAGCGCGACGGCGTGACCGTTCGCATCGGTCTCGATGCGGACAGGTGCCTGAAGCGTCACGAGCTCCACGCCCTCGGCAACGGCGCCCTCCACTTCCTCGGGAAGGGCCGTCATGTCCTCCTGGCGGCGGCGGTAGACGCAGCTCACTTTGCGCGCGCCGAGACGAACCGCGCTGCGGCAGACATCCATCGCGACGTTGCCGCCGCCGATGACGACGATGTCCTTGTTGCGGAAGTCCGGCATATAATCGTCGCCGATCTCGCGCAGCATCTCGACCGCGGAGATGACGCCCTCAGCGTCCTCGCCCTCGATGCCGGTCTTTTTATCCGTGTGCGCGCCGAGCGCGATGTAAAGCGCGTCGTTCTGCTGGCGCAGCTCGTCGAACGTCACATCGTCGCCGACATTGACGTTGACATGCACATCGATGCCAAGCGCCAGCATCGACGCGATCTCCGCGTCGAGCACTTCGCGCGGCAGGCGGTAGTTGGGGATGCCGTAGCGCAGCATGCCGCCGAGCTTCGCGCGCTTTTCATACACGGTGACCTTGTGGCCCATCAAAGCTAAGTAATACGCCGCGGAAAGGCCGCTCGGGCCGCCGCCGATGACGGCGACCTTCTTGCCTGTGGGCTCGGCACAGTCGGGCTGCGGCACGTAGCCCGCGTTATCCACCGCGTAGCGCTTGAGGCCGCGGATGTTGACCGCGTCGTCGATCATGTTTCTTCGGCAGCGCGCCTCGCACGGATGCTCGCAGATGTACGCGCAGGCCGAGGGGAATGGGTTATCCTTGCGGATCAGGCGCACGGCGTCGGCGTAGCGGCCGTACTTGATGAGCACGAGGTAGCCCGGGATATCCACGCCCGCAGGGCACAGCGCCACACAGGGAACGGGCTCGCGCATGCCGCCAAGGCAGCGGTGGCGCAGAATATGCTCTTCGTAGTCGTCGCGGAAGCCCTGCACGCCGTCAAGCACCAGGCGCGCCGCATCGCGGCCAATGGCGCAGTCGGCGCTGTTGACGATCACGCGCGCCACGCGCTCGATGATCGAGATGGTCTCCATTGTGGCTTCGCCCTCGAGCACCTGCTCCATCAGCTCAGAAAGCTGGCCGAGGCCGATACGGCAGGGAACGCACTTGCCGCACGTCTGCGCATGGCAGAGGTCCAGAAAGCTCTTGGCCAGGTCCACCGGACACAGTCCCGGAGGGCTTGCGGCGATACGCCGCTCCACATCGCGGTACAGCCCGTCGATGACGGTCTGGGCATGGGAGGGCGTCATAATATCGAGTCTTGACACTGCTGTTTTCTCCTTTCACTGCTTGCCATCAGTGTAGTATCGGCCGGCAGGACAAATGCACGTATCCCGCCGCCTGATGTCAGCACCCATAAATAGATGTTATCAATAATAAACGTTAGTCATTCCATTTTCAATAGTCAATGCGGATTTTTTGTCATATTTTTCCATTTCACTCCATTTGGCTAACAAAGAAAAGCGAGGGCCGCAGCCCTCGCCTGTTCTTCCCTTTTATTTGCCGCAGATCTCGTCGAAGGTATCGGTGACGGCCTTCTCCGGCGCGGGCGTCGCGAGCGATACGATCACGATCGCAATGCACGCCGCAAGGAACGCGGGGAGCAGCTCGTAGATGGCCCACGCGCCGCCCATCGGCGCGATGAGGTACTTCCAGATGAAGACCACCGCGCCGCCAGTGATCATGCCCGCGAGCGCGCCCTGCTTGTTCGCGCGCTTCCAGAAGAGCGAGAAGAGCATCACGGGGCCGAACGCCGCGCCAAAGCCCGCCCACGCGAACGAAACGACACGGAACACGGAGCTGTTGGGGTCCCAGGCAAGCACCATGCCGATAAGGGCGATGCAGATGACCGTGGCGCGCGCGGCCAGCATCGTCGTACGCTGGTTCATCTTGATACCGAACGAATGCTGCATGAGATCCTGTGACACGCTGGACGCCGCGGCCAAAAGCTGCGAGTCCGCGGTCGACATCGTTGCGGCCAGAATGCCCGAGAGGATGATGCCCGCCATGACGGCGAGCAGCACGCCGTGCTGGCTCATCAGGTCTGCCAATTTAATGATGATGGTCTCAGATTCCGCGCTCGTCGCCAGGAAGGGCACTTTGCCCGCGGCGGTCACGCTGTTGCCGATGATGCCGATGCACACGGCGATGAACATGGAGATCACAACCCAGATCGTCGCGATGCGGCGGGACTGGTTGAGCTCCTTTTCCTCGCGGATGGCCATAAAGCGCAGCAGGATGTGCGGCATGCCGAAGTAGCCAAGACCCCACGCGAGCGTCGAAATGATGCTCAGCGTGCTGAACGAGGCGGCTGTGCCGCTCGCAGCATCGTAGCCCTGCGTCATGTTAAGGTAGCCCGGCAGCGCACGGGCATTGTCGATGACCGTGTCCAGTCCGCCCGCCTGCTGCACGCCGAAGCATACGATGACGATGAGCGCAATGGTCATGAAGATGGACTGGATCAGGTCGGTGAACGAAACGGCCATAAAGCCGCCCATCACCGTGTACAGCACGATCACGATGCCGCCGACGATCATTGCCGTATGATACTCCACACCAAAGAGGCTGTTGAAGAGCGTGCCGATGGCCTTGAAGCCGGACGCCGTGTACGGGATAAAGAAAATGAGGATCACGACCGCCGCGATGCAGGAGAGCAAATGCTTCTTATCTCCGAAGCGGCGGGCGAAAAAGTCGGGGATCGTGATGGCGCCGAGTTTGGCCGAATACCGGCGCAGGCGGCGCGCGACGATCAGCCAGTTGAGATACGTGCCGATGGCCAGACCGATGGTCGTCCAGGTCACCTCCGGCAGGCCAAACAGATAGGCAAGACCGGGCAGGCCCATCAAAAGGTAGCTGCTCATATCGCTCGCCTCGGCGCTCATGGCCGTGACGACGGGGCCCATCTTGCGCCCGCCGAGGTAGAAGTCGTCCGAGCTGCTGCCGCTGCCCTTCTTGCCAAAATACACGCCCACCAACACCATCGCGGCGAGGTAGAGCACGATGGTCACTACAATAATGATCTGTGCGCTTGTCATGTGAATTTCTCCTTTAGCTTTCGTTAAAACGAGCACAATATAGCACAAAAGAAAGTAGACGTAAATACAGAACGCCGTACAGAATAATTCCTGTACGGCACTGCAAAATTCTGAATTTTTGATTGATTTTACTGCATTTTCTGCAAGACGATTTAGTAGACTGTTTTTGAAACGAATTTTATTTTTTGCGAAAGCCGTCTAAAAAGAGCGGCATCATCTCGCGCGCATACTGCACAAGCGAATATTCCCCGCCCGAAAGGCACCAGTCATACATCAGCCCGCGCTCGAACATCGCGTAGGCCTTGACGATCTCGCTCACGGTACGCGTGTCGGTCAGCTCCTCGCGCTCCTGCCCCTGAGAGACGATTTGGCGCAAAAGACGATAGTACGTGCGTTTGCGGTCGAGCAGGTGCTTTTCTCCCTTGGTCACGAGCTGGGAGGAAAAAAGCCGCGCCAGAAGCTCGATGGAGACCGTGTTCTCGATCGTCGTGAACAGCTCCTGATTGAGCCAGCATAAGAGCTCGATGCAGTCCATCTCGTCGTGGGGCTGCTGCATCAGCTCCTCATACCGCTCGTCAAACAGCACCGAGAGGGACGAGAGCAGCGCGTCCTTGCCGTCAAAATAGTGGTAGAACGAGCCCTTCGACGTCTCCGACTCGAAGATGATCTCCTCCACCGTCGTCTCCTCATAGCCCTGCTCGTAAAAGAGCTTCCACGCCGCCGAGACGATGCGCGCCTTGGTGTTGCGGCTCGATTTTTTTGCCATGTGCTCCCCTCCCCTGTTTTTATTGATTGTATCACAGTGCGCCGCCCGCTGCCAAGCGTTTTGCGCTCACCCAAGGTTTTTCCGCAGGAATGTGCGAGCATTTTCAAAGAAAATGCCGTCCGCGTCCTGCTGCGATACGCCGCGCGAAAGCAGATACTCGTAAAAATCCGCCGCCTTCTCCGGCGAATCAAGGCACGGCGGCAGCACCGCGCCGTCGAAGTCCGAGCCGAGGGCGAGGTTTTTGCGCGCGCCGAGGTCGAAAAAGTGCGCCACATGGCGATAGACGTCGTCTAAGCTCCTGACCGCTCCCCCGTCGCGCAGGAATGGCCCGTAGTAGTTGAGGCCGATCAGGCAGCCGCGGCGCACCATCTCCTTGATCTGCACGTCCGTCAGGTTGCGCCTGTGCGCGCAAATTGCGCGGGCGTTGGAGTGCGTGGCGAGAAACGGCCTTTCCGCCGTCTCGAACACGTCCGCGAGCCCCGCGTCGTTCAGGTGCGAGACGTCGATCAAAATGCCGCAGCGCTCCATTTCACGCACGGCGGCGCGGCCAAAGTCCGTCAGGCCGCGGTCCGTCACATTGCCCGAGCCGAGCTCGTTTTCCCCATTCCACGTCAGCGTCACGGCGCAGACGCCCTGACGCTTCGTCTTCCCGATGCGCGACAGGTCGCCAGCAAACGCGCTGCCGTTTTCCACGCTCAGAAAGGCCGCGGTCTTCCCCGCCGCCCACGCGCGCTCCATATCGGCAACATTGCGGCAGGGCGACACACGATCTGCGAATTTTCGCATCTGGCGGTCGAAATTCGCGCAGGCGTCATCAAAAAAGCGGATGGCCTTCTCCCTGCGCAGCTCATCGGGCACGAACACGGCGAAAAACTGCGCCCAGTGGATGTCCTTCGGAATACTTGTGAGCGACAGCGTGCGCACGGGATCGTCGAGTGTGTCGATGATGTTCGATCCTGCGTACATGCAGTCGGTCAACGTGTCGCAGTGGAGGTCGATGAGGGCGTAAGGGCGCATGCGGGCACTTCCTTTTCAAAAAAAATCACGCTGCATTATACGCTCTTCCCGCCCGTTTCTCAACCGGCAAAGTTTAAGGAATTCTGAGGATTCTTAGCGTGCTCTTTACAAAGGCGCGGCAATACTGATATACTGGGCATCGAAAGGGGCGAAACGCCATGGACAATATTTCCCAGATCATCTCCCGCTCGATCGGTGGCTACAGCATCGGCAGCATCCTTTCCGCGCTGCTGACGTTCCTCATCTGCCTGATCGTCGTGCGGCTCGTGCTCAAGCTCTGTTCGCGGCTGCTCTCGCGCGCGAACCGCCTGAACGAGCGGCTGCAAAAGGTCATCCTCACGAGTCTCAAAACGCTTCTGTATCTGCTTACCATCATCATCACAGCCGAGGCGCTCGGCATCAACACCTCGTCGCTCACCGCCATCATGTCGGTGCTGACGTTGGGCGTCACGCTGGCCGCCGAGGACATTCTCGGCAACGTCGCCGGCGGACTCGTCATTCTCTTCTCGCATCCGTTCTCGCTCGGCGATGAGATCGAAGTCGGCGGCACGACCGGCACGGTGCGTGAAATTTCACTGACGCACACGAAGATTGAAACGCCGGACGGACAGATTGTGCTCCAGCCCAACCGCGAAATGTCCAGCTCGAAGATCATCAACTTCACCGTCCTGGGCCGCCGCCGCATCGTCTACAAGGTCACAGCATCCTACGACGCGCCGACGGACGAGGTGAAGCAGGCCTGCATGGACGCCGTTCTCGCCTTCCCCGCCGTGCTGAAAGAACCCACGCCGACGGTGTATCTCTCGAATTACGGTGCCAGCTCCATCGAATACACCATCCGCTGCTGGACGGCGGCAGACGCCTACTGGGACACTTATTTTAAGATGTACGAGCGCCTGCGCAACACCTTTGCAAAGCACAACGTGGAGATGTCCTACGATCATCTGAACATCCACGTCGTGCCGGAGAAACAGAATGAAAATTAAAGTCGTCGATATGACATATGAACAGGCGCTTGCCCAGCCGCCGCAGGTGCACAAAAAGCCGAAAAAGCCGTCGCTCCTGTTCCGGACGGTCCTGCGCGCAGCCTCCGCGCCCGACCTTCTGGCGACGCATTTCCACTGCGAGAAGATCGGCATGGCGCAGATCAAAAGCGATGAGCCCTGCCTTGTCCTGATGAACCACTCGTGCTTTCTCGACCTCAAAATCGCGGAGGCGGTGCTGTACCCGCGCCCGTTCAACATCGTCTGCACGTCGGACGGCTTTGTCGGCAAGGAGTGGCTGATGCGCAGCGTCGGCTGCATCCCCACGCGCAAGTTCTGCTCGGACACGACGCTCGTGCGCGATATGCTCTACTGCGTGCGGACGCTCAAAACGTCTGTGCTGCTCTACCCCGAGGCGAGCTACAGCTTTGACGGCACGGCCACACCGCTGCCGGAGAGCATCGGCAAGTGCGTCAAGGCACTGAATGTGCCAGTCGTGATGATCCGCACCTATGGCGCGTTCGCGCGTGACCCGCTCTACAACGGGCTGCAAAAGCGGCGCGCGAAGGTCTCAGCGCAGATGCAGTGCCTGCTCTCGTCCAGCGACGTTGCAGAGAGGACCGTCGCCGAGATCAATGAGCGCATCTTTTCCGCCTTCCGCTTCGACAATTTCCGCTGGCAGGAGGAAAACGGCGTCTCCGTCAGCGAGCCGTTCCGCGCCGACGGACTCAACCGCGTGCTCTACAAGTGCCCGCACTGCCTCGCCGAGGGGAAAATGGAGGGCAAAGGCACATCACTCATTTGCCGAAGCTGTAACAAGGAATACCGCTTGACAGAGATTGGTACGCTGGAATGTTTGAACGGCGAGGCCGCGTTCACCCACGTGCCGGACTGGTACACCTGGGAGCGGCAGTGCGTGCGCGAGGAGCTGGAAAGCGGCGCATATCAGCTTGATATTCCCGTGCAGATCTGCATGATGGTCAACATGCGCGAGATCTGCCGCGTGGGCGAAGGCCGGCTGCACCACGATGAAAACGGCTTCCACCTGACCGGCTGCGGCGGGAAACTGGACTATTTCCAAAAGCCTGAGGCCTCGTACAGCCTGTACGCCGACTATTTCTGGTACGAGATCGGCGATATGCTGTGCATCGGCGACCACAAAGCGCTGTATTACTGCTTTCCGCAAGGCGGCGGGGATGTGGTCGCCAAGACGCGGCTTGCTGCCGAAGAGCTCTATAAATTAAAGCGCGCCGCTAAGGCGCGGGGGTGATGCAGCACAAAGTGCTGCCGCCTTGTTCCCCACACCGTGTGGGAACGCGGATAAGGGAGGGGTGTCTCTTTTTTGAAAAGAGACACCCCTCCCTTACACCCTCCCAGAGAAAATTTTTCATTGCAAGCGAGCAGCTCGAAGAGCTGCAATGCTTGCCGATTGCACCTCTTGCGTGCGGCAAAGCCGCATTTACCCCTGCTATACGACTTGGCGTACTCCTATCATCCGCTGCCGCTCTGCCCATCTCGCGCTGGTACAGCCTGATTTCCGTCTACTGGAGCACTCATCAATGCGGCGAGCGAAGCAATGCCGCATTCCGCAGGCAGTCTGCCGCCAATCTAACGTCACTCGCGCCTCACGATAGTAAGGCGCGGTTGCAAATCGGTCACGAATTGCAGGGATTCATGGCGAAGCCATGTACACCGCACCTACATTGCGCAGC
>ENA-UEQN01002078-UEQN01002078.1-human-gut-metagenome-genome-assembly--contig:-NODE-2078-length-14759-cov-7.721564_pt1 | contig 14759 bp, 13 predicted proteins | sample MGYA00242940_ERZ507944 | MGnify/ENA primary metagenome ERZ507944 (study PRJEB26167, sample SAMN06115449) | human gut metagenome | host: Homo sapiens | place: China:Fujian | collected 2015-08-20... | reverse complement strand
TTGGCGTCCAGCGTGTTGCCGTTGCAGTTTTTCATAGAGCAGACCGTGCCGTGGCTGCGCTCCTTGGTGGAGCACATGTAGGTGTAGATCAGCTCGCCCTCCGCATTCTTGCGGTTGGTCAGCTTCGGGCGCATATAGTCGCCGCATTCGCCGCAGCGCAGAAGGCCAGATAACAGCGCCACATTGCTGCGGGGCCTACGGTAGCTCTTGGATTTGTTCACATCCAGCATAGCCTGCACCCGCACCCAGTCGCTGCCTGCGATGATGCCGGGGTGCTTGCCCACCGCCACGATCCATTCCTCCATCGGGCGGATCTGGTTTGCCTTGCCGGGGCGCTGGAGGGTACGGTTATACGCCATGATGCCGTGCTCGCCGTCGAACTCCGATGCCTCGGCAAACAGGTCAACATTGTTTTCTTTCAGATACTGATACGCCGTCTCGTCGGCGATCATGTAAACCGGGTTCGTGAGAATGCCCCGGATGGCAAAGCGCGTGAACTGCTTGCCGCGCTTCGTGACGCAGCGATGCTCCAGCAGGTACTGGTCGGTCTTGCTGAGAGAGCCGGTTTCCATGAACACGGAGAAGATCGTCTTGACCAGTCGGATTTCCTCCGGGATGGGCTTGAGCTTGCAGGCTTTCTTCACCTTGCCGTCCACCGTCACGCTGGACAGGCTTTCCGAGGCGTAGCCCGTGGGTGTTGTGCCACCCAGCCAACGCCCGGTCTTGGACAGCTCGTGCATATTGTCCCGGATGCGCTCGGCAATGGTCTCCCGCTCCAGCTGGGAGAACACTGACGCAATATACATCATCGCCCGTCCCATGGGCGAGGACGTGTCGAACTGCTCGCGGATGGAGATGAAGTCGATGTGCCGGTCGCCCAAATCCTCGATGAGCTTGGCAAAGTCGCCGATGTTGCGGCTGATGCGGTCGAGGCGGTAGACCACGATGGCGGCAAAGGCGATCTTCTGGGAGTCCTTCATCATTTTCTTGAACTGCGGGCGCTCCAGATTGCCGCCGGAAAAGCCCTCGTCCTCGTAGACCAGCACGTTTTCCGCCGCTTCCTCGCCAAAGTGCATGGCGATGTACTGGCGGCACAGCTCGATCTGATTCTCGATGCTCTCGCCCTTGCCGGTGAATTTGGATTTGCGGGAGTAGATGACGTATTGCTTCGCCTGCGGCTTGCCCTTCATTTTCATAACGGCACCTCACGTCGTTTCGTAAGCTTGATAGAGAACACGGCCGAAGCCTTGCATCTCCAGCGGGGCGATGATAAAATTCCACCTTGTTCATTATTATCGCAAAAGCAAATAATGTTTGCGCAAAATTTCCGTTCTTAACAGAGACTTTAACTCTTTTGTACTATGATGGCAGCAGAAAACAGGAAGGGTGATGAAAATTGAACCACGGAAAAAAGGCGGCGCAAGTCACGCTGCTGCTGGCGGGAGCCGCCATGCTGTGCTTCGGCGTCTGGCGGGGCGAGGCGGCGTCGGTACTGAGCAAGGCCATCAAATTATGTCTGGAGTGTGTGGGCATTGGGTAAGAAGTTTTCAAATGTATCACAGGCCCTGTCCCGCCTTCGGGGCTGGATACAGGCGGGGGCAGCCCTATTGACCAACCTGCACCTGCCGAATTTCCTCAAGGGCGGACTGTATCAGGGCGCGGGGAAAACCGTCTGTGTGCCGGGGCTGAACTGCTATTCCTGTCCGGCGGCTTCCGGCGCCTGCCCCATCGGAGCGTTTCAGGCAGTGGTAGGCTCGTCCAAATTCAGCTTTTCCTATTACATCACAGGTTTTCTCATTCTGCTGGGAGTTCTGCTGGGGCGCTTTATTTGCGGCTTTCTGTGTCCCTTCGGCTGGTTTCAGGAGCTGCTGCATAAGATCCCCACGAAGAAGCTCTCCACAAAGAAGCTGAAGCCCCTGACATACCTGAAGTACGCCGTTCTGCTGGTGATGGTCTTTCTGCTGCCGGCATTCCTTGTGAACGACGTGGGCATGGGCGACCCCTTCTTCTGCAAGTACCTCTGCCCCCAGGGCGTGCTGGAGGGCGCCATTCCGCTGTCCCTTGCCAATTCCGGCATCCGGGCGGCGCTGGGCAGCCTGTTTACCTGGAAATTCAGTATTCTGCTGGCAGTGATCGTGCTGAGTATCGTATTTTACCGGCCCTTCTGCAAGTGGCTGTGCCCGCTGGGTGCGTTTTACGCGCTGTTCAACAGGGTATCTCTGTTCCAGATGAAGGTAGACAGGAGCAAATGCGTCTCCTGCGGGAAATGCGCCAAGGCCTGCAAAATGGATGTGGACGTGACAAAGACGCCCAACCATACCGAGTGCATCCGTTGTGGGATGTGCGTCCGCGCCTGTCCCACCAGTGCCGTCAGCTTCCGCTACGGCTTCGGAGACGGCAAAAAAGAACCTGCAAATGAATTAAAAACGGCAAATGAATTAAAAACGGAGGAAACAAAATGAACGTAAAGAAGATCATCACACTGCTGCTGGCGCTGGTGCTGGCCGCCGGTACGGTCGCCTGCGGCGCGAAGCAAGCGGAGAGGAATGAGGACAAGGACAAGGACAAGGAGCCGCAGACCGCCGAGGAGGCGGCGGCGCTGTACGATGAACTGATGGCGCAGGAGAACGCCATCCAGGCAGAGAACACCGAGCTGTGGGAGAAGATCTTTCTGTCCGCCGACAAGGGCATGGCCACGATGGAGAACGGCAAAAACTACGGCGAATTTCTGCTGAGCACCATTGAAGCCGCCAAGGAGCAGTTCACCGACGAGGAGTACGAGCTACTGAAGGAAAAAGCCACGGAAATCAAAAATATCGAGGACCGGCTGGCTGCATTGGAGGAAAAATTCCCCAGCTTATCTGGGACGCCCGCAGAGGATGGCGGCATGAGCGTACCGGCGGGCAGCGACATGACCACGCCGCCCGATGACGGCAGCACCGCGCAGAAGTTCCCCGCCTTTACCGGCAAGGATCTGGACGGAAACGATGTGGACAGCAGCACTCTGTTTTCCGGCAACGCCGTCACCGTTGTGAACTTTTGGTTTACCACCTGCAATCCCTGCGTAGGAGAGCTTGGTGAGTTGGATGCCCTGAACAAGGAGCTTGCGGAGAAGGGCGGCGCCCTCATCGGCGTCAACACCTTCACGCTGGACGGCGATGAGTCAGCGATCGCGGAGGCGAAGGATGTGCTTGCCAAGAAGGGCGCGACCTATCAGAACGTGTATTTTGCTTCCGATGGAGAGGCAGGCAAGTTCACCGCCAGCATCTTTGCATACCCCACCACCTATGTGGTTGACCGCAACGGCAATATCGTGGGCGATCCCATCGTGGGTGCTGTTACGGAAAAGAATCAGGCGGAGGCGCTGCAAGCCCAAATCGACAAGGCGCTGGCCGCCGATAGGGGCTGACAAACAAAGGTATCTCCGCAAGGAGGAATACGCGCCATAAGGCGGCGGACATCACCTGTCCGCCGCCTTATGGCTATTTAATATGCAGCATAAAACGCCGCCCGCCGCAGCTTTTTCCTGCCGGGCGGGAAAGGCGGCGGGAGGCTCGCTCCTTACGCAGGAGGCGGGGCATCATGACGCAGAGGCACACTCATAGCTCACCCTTTTCCTTCCGCGCCATAAGCCAGACTGCCATGTCCCGCAAAGTCTCCCCCATGGGGCGCGGCTGATACGCGAAGCGTTCCGATGCGGCGGCATGGCTGAATTGCCCGTTTGAGGCAAGGACGGCAACGGAATAGGGGGTGAAAAACAGCGGCTTTCGATCCTTCAGACTCCGGCGTTCGCAGTATGGAGCTGCCAACCTTGCAAGGCCCAATGGCAGGCAGACGGGGCGATATTTCAGCTTTGCGGCCTTTCCGACAAGCTGAAGCATCTTACGGATCGTAATGTAGTGGCCGGACAGGATGTAGCCCTTGCCGGGCTCTCCGCTTTCGGAACAGGCCAGAATGCCTTTTGCAACGTCCCGTACATCCACGAAGTCATACCCGCCGCGAACGGCAAAGGGCAGCCTTCCGGCCAGGAAAGACCTTGCCATGGAAGTAAAACTCCCTCCCTGTACGTCACCCGGTCCGATGATGCCGGAGGGAAAGACAATGCCGGCATTCAGCCCACGCTCCGCCGCGTCAAAGACCAGTTCGGTTGCGGCCGCCTTGCTCTTTGCGTAATCGCCGTCTACAAGACCCGGAGAGAAGTCAGCGCTTTCCGTGATAACGCATCCCTCCGGTTTTTCCGGTATGGCATGGACGGAGCTGACATAAATGAATCTTCCCACATCGTGCTCCATGCATTGCCGGAGGATCCTCCATGTGCCGCCCACATTGACCTGATAGAGCTTCGGGCCGGGTCTGGACGCGACGGAGATAATGCCTGCGCAGTGGATCACACAGGTACGGCTGTCGGCGTCCGCAAAGAAGTCCGCAAGAGAGCTTTTATCACACACATCGCCGGCGACGGTACGAACTTCCTTTGGGAGCAGGCTGATATAGGGGTCGTCATGCAGCACAAGCGCACGCACCTGAGCATTATGGCGTACCAGCTCCGCCGCAACGGCTCTGCCGAGGAAGCCGGTAGCGCCTGTAATTAGGTATTTATCAAACATTCAAAAAGCCTCCTCTCAAAATAATTGCACAAGTGTTGATTATCTTTCACAAGTATAGTATACTTGAAGTGGAAAACAGAAACAATCAGCACTTACTGTACAGCTGAAATTAAATCAACACAGCCCGCCGGTGTGTTGAGGAACGTGATGATCTTTTTGAGGGAGATTTCCGGATGGCGAAACTGGATGCGAGGAAACGCTATACACAGATGATACTCAAGCAGTCTTTTTTGAAGCTGCTGAAGGAAAAACCGGTCAATAAAATCACAGTAAAGGAGCTCTGCGAACTATCCCAGATCAACCGGGCTACTTTCTATACCCATTACAGCGACTGCTTTGCACTGCTGGAGAGCATTGAGAACGAGCTCATTGATGAGTTCGGGAAATCCCTCCGATATGTCAACTCCTTTGATGTGGCGGCTCTGATCGAAGCCCTCTATGACATGGTCGATCAAAATCAGGAAGCCTGCCGGACACTCATTCTGGGGAATACCAGCTCTGCTGTCATTGCGAAAATGATCGCTCTGGCAAAACCGGGCAGCCTTGCTTATTGGCACAGGGAATTGCCGAAGGCCAGTGAAACCGAGTTGGAGATGATGTATACGCATCTTTCCAACGGGTTGATGCATGTTATTGTAGAGGGCTATGACAAGTACAGCAAGGAGGAGATGATCCGCTTCGTCAGTCAGGTAGCGAAGGTCAGTCTTTTGCTGTTCCGATAAAAGAAGGCGTGCAGGAAGAAAATCCTCAAGATCGCTTCATTCTGGACACGGAAAAGAGCGCAGCATCAGCTCAGCCGCCATCCGCCCGCTATGGGGCACCTTTGTCTGGGCCTCGGAGGGCGAAATCAAAAAGGGAGGGCAACAAGCAAATGGTAAGAACAGAATTCCGAGCAGTACTTTGCAATGATCCATATGAGATACAGCTCATGCAGAACCTCTATGATTCCGCTGTAAAGCAGCTGTCGCTGAAATTTGAAATACTGAACAATGAGTTCAAGGTGCTCTATGCGAGGAACCCCATCCACCACATTGAAGGACGCGTAAAGTCTGTGGAAAGCCTTGCGGCCAAGCTGCTGAATAAGGGGCTGCCGCTGACCATCGAGGCAGCGCGGGAGCACATCAATGATATCGCCGGCGTCAGGGTAGTGTGCAGTTATATCGACGATGTGTACCGGGTGGCGGAGATGCTGGAGCTGCAAAAGGATGTCAAGATCATCAAAAGGCAAGACTATATCCGCACACCAAACTATAACGGATACCGCTCATTACATCTGGATATCCGGGTACCGGTGTATCTGTCAGACAGGACGGAGCTGGTAACTGCGGAAATTCAGATCCGCACGATCGCTATGGACTTTTGGGCCAGTTTAGAGCACGATATCCGGTATAAGGTAGATAAGACAAAGCTGCCGGAGGGCATCAACGAGGAGATGCTTGCATGCGCGGGCAAGATCGCCGAAATCGACCGGCAGATGCAGGAGATGTATCGGAGGATCAAATCCGCGCAGGGAAATACGGATTGTTAGGGGATATCAAATCCTTCATAAACGGCATATTCAAAAGGCGCTGCGCCTTTTCACCGCAGTACGGGGCGTGATGATATCCGGAAGCACCGCCTTCAACGGCGGCCGCTCCGCCGGAAGCAGAAACCGGGATAACATATCCGGATAAAAGCATATGGAAAAGAGAGGGAGTGCATCTGCACTCCCTCTCTTTTCCGGCTCATATCCGCATCTTTTTCAGAAAGCGATTTCTCCTGACATTATTCCGCCGCATAGATGACCGGGTCGAGTATCCCGGTTTGCACATAGTATTTGGGACATTTGACATGCGCAATGTGCGAAGCGTCTACATATACGCCCGAAATCGCGCATAAAGTGAACCATCAAACGCTCTGGAAAGGAGGGCAGCCATGGAAGTATTTCTGATTTTTCCCAAATCACCGCAGGCGCAGCAGGAGCTTGCACGGGCGCTGGCAAAGTTCCAGTCCGGTCAGGTGCTGAAAAATGTCCGGAAGCTGCCCTGCTCCACGGAGCAGAAGCTGGAACTGGTAGACGCCGCCGTGAAGCACCTGAAAGCGCAGAAGTAATACATAGACCATTTTGCCCCAAAAGGTTCATGGTTTTCCACCTCAACTGCCGATTGTTCCGTTGCGATAGTATTGCATTTTCGATGCACCGGCTCGCATACGTAGCCAACCGGATACCCTTGTCGGCGCGGAACGTGTTCACCGCCTTGATGAGCCCGATGGTACCGATAGAGATCAGATCCTCCTGGTCATCCGCCTGGGTGTAGTACTTTTTCATAATGTGCGCCACCAGCCGCAGGTTGTGCTCCACCAGCAGGTTCCGTGCCTCCATGTCTCCCTCGGCGCACCGCCGCAGGTACTCCCGCTCCTGGGCGGCAGTCAATGGCTTGGGGAAGGACCCCGTGCCGCCGGACAGGTGCAGCGACAGGAACAGGCTGTTGCACAGCAGCAGCAAAAATGCAGAGATCATACACGCATACCTCCCTTTTCCATGAGCGTATGCCCCTGCGGCAAGTCCCTATGCCAACAGCGGCCGCTCCCCTGAATGGAGAGCGGCCGCGCCGTCTGTTATTCGCTTTCCCGCTGGGGGTGATAGGTGCTGACTATGGCCGCCACCCGCTCCTCGATGTCGCCGCAGTTGGCCTCCGCCGCCTCCTTCAGCGCCGTGAGCCCGTCGAAAAACGTCTCGTACCGGAACGGCACCGGCTTTCCGATGTGGATGAGGTCGTTGGCCGTTTTCTCCAGTCCCTCCTCCGCCATCAGCTTCTCCTCGTACAGCTTCTCCCCCGGCCGCAGGCCGATGTATTCGATGCGGATGTCCTCGTCCGGCCGCAGGCCCGACAGGCGGATAAGGTTCCGCGCCAGCGTGTCGATCTTCACCGGCTCGCCCATGTCCAGCACGAAGATCTCGCCGCCCTTGGCGTAGACCCCCGCCTGCAGTACCAGGCTCACCGCCTCGGGAATGGTCATAAAGTACCGGATGATGTCGGGGTGCGTCACCGTCACCGGCCCGCCGGTCTCGATCTGCCGCTTGAACAGCGGCACCACCGAGCCGTTGCTGCCCAGCACGTTGCCGAACCGCACCGCTACGAACCGTGTGCCTCCCTGCATGTCGCTGTGGGACTCCTCGCCCCGCCCCAGCTCCGGCAGCAGGCCGTACTCGCCGGTGCAGCTGACCCGGTCCATGGCCTGCACCACCATCTCGCACAGCCGCTTGCTGGCGCCCATAATGTTGGTGGGGTTCACCGCCTTGTCCGTGCTGATGAGCACAAACCGCCGCGCCCCGTACTTCAGGGCCGCGAACGCCGTCTTATACGTGCCCAGCACATTATTTTTGATGGCCTCGTTGGGGCTGCCCTCCATCAGCGGCACGTGCTTGTGTGCCGCCGCGTGGAACACCACCTCCGGCCTGTACTCCTGAAACACCGCCTGAATACGCCTGCTGTCCCGCACGGAGCCGATGAGCACCGTCAGCTCCAGCGCCGGATACTTCCGCCGCAGCTCCTGCTGGATGGCGTAGGCGTTGTTCTCGTAGATGTCGAAGATCATAAGCCGCTTGGGGTCGTGGGCCGCGATCTGGCGGCACAGCTCGCTGCCGATGCTGCCGCCGCCTGTCACCAGGATGGTCTTGCCCTGTATCTGGGCGAAGATCTCCCCCATCTCCACGGAGATGGGCGGCCGCCCCAGCAGGTCCTCCACCGCCACCGGCCGCAGCTTGTTCAAGGACACCTCGCCGTTGGCCAGCTGGTACAGCGCCGGCAGCGTCTTGAGCTGGCACCCCGTCTCGCTGCACAGCGTCAGCAGCCTGCCCCTCTCCTGCATGGACAGGGTGGGGATGGCGATGAGGATCTGGTCCACGCCGTAGCGCTCCGCCGTCTCTGCAATGACCTTGCGGCCGCCTACCACCGGCACGCCGTCGATGGTGCGGCCCCACTTGTTGGGATCGTCGTCGATGATGCAGCGCGGCACGGCGTCCGCCGCCTCGCTGGTTTTCAGCTCCCGCAGCACCGCCTGTCCCGCGGCGCCCGCCCCGATGATCATGGCGTTGTGTACCGCCCTGGCGTTTTTCCGCCGGCTGGCGGACAGCAGCCGGATAAACCGATAGGCGAACCGGATGGCCGTCACCATCAGGAACTGTCCCAGCGCGCCGATGACGTAGTAGGCCACCGGCATCCGGCACACAAAGGCGTTCATGCCCACCCAGTGGAACACGCAGGTGATAGCCGTGGCTCCCAGACTGCGGGCCAGCTCGTTGAAGCTGGCGAACCGCCACAGGCTGTTATACAGCCGCAGCAGGAAGAACACCGCCAGACACACGGCGGTGTACACCGGCGCAAACCGCAGGAACGCGGCCAGATACTCCGGCGGGATGGCGCTGTACCGCATGTCATAGCGCAGCCACAGCGCCAGAAAGTAGGCGGCATTCACCGCCAGCGCGTCGTACAGGAGCAGGCCCAGTGAGACGAATTCCCACCGCTCCATTCTCCTGTGAAGGTTCTTTTTCTCCTTCACATTGATTTCCCCCTTGCGGACAGCCGTGCTGCCCGTCCGATGATAGATGCCGCCAAACGGCATACACCGTTATTTTACACGGCTCCGCGCTTTCCCGCAAGTCCTTTCACCGAAATTTGGCGTTTTTTGGCGAACACGCTTTCCCCATTGCAGCCCTCCGCCGGATGTGCTACACTGGTGACAGAAATCATTTCCCATAAGGAGGAATCACCATGGAGACCGCACGTTCCCGCTTCCTGCGCTATGTCACCTATTACACCACCTCGGACGAGCACACCGGCGCATCCCCCTCCACGGAGCGGCAGAAGGATCTGGGCCGCGTCCTGCTGGCGGAGCTGGAGAGTCTGGGTCTTGCCGGTGCCCACATGGACGGCGCCGGCAACGTCATCGCCACCCTGCCCGCCGCGGCGGGCGTCACCGCACCGGTGCTGGCTCTCATCGCCCACATGGACACATCCCCCGATGCCTCCGGTGAGAATGTGAAGCCCCGCATCGTCCGGTATGAGGGCGGCGACCTGCCCCTGTCCGACGCCGTCTCCCTGACGGAGTCCCTGTGCCCGGGCCTGTCCGCCCACGCCGGCGAGGAGCTGATCGTCACCGATGGCACCACCCTGCTGGGCGCCGACGACAAGGCCGGCATCGCCGAGATCATGGCTGCCGTGGAGCTGCTGGAGGGCCGCCCCCACGGCGAGGTCCGCGTGGTATTCACCACCGACGAGGAGATCGGCTGCGGCGTGGACGGTCTGGACGTGGCGGAGCTGGCCTGCGACTACGGCTACACCGTGGACGGCGGCCCTCTGGGCGAGATCGAGTATGAAAACTTCAACGCCGCCTCCGGCGACGTCACCTTCCGCGGCGTAGGCGTCCACCCCGGCAGCGCCAAGGATGTGATGGTCAACGCCGCCACCGTGGCCATGGCCTTCCACGCCATGCTCCCCACAGACGAGGTGCCGGAAAAGACTGACGGCTATCAGGGCTTCTTCCACCTCCACGCCATGTCCGGCGACGTGACGGAGGCCCAGCTCCACTATATCATCCGCGACCACGACCGCGACCGCTTCGAGGCCCGCAAGGCCCTGTTCCACCGCTGCGCCGACGCCATCAACGCCCAGTACGGCCCGGGCACCGCCTCCGCCGTCACCACCGACAGCTACTATAATATGAAGGAAAAGATCCTCCCCCACATGGACCTGATCCATCGGGCGGAGGATGCCTTCCGCAAAAACGATGTGACGCCGCTGTGCGTCCCCATCCGCGGCGGCACCGACGGTGCGCGGCTGTCCTGGGACGGACTGCCCTGCCCCAATCTTTCCACCGGCGGCTACAACTTCCACGGCGTGCGGGAGTGGATACCCGCCGCCAGTCTGGACGCGATGGCCGCCGTGCTGGCGGATCTGGTGTCCGGCTTCGCGCAGTAAATCGCGGCGTCTCGCCGCCCCTGTTTGGATAATTGGATAATGTGATAAAGGAGGTTTCCCCATGATCTCGATGGATATGCTCCACGATGCCCAGCAGGTGCTGGCCCCCGTCATCAGCCGCACCCCCATGGTGTCCACCAAGGGCATCGTCCCCGGCTGCGACTTCTACCTCAAGGCCGACTGCCTGCAAAAGACCGGTGCGTTCAAGCTCCGCGGCGCGTACTATAAAATTGCCACCCTCTCCGATGAGGAGAAGGCCCGCGGCGTCATCGCCTGCTCCGCCGGCAACCACGCTCAGGGCGTGGCCTATGCCGCCCGCGACATGGGCATCAGGGCCACCATCTGTATCCCCGAGGGTGCGCCCATCTCCAAGATCGAAGCCACCCGCAGCTACGGCGCCAACGTGGTGCTGGTGCCCGGGGTGTACGACGACGCCTATGCCGAAGCGGTGCGCCTGCGGGACGAGCAGGGCCTGACCTTCATCCACCCCTTCAACGACTACCGTATCATGGCAGGTCAGGGCACCCTCGGCCTTGAAATTTTAGAGCAGCTGCCGGACGTGGACGCGATCTTCGTGCCCATCGGCGGCGGCGGTCTCATCGGCGGCCTCGCCTACGCCGTGAAGCACCTGAAGCCCGCCTGCCGCGTCATCGGCGTCCAGGCCGCCGGTGCCCCCAGCATGGCGGAATCCCTGAAAAAAGGCGAGATCGTCACCCTTTCCAGCGTGGACACCATCGCCGACGGCATCAAGGTCAAGACCCCCGGCGACCTGACCTTCGACATGTGCCGCCAGTACGTGGACGAGGTGGTGACGGTGACGGAGAGCGAGATCGCCAGCGCCATCCTGACGGTGCTGGAAAAGCAGAAGCTGGTGGCCGAGGGCGCGGGCGCGGTTGGCATCGCCGCCGCCATGTATCACAAGGCCAGCATCGAGGGCCAGACCGTCTGTGCCCTGCTGTCCGGCGGCAATGTGGACGTGACCATGCTGGAGCGCATCCTCACCCGCGGCCTTGCCAAGGAGGGCCGCACTGTAACGTTCTCCACCGTCCTGCCCGACCAGCCCCACGCGCTGGCGTCGTTCCTGGAGGTGGTATCCTCTCTGGGTGCCAACGTGCTGGACGTGAACCATGAGCGCCGCAACACCCGCGCCGCCATCGGCTCCTGCGTGGTGCAGCTGTCGCTGGAGACCCGCGACAAGGCCCATATCCAGGAAATTATTTCCAGCCTCCGCCGCGAGGGCTACGAGGTGGAGGAGCAGTCCTGACGCGAACGCGCTGTTTCACCTTTCTGCCGAATATTGTCCGAACTAACAGCCGTTCCCATTTTGTAAAAGCACGGCAAAAGCCGTCCGCTCCACGATGGAGCGGACGGCTTTTTATTTCCGGTTTACTTCCGATCAATTTCCGGTTTTTCTTCCGGATCTGCTTCATGAGGAACTTCCTGATTTTCTCACCGCATCACCGGCACGGACCGCAGCTCCTGTCCCGGGCCGGTCTGGGCCGGATCGGGCCGTGCCAGCACGTAGAGGTCGGTGCAGCGTCTCTCCGCCGCCATCAACGCCTGTGCTGCCGGCCCCAGCGCCGCCGCGTCCGCCGGCTTCGTCAGTACCGGCGCGCCGGCGTCCCGCATCCGCCGCAGCAGCTGTCGCCCCACGCCGTTGGCCGCCAGTACCCGCAGGTACGGCAGCTCCTCCGGCGGCTCCGGCAGGTCCAGCCACGCCGCCAGCACCATCCGCCGCAGCCGCGCCAGCGGGTAGCGTTTGGTCCTGGCCGCCTCCAGCACATCCGCCAGCGTCACGCCGGTGTGGGCCGCCTGATACATCCGGCGGTACAGCCCCTCGCCGCCGCCATCCAGCCGCCGCCAGTCCTCCGGTTCCATGGTCCGCAGGCGGGCGAGAATGGCCCGCTCGCACAGCCGCGGGTCTGTCAGGCGTCCCGCCGCCCGCTGCCGCCGCAGGATGTCCGCCGCAGCAGGGGGCATGTAGACCGCCGCCTGCTCCGTCTCCCCCGCTGCCAGCAGCTGCCGCAGGTACGATGCCGAGGCGAAGCCGCCGCAGGGCGCTTCGCCGTGCTGTGCGCCGGTGCGCCGCAGCGTGCGGGCCGTCAGCGGGCTTTTCAGTCTCCGGATGGCGCGGAGATACTCCACTGCCAGCGTGTTGTTGGGGCTGGCCAGCAGCATCGCGTCCGCCGGCCCCAGCAGCGCTTCCACTGCCTGCTGGCGGCGGGCGGCAAAGGTACGGCCGTCCTCCGGCACGGCAGCCAGCGCCGCCGTCAAGTCCTCGCTGTCCAGACAGTCCGCGCACCGCGTCAGCGCCGCCATGTCGCCGCTCTCTGAGCCGAACAGCAGCTCCGTCACCACGCCGGTGCGCGTCAGGACCTCCACGCCGCCCCGGGCGAACCGCTCCGCCGTGGACATGGCCCACACGGTGGGCAGCTCCAGCACCAGATCCGCGCCGCAGGCCACGGCCATCTCGGCCCTGGCCAGTTTGTCCGCCGCAGCGAAACCGCCCCGCTGGGTGAAATTACCGCTCATGGCACAGACCACCGCCGAAGCGCCCGCCGCCCGGGCCCGGGCCATCAGCCAGGCATGGCCGGTGTGGAGGGGATCGTATTCACAAATGATGCCTGTCACGGACATAGTTGTCCTCCTTGGTGCGATCTTGTATGGAATTGCGGAACATTTTTCTGCGCGGTTGGGGTACGCTGAAAACCGCAGCTGTGTATCACGCGAGACTTAGAACGGCGCATTTCGTCGTACAACGAATCGCTTGCGGAACCTTTTTGTACCGCGGCTGCAATCAGACAAAAGGAAATCCAAAAACCGTTGGTTTTTGGCGGCGTTTTTGCATCCTTTTGCCGCTGAGTGCAAAAGGATGTCGCGCCGGAGCGCGAAATATTCCCGCCGGAGGCAAACATGCAGGACGCGGGTGCAGCCCGCAATCGAAGAACAAAAAACGGGCCGTCGGGGCGCCAGCCCCTGCGTGGTGCGCGACCGAAGCCGCGAGAAACGACCCGCGCCCGGGGCGCGGAATACCTTTTTTACATCTTACCACAAAAGCTCAAAAGATTGCAACGCAAGGTCAGCTTTTCCCGCCGCGGGTCATTGTATTTAGGCAGGCGGCGAGTAAGTGCGCCCTTACCGGCTGCTTGCTATCAGCTTTCGTGTGTGTTATACTGGGCAACGATTCGACAAACAAGAATTTGTGAAATCCACATATTTTAAGAAGGAGCCTTCGCTTATGCGAAAGCTCCTTCTCTGCACACCTTACTTTTTCAGCTTTAAGCCGTCGTGGAATGCTTCGCCCACACGCTCGGTGACTTTATAATAGCCGTGGGTGTAGGGGTCAAATGCGATGGCGTTGACTTTGGACATATCAATTTTTCCGTCCACCATAACGCTTTCATCGGCAGTGACATTGACTACCTTACCGATGACGCCGCATCCGTATTCATTGTTCTGATACTCGATGAACCTGCACTCCAGACAAATCGGGAACTCGTTGATGACCGGCGCATCGACGGCTTCGGCTTTGCTGGCGGTCAGACCGCTGCGGGCAAATTTATCGGCAACTTTATTGCCGGACTCTACGCCGAAATAGTCTGCTTCCACTATGTGGGCAGCGTCGGCAATGCTGACGGTAAACGCTCCCCGTGCCTTGATGTTCTGCACGGTCTTATGGGTTTCGGTGAGATTCAGGGCAACGGTGTCTCGCTCCTGCATGGTGCCCCATGCGGCGTTCATCACATTCACGCTGCCGTCCTCGTTATAAGTCGCAACCATCAGAACCGGCATTGGGAAAATGCCTTCGGTGATTTTCAGTTTTGTTCTCATGATAACTTCTCCTTGTGATCAGATTGACAGGACTGTTCATCCTGCTTATAATTATACGCAGAAAAATCAGAAATTCAAGTACTGGCTAAAAAGACAGGTACTATCCTTGGAGAAAGTAAATGATAAAGAACTATATTGGGAACGCCAATTTTGAGGACACCGGCTTTGCCTACACATTGTCGCTGATCTCAGGCAAGCACAAGATGGTCATTCTTTACTGCCTGATGGAGTTTGAGACGGTGCGGTTCAATGAGCTGAAACGGTATCTGAAAACCATTTCCGACAAGACCCTCAGCATGAACCTCAAGGAGCTGGAAACCGACAAATTGATCGTCCGCACCGAGTATCCGCAGATCCCGCC
>ENA-UEQN01002076-UEQN01002076.1-human-gut-metagenome-genome-assembly--contig:-NODE-2076-length-14784-cov-4.226627_pt1 | contig 14784 bp, 9 predicted proteins | sample MGYA00242940_ERZ507944 | MGnify/ENA primary metagenome ERZ507944 (study PRJEB26167, sample SAMN06115449) | human gut metagenome | host: Homo sapiens | place: China:Fujian | collected 2015-08-20... | reverse complement strand
GAGGATATCCAATGAAAAACAATTCCAACACACTCGGCTTGCACAATATGAACGGGCTGTCCGCAGACGACAAGCGCACCTGCGCCCTGGATGACATGAACTGCCGCGCCGGTCAGCCGGAGCAAAATGCTTCTTTGCAGGACATGAACGCGGCGAACGAGCAGCCGGACATGGCCTGCAGCGTCACCAACATGAACTGCCGCAAGGGCTGACACACCACCTCCCCCGCCTGTATGCGCCCGCTGCTCACGCCAAACTATGCAAAATAGCAAGCTTTGCCAAGACCAAGAAGAAGAAATCAGAGCCGCTCAGTCTGCAAAACATGAACGGTCTGTCCCACGACGACGCGCGCACCTGTGCGCTGGACGATATGAACTGCCTGAACGGGCAGGAGGAACACCGTTCCTCCCTGCAGGACATGAACGCCGCCCGAAGCAGGCCTCACAGAAAGTATCACCTGACAGATATGAACGGCGAGGACGGGCGGTAGGTTTCCAACGCGCCAGTTGTAGGGGCCGATGAGGGCATCGGCCCCTACAAAAAGTGCGGCGGGGTTTAATCAAACGTGACGGCGAGGGCCTTGCAGACCGCAGCGCAGCGCGGGCAGAGGTCGTGCTCGTCAGCCTCGGTCGAGTGCATCCAGCAGCGCGGGCACTTCGTGCCCTTCGCTTCGGTGACGGCGACGGTGAGGCCGGAGAAGTTCGTGCCGCTGCCGACGACCGCGCCTTCTTTCGGCTTTTCATCGGTAACGGAGACATTCGAGACGATGAAGAGCTCGGCGAGGTTCATGCCGGCCACGGCCTTGACGGCCTCGGCGGCGGCTGCGTCGACGGCGGTCAGGGCGACGTGCGCCTCAAGCGATTTGCCGATGCGCTTGTCGGCGCGGGCCGTTTCCAGCACGCCGTTGACGTCCGAGCGGAGGCGGAACGCGAAGTCCCACGCGGCCATCCGTTCGGCGGAGAGGGCGTAGTCCGTGTACGGCTTGGACATCTCGTTGAGGACGACGTTGCGCGCGTCGTCGCAGGCGCGGTGCGGCATCTGGAGCCAGATCTCGTTGCAGGTGAAGGCGAGGATCGGCGCGAAGAGCTTCGTCATCGCGTCGAGGATCATCCAAAGCGCGCTCTGTGCGCTGCGGCGGGAGGCGGAATCCGCGCCGTCGCAATAGAGGTGATCCTTGATGATGTCGAGATAGAGGCTGGAGAGCGTAACGACGCAGAAGTCGTTGACGGCGTGGGAGACGGTGAAGAACTCGTAGTTCTGATACGCCGTTTCGCAGCGGGCCATCAGGTCGTTCAGCTTCGTGACGGCCCAGCGGTCCAGCTCCGTCATGTCGGCGGGCGCGGTCAGGTGGTTCGGGTCGAAGTCGACGAGGTTGTCGAGGCAGAATTTCGCGGTGTTGCGGAACTTGAGATAGTTCTGGCTCAGCTGCTGGAAGATGGCGTCGGAGCAGCGGACGTCGACATGATAGTCGGCAGAGCCTGCCCAGAGGCGGCAGATGTCAGCGCCGTATTTCTTGAACACGTCGGCGGGATCGACGCCGTTGCCGAGGGATTTGTGCATGGCCTTGCCCTCGCCGTCGACGGTCCAGCCGTGGGTGACGCACTCTTTGAACGGAGCGCCCTTGCCCAGTGCGCCGACAGCGGTCAGCAGCGAGGACTGGAACCAGCCGCGGTACTGGTCGAGGCCCTCGAGATAGACGGTCGCGGGCCAGAAGCCCTGATCCTTCTGCATGGAGGCGAAGTGCGTGGAGCCGGAGTCGAACCAGCCGTCGAGCGTGTCGGTCTCCTTGTCGAAGTGCTTGCCGCCGCAGTGCGGGCAGACGAAGTTTTCGGGGACGAGTTCGTCGGCCTCGCGCTCGAACCAGACGTTCGAGCCGAATTCGCCGAAGAGCTTCGAGATGTTGGCGATGGTCTCGTCAGTGCAGACAGGCTTGCCGCAGTCCTTGCAGTAGAAGACCGGGATCGGCAGGCCCCAGCGGCGCTGACGCGAGATGCACCAGTCGGCGCGCTCACGGATCATGGCCTTCATGCGGTCGATGCCCCAGCCGGGGATCCAGCGGACGTCGTCGCACGCGGCGCAGGCTTCGTCCTTGAACGAGTCGACCGAGCAGAACCACTGCGGCGTGGCGCGGAAGATGATCGGCTTCTTGCAGCGCCAGCAATGCGGATAGCTGTGGACGATCTCTTCGGACGCGAACAGGCGGCCGGATTCCTGCATGTCCTTCAGGATGACGGGGTTGGACTCTTCGACGAGCATCCCCTCGTACTTGCCGGCATAGTCGGTATGGCGGCCCTGATCGTTGACGGGGACGACCATGTCCATGCCGTAGCGGCGGCAGGTCTGATAGTCGTCGGCGCCGAAGCCGGGTGCAGTGTGGACGCAGCCGGTACCGGAATCCATCGTGACGTAATCGGCCAGGACAAGGCGGCTGGTCTTCGGCAGGAAGGGATGATCGGCCAGCATGTTCTCATAGAAGCTGCCCGGATGGGTCTCGACGATGCTGTAATGCTCGACATTGCCCACGCGCATGACCTTCTCGGCCAGCGCCTCGGCAACGATATACATCTCACCGTTGTCCTCGTTCTTCACGACGGCATAGCTCTCGCTTGGGTGCAGCGCGATGGCGAGGTTGCCGGGGAGCGTCCAAATCGTGGTCGTCCAGATCACGAAGTTCAGCTTGGACTTGTCGAGGTGGCTCAGCTTGCCGAGGTCGTCGTGCATGGCGAACTTGACATAGACGGTGGTGCAGGGGTCGTCCTGATATTCGATCTCGGCCTCGGCCAGGGCGGTCTCGTCGTGGTAGCACCAGTAGACGGGCTTCAAGCCCTTATAGATATAGCCCTTCTTGTACATCGCGCCAAAGACCTTGACCTCTTCGGCCTCGAAGCCGGGGTTCATGGTCTTGTACGGATGCTCCCAATCGCCAAGGACGCCGAGGCGCTTGAAGCCCTCCATCTGCACATCGATATAATGCTGGGCAAAATCGTGGCAGGCGGAGCGGAAGGCCGCGACGGACATCTGCTTGCGGTTCAGCTTGTTCTGCTTGATGATGGCGGACTCGATCGGCATGCCGTGGTTGTCCCAGCCGGGGATGTAGGGCGTATAATAGCCGCGCATTGCCGCGGAGCGGATCATGAAGTCCTTGATGCACTTGTTCAGTGCGTGGCCCATGTGGAGCGCGCCGTTCGAGAACGGAGGGCCGTCGTGCAGGGCGAAGCGGGGCTTGCCGTCGTTTTTCTTGAGCAGCTCGTGGTAGAGGTCCATGTCGTACCACTGCTGGAGCATATCCGGCTCGCGCATCGGCAGGCCGCCGCGCATCGGGAAGCCGGATTTGCTCATGTTGAGCGTCTTTTTGTATTCCATGTCAAATTCTCCTTTGAACACATATTTATATAGTATAACAAAATCGCCCCGAGCATAGCTCAGGGCGATCAAAAAACCGCGGTACCACCTGAATTCCCGCCTTGCGGCGGACACTCTGCCTCTGTAACGGGAGGGCCCGGCCCGGCTTACTGACCTCGCGGCGTTCGGCGGGCTGCTCCAAGGGGATATTCGGGTCTGGCTGCCGCTGCCTCGCACCGACCGGCAGCTCTCTGACGCAGGAGGACAGACCGTACTTGTCCTTTTCAACGCAGCGATCTTCAATTCATACAAGAGTAGTTTACCCACTCGTTCACAATTTGTCAAGGGTCATTCGGGCTTTTTCTCGTCCAAAATGCCCCACTGCGACAGCGGCAGGCGCTGCATCGCGCCAAAGATCTTCGTTTTCAGGTCGGGATACTGGGCTTGCAGCGCGGCGATCAGCTCCTTCACCTCCTGCCGCTTGGTGTGCTTGTCGGCGGGACAGGTGTTGTGGACGACGGGGAGCTGTTCGCGCGCGGCAAAGCGCGTTACGGCCTGTTCGCCGACGTAGAGCATCGGGCGGATCTGCGTGATGCCGGTGCGGCTGAGATACGTGACCGGCTCAAAGCAGGAGATACGTCCCTCGTAGAGCAGGCTCATGAGGAACGTCTCGACGGCGTCGTCATAGTGGTGGCCCAGCGCAATTTTATTGTAGCCCTGCTCGCGCATCAGGTCGTTCAGCGCGCCGCGGCGCATCTTTGCGCACATGGAGCAGGGGTTCTTCTCCTTGCGATAGTCGAAAATGATCGGGCCGATCTCCGTTTTCTTTACAAGATAGGGCACGTTCAGCCGCGCGCACAGCTCCGCCACGGGTGAAAAGTCCATGCCGCCGAGGCCCATGTCGACCGACAGGGCGGCAAGATCGAATTTTATGGGATAGTATTCCCGCAGCGCCGCCAGCACCACCAGCAGCGTCAACGAATCCTTCCCGCCCGAGACGCCGACGGCCACGCGGTCGCCCGCCTCGATCATGCTGTAATCCTCGATGCAGCGCCGCACCAGGCCCATCATTTTCTGCATGGTTTTGCCTCCTGAAAAAGTGAATTTCCGTTGTGAGTATTCTCGCGTATTTCAGAGCTTTTTGAAGAATTCAAGAGTTCTTCCCGCTTCGGATGAAAAATCATCAAAAAGTTGTTGACAGAACTTTTTTTGTGTGATATAAAGAGGAAGCGCGTTTGCGAGGTCTATTGTACCCGCGCGTGGCGACTTTGTCAAATATTTGCTTGGAAAGTTCGCTTTCCATCATTTTATGGAGGAAACAATCATGACCACTATGCTGAAGAAAGAGGCCGTCCAGAGAAAATGGTACGTTCTCGATGCAGCCGGCAAGCCCATGGGCCGCGTCGCTGCGACCGCTGCGAAGCTCCTTCGCGGCAAGCACAAGGTTGACTTCACCCCGAACGTGGACTGCGGTGATTTCGTCATCATCGTCAACGCCGACAAGGCTGTCCTCACCGGCAAGAAGCTCGATCAGAAGCACTACTATCATCACACCGGCTGGATCGGCAACCTGAAGGACGTCAAGTATCGCACGCTCATGGAGCAGCGCCCCGAGTTCGCGATGGAGCTGGCCGTCAAGGGCATGCTCCCGAAGAACACCCTCGGCCGCGCCGCGCTGACCCGCTGCAAGATCTACAAGGGCGCCGAGCACAAGAACGCCGCGCAGAAGCCCGAAGCTTGGACGCTGGACTAATCAGGAGGTAAGAGACTATGTACGAGAGCAAGAGACAGTATCAGTACGGCACCGGCCGTCGCAAATCCTCCATCGCCCGCGTTCGCCTGTATCAGGGCGGCACCGGCTCCATCACCATCAACGGTCGTGACATCGACGATTACTTCGGCCTCGACACGCTGAAGATGGTCGTCCGTCAGCCGCTGGCCACCACCGACATGCTCGGCAAGGTCGACCTCGTCTGCACCGTCGAAGGCGGCGGCGTCACCGGCCAGGCCGGCGCAATCCGTCACGGCGTTTCCCGCGCTCTGCTGGGCGTCAACCCCGAGTTCCGCGCCGCGCTGAAAGCCGCCGGCTTCCTGACCCGCGACCCGAGAATGAAGGAAAGAAAGAAATACGGCTTGAAGGCAGCTCGCCGCGCGCCGCAGTTCAGCAAGCGCTGAGTTTTCTTTCGAATCTCATATTGCTTACAAACACCCGGACGATTTTGCTCGTTCGGGTGTTTCCTATGTGCGCTTGCTTCCTGCGGCGTCCTCGGCGGCACAGCCGCCTGCGGTCGGAGCGGAAAACGCGGTGCGTTTTCTTGTTCGCTCCGACAGTTCTCCAAGCGCTGATCATTCTTTCAGATTTCAACCTGCATACAAAATCCCGGACAACGTCAGTTGTTCGGGATTTTTCTACAAACGCGGCGTCCTCGGCGGCCGGGCTAGGGGCGGAGATTGGCGCGGCGGATCAGTTCTTCCGTCATGCCGCTGCGCAGCGCGCAGACGCGGTGAAAATTCTGCAAAATATCACTCTGCATCCCCTGCATCATCCACTCCGTAATCAGGCCGAACAGCTGCCCACGATACAGCCGCACGAGAATTTCATAATCCTCCGCGTCCATCTCCGCCGCGCCGTCGACCTTCGCCAGATACGTCCGCACCAGATAGTCGCAGAGCTTCAGCGTGCTCTCAACGTAGACGTCCCGCCCGACCGAGCGGTAGATGTGCAGGGCGGCGCGCTTATGCTGCAAGGCAAACTCGATCGCGTGGCCCAAACACTCTTCGATGGAATCCACCTGCGTATACCGCGCCATGATCGCGTCCACCTCGTCGGTCAGGATCTTCTCCATCAGATCGGGGATGTCGCGATAGTGGTTATAGAACGTTTTCCGGTTGATGCCGCACCGCTCCACGATCAGCTTTACCGTGATCTCATTCAGGGGCCGCTCCTCCAGAAGCTCCATAAACGTCTTCCGGATGACCCGCTGCGTCGAACCCGCCATGCGCTCACCTCATTTCTCCCTCAGTTTAGCATATTTCCCGTAAAAGCGCAAAGGAAAAGCGGCCGGACGCGCCACAATTTTCGGCATTTGACCACTTCTCCTTTTCCGCCCTTTGTGCTATACTGTTGCCACAATGATAATCCGATCTGACTGGAGGCAATTTCTATGCGTTCTCTGTTGAAAATCGCAAAAACCGGCTATCTCGTCCTCTCCGCGCTGCTGATCCTGGCTGGCGTGGGGCTGGCGTTCTTTTCCGACACCTTCTACCCCATTCTTGCTGTGCTGCTCGGCATCCTGTTTCTGGTGTTCGGCGCAGTCAAGCTCGCGGGCTTCTTCTCCAAAGACCCCTACCAGCTCGTCTTCGAGTCTGATCTCGTCTTCGGCATCCTCTATCTGGCGCTGGGTCTGCTGCTGCTTCTCCGTCCGGCGCACACGATGGCCTTCTTTGGCATTGTGTTCGGACTGATGCTGCTGGCCGACGGGCTGACCCGTGTGCGCATCGCGCTCGATGCGCGGCCGTTCGGCATCCGCGCGTGGTGGCTCATCCTCGTCTCCGCCATCGCGACGGCCATTCTCGGCGTCGTCCTGCTGTTCCATCCCAGCGAGGGCACGCAGGTTCTCACGCAGCTGCTCGGCATCTCGCTGATGGTCGACGGCGTGATGAACATCAGCACCATTCTCGCCGCCGTCCGCGTGATCCGCGCCGCCCGTCCCGGAGACGACGGCGAGGATTATGAACTGGTCGACGACTGACCCCACGCACAACCCAGCCTTGAAAGGAGGATCTTCCTATGAATCAGACTGCCGAAGGCTCCGGCGCTTCCTTTATGGAGAAGGTGTCGGCCTTCATCGTTGACAAACGCAGCCTCATCTTCCTCATCACCATCATCCTGCTGATCTTCTCGGCCTTCTCGCGCAACTGGGTCGAGGTCGAGAGCGACCTCACCTACTACCTGCCGGAGGATTCCGAAACAAAGCAGGCGCTGAACGTCATGGATGAACAGTTCATCACCTACGGCACGGCGAAGATCATGGTCGCAAACATCACGCTGGACGAAGCCAACGCGCTGAACGACACGATCAAGTCCATCCGCGGCGTCCAGATGGTCGACTATGACGAGACAGAGGATCATTATAAAAACCTCTCCGCCCTCTATTCCGTCACCTTCGACTATTCCGAGGACGACGACGCCTGCCTCACGAGCCTCGACACCGTGAAAGAGGCGCTTGCGTCCTATGACGTCTACGTCTCCACCGACCTCGGCAACACCCAGGAAGAGACGATCGACCATGAGATCAACATCATCATGATCTATGTTGCCGTCGTCATCGTCGTGGTGCTGCTGCTCACGTCCGAGACATATGGCGAAGTCCCCGTTCTGATTTTGACGTTCGTGGTCGCGCTCGTCGTCAATCAGGGCACGAACTATCTGCTCGGCAAGATCTCCTTCGTGTCCAACTCCGTCACGAGCATCTTACAGCTTGCCCTCTCCATCGACTACGCGATCATCTTCTGCAACCACTTCAAGGAAGAGCACCGCCTCTTCCCCATCCGCGAGGCGGTCATCGCCGCGCTCAGCAAGTCCATCCCGGAGATCGGCGCGAGCTGCCTCACCACGGTCGGCGGCATGGTCGCGATGCTGTTCATGCAGTTCAAGCTCGGCCCGGACATGGCCATCTGCCTCATTAAGTCCATCGCCTTCGCGCTGCTGTCGGCGTTTCTTGTGATGCCGGGGCTGCTGATGCTCTTCGGCCCGCTCATCGACCGCACCGCGCACCGCAGCTTCGTCCCGAAGGTCTCCTTCGTCGGCAAATACGACTATGCGACGCGCTTCTTTGTGCCCGCCATCTTTTTGATCTTCGTCGTCTTCGGCTTCAAGCTCTCGTCGGACTGCCCGTATGCCTACGGTTACAGCCTGCTCACCACGCCGAAGCTCAACGAGACACAGATCGCGGAGAACATGATCGAGGACACCTTCCCCTCCACGAACATGGTCGCCCTCGTCGTGCCCGCCGGGGATTATGACAAGGAACGCGCCATCCTCGAAGAGCTTTCCACCTATGATGAGGTCGACTCTTCGATGGGCCTGACAAACATCGAGGCCATGGATGGCTATATGCTGGCCGACAAGCTCACGCCGCGGCAGTTCGCAGAGCTGGCCGGGCTGGACTATGAGGTGGCCGAGGTGGTCTACGCGGCCTATGCCGCCAATCAGGAGAATTACGGCCAGCTGGCCGGGGACCTCTCCAATTATCAAGTCCCGCTCATCGACATTCTGCTCTACGCCTGCGATCAGATCGACTCAGGACTCGTCACGCTCTCGGACGAGCAGACCGCGATGCTGAACGACGCGAAGGTGCAGATGACCAGCGCGAAGAACCAGCTCCAGAGTGAGGACTTCAGCCGGATGCTCGTCTATCTGAACCTGCCCGTCAGCGGCGACGAGACGTATCAGTTCACCGACCTCATGCACGAGATCGCCGAGAAATATTATCCAGACGGTCCGGTCTACATCGCGGGCGACAGCACGAACGAATACGACTTTGAAAAGTCCTTCGCCGTCGACAACACGGTCGTCAGCATCGTCTCGGTGCTCATCGTGCTCGTCGTCCTGCTGTTCACGTTCAAATCCGCGGGCATGCCGCTGCTGCTGATCCTCGTCATTCAGGGCAGTATCTGGATCAACTTCTCCATCCCGACGATCACGGGCAAATACCTGTTCTTCCTCGGCTATCTGATCGTCAGCTCCATCCAGATGGGCGCGAACATCGACTATGCCATCGTCATCGCCACGCGCTATCAGGAGCTGAAGGGCAAGATGCACCACCGCGACGCCATCGTCGAGACGCTGAACTTTGCCTTCCCGACGATCCTGACCTCCGGCTCCATCCTCTCCATCTGCGGCTTTTTGATCGGCAGCATGACGTCCGAGCCGGTCATCGCCGGCATCGGCGAGAGCCTCGGGCGCGGCACAGTCATCTCGATGTTCCTCGTCATGTTCGTCCTGCCGCAGATCCTGCTCATCGGCAGCGGCATCGTCGACAAGACGTCCTTCTCCGTGCCGTCCGTCGCGGTCGGCGGACATAAAACCGCCAATGGCCGCACCTATGTCAACGGCATGGTGTCCGGCCGCATCAACGGCACGATCCGCGGCGCGGTACACGCCGTCGTCGAGGGCGACATCGATCTCAATCTGGTATCCGGTTCAGCAAATGATGAGGAGGCGGACGATGATGAAACAAAATAACCCGCTCCGCCGCCTGCTTGCGGCGCTGCTCGCGGCGCTCACGCTCGTGAGCTTTACGATCCTGCCCGTCCTCGGCGCGGCGGAGGACGAAGCAGCGGACACCGAAGCCGCCGAAACCATGGAAGCCACCGCCCCGAAGGCTGAAGAGACCGAGATGGAGATCATCTCCATTTCCACCGAGGACGATTTGATCGCCCTCGCGGCGAGCTGCACGCTCGACGCCTGGTCGCGGGAGAAAAACGTCGTGCTTGAGGCCGATCTCGACCTCACAGGACCGACCTTCTCCCCCATCGCCACGTTCGGCGGCACGTTCGACGGTCAGGGCCACACGATCCGCGGCCTTGCCATCACGGACGCGCTCTCCCCGGCGGGCCTGATCTGCACGCTCCAGCCCACGGGCCGCGTGGAAAATCTGCACATCGAGGGCAGCGTCGCCCCGGCGGGCGACCCCGTCTCAACCGGCAGTCTCGTCGGCGAGAACTATGGCACAATCGAAAACTGCTCCTTCACCGGCACGGTCTCCGGCGGCTGGGCCACCGGCGGCCTCGTCGGCGAAAACAAGGCCAGCGGCGTGCTCCGCGGCTGCCGCACGGGCGGCACCGTCGACGGTGAGAACCGCACCGGCGGACTCGTGGGCTGCAACCTTGGCGTGATCGAGGACTGCGAAAACGCCGCCTACGTCAACATCGAGAGCGTCGATCCGGGCATTGACCTCTCCGATCTCGACCTCACCTTCTCGCTCGACCTCACGAAGCTCTCCGAGCTGTCCACCGCCAACATCGCCACCGACACCGGCGGCGTCGCGGGCTACAACGCGGGGACGATCTCCGCCGCACGCAATACCGCCACCATCGGTTATCCGCACATCGGCTACAACACCGGCGGCATCGTGGGCCGCACGTGCGGCCAGCTTGTCGACTGCGTCAACACCGGCGCGGTCAATGGCCGCAAGGACGTCGGCGGCGTGGCCGGTCAGGTCGAGCCGTACATCGAGATGCAGCTCAATGACAAGACCACGAAAAAGCTCCAGACCCAGCTGAACGAGCTGAGCGACCTCGTCGACAAGGCCGCATCCGACGCGGAGGGCAGCGCGGGCGGCGTCGCCTCTCGGCTGAACACGCTCTCCGGCTATGTCGACACCGCCGTCGAAGAGGCGGGAAGCATCCGCGTCAACGTCGACGGCAAGGCAAACATCACCGGCTCCGGCAATGTCACCGGCGGCGCATCCTCCAGCTCCACCACCACCGCCACGCCCGGCGACACCACGGCCTCCGTCACGCCCGGCGAGGGCGGAAGCATCGACGTCACGCCGAAGGATGACGGCGGCGTCACCGTCGACATCACGACCGGCTCCGGCTCCGTGACCATCGATCCCGGCAAGCTCGACGTCGATCATTCCGGCACGGCCTCCGGCGGCCTGGATGCCGTGGGCCGGGCAGACGCCGCGGCGGGGCTTGTCGCCGCGCCAGATCTCGGCGGCTTCACCTCCGCCGTCAACGGCGTTTCGAGCCAGATCAACCTTCTGAACGACGCCGTCACCGGCACGGTCGGCACCGTCTCGAACGACATCAAGGCCATCAACAAAAAGTTCCATGAAATCTCCACGACGCTGTTCGACGCCGTCAACGACGCGGAGTCCGGCGTGAAAAATACCATCACCGACGCATCCGCAGTCGACGTCGACCAGATCACGCTCGGCAAGCTCTCCGCCTGCCGGAACGAAGCCGCCGTCTCCGGCGACATCAACACCGGCGGCGTGGCCGGTTCGATGGCGCTCGAGTACGCGCTCGACCCCGAGGACGATGTCTCGTCCGATCTCGACGGCAGCTATAAGCGCCAGTACACCTACCGTGCGGTGCTCCAGCACTGCGTCAACACCGGCGCGATCACCGGCAAGCGGTCTTACGTGGGCGGCATCTGCGGCCGGATGGATCTCGGCCTCATCACAGCCTGTGAAAACTACGGCCCCGCGGAGAGCACGTCCGGCTCCTACGTCGGCGGCGTGACCGGCCTGACCGGCGCAAGCGTCCGCGAAAGCTATGCCAAGTGTACGCTCTCCGGCAAGAGCCATGTCGGCGGCATCACCGGCTCCGGCGTGGCCGAAGCGCTCGACGGTTCGGGCAGCACCGTGGCCGCCTGCGTCAGCCTTGTGGATATCACCGGCTGCGGGCAGTATTCCGGCGCCATCTCCGGCGCACCGGACGGCACGTTCACCGGCAACCGCTTCGTCTCCGCCGCGCTCGCAGGTCTGGATCATCAGAGCATTGCGGGCAGCGCCGAGCCGGTCGATTTCCAAACGCTTCTGGAAGAAGACATTCTTCCAGAGGACATGCGCACGTTCACGCTGAAATTCGTAGCAAGCGGCAAGACGCTCAAGCAGCTCCGCTTCTCGTATGGCGATTCGTTTGACGAGTCCGTCTTCCCCGCCATTCCGGAGCAGGACGGCTCCTACGCCGCGTGGGACCGCACAGAGCTGAACGACCTTTGCTTCGACACCACCGTCACCGCTGTCTACACGTCCTACGTCCCAGGACTCGCTTCCGACGCCGTGCGCGAGGATGGCCGCGCGGTGCTCCTTGCGGAGGGCAGCTATCGCGAGGGCGATTCCATCAGCGCGTCTTCCGAGGCGCTCACCCCGTCGGTTTTCCATGTCCGCACCGGGAACGCAGCCAACCGCATCCAGGCGTATTTTGAGAGCGTTGAGGCCGGGAAGCTCCCGCCGATGACCGCCAACTGGGATCTCATCGAGCAGTGGAGCATCACCGTCTCGAGCGAGACACCCGCGCCGCACCGTATCCGCTATCTCGCTCCTGAGGGCAAGACGAGCCGTCTGCGCATCTATGTGGAGCAGGGCAGCGTCTGGCAGTCCGTTCCGTTTGAAACCGTCGGCAGCTATGCCGTCTTCTCCATCCCGGCTGCCAGCGCACGCATCGCCGCCGTGTCGACCATGCCGGTCTGGTGGATTTGGGCGGCGATTCCGCTGCTGCTCGCGCTGATTTTTTTCCTGATCGTCCACTTCATTCGGAAGGCTGTGCGCAAATCGAAGCAGAAACGCGCGGCGCAAAGCGCGCCGCAGAACGCCCCGCTCGTCCCCGCTGGCGTATCCGCTGTCGCTGCCGGCAGCGACCCGCAGCCGCCCGCTGTCGTACCCGCTGACCAAAACGCGGAGCTGCTGGCTCGCGCCAAATCGGCGGAGGAAAAGCTGGCCGAGCTGGAGGCCGAGCTTGCCGCACTGAAGGCGCAGCAGATCCCGCAGGAGCCTCAAAAAACCGCAGGAACTCCGAACGATCCCGCCGAACCCGCAGAGGACGCCCACCCAAAAGCTGAGGCCGCCGGAACGGCGGCCAAGCCGAACCGTCGCTTCCGCTGGTGGATCATCCCCATCGCCGTGATCGTCATTGCGGCAATCCTGGCCGCGGTCTCGTTCTTCGGATCTTCGAAGCTCAAAACCGGGCTGAACGCCTATGAACTGCTGAAAAACTACGCAAATCAGGATGTACTCGTGATGCAGGCGGACGCCGCGCTGACCACGAACGGCGACACCTCGGAGACGAGCGTCGACATTCTGCGCACCAGCGCGGACGGCCAGTCCATCACACGCCTCACGCGCGACGGCCTGTCGCTGTATCTGGCGAACGACACGCTCTATCTCGCGGACGGCAGCGCCTGCGGACTCGGCGCGAACGGGCTGATCGACTATGGGGCACTGCTCGATGCGTCCGTTTCCCTGTACGGATCGGCTGAACTGGAAACATCAAAGAACGGGGACGAAACCGTCTATTCCGCCGCAATTTCCGGCGAAGATGCGCAGAAGCTCGCGGCAATTTTACTTCCGTCCATGGCAGACGAAGCGGGCGCGTTGCGGGAAGTCTCCATGTCGCTGGCCGAGCAGGACAGAACGCTGGAAAATCTCGTCTTTGAGATCGCGCTCTCCGACGAGGCAAACACTGCCCTCAGTCTGACGCTCACGCCCCGGCACGGCGCGGCGGAGGACGCGGAGATCCCGGAGGCGGTACTGTCCGCCATGCAATCCGGGGAAAACACCGCAAATATCACCCTGACTGACGACGTTTTCCGGCTGCTCCGCGCCTGGCAGGCCACATTTGGCGGAGACGCCGTCTCGGCAGATCTCCGCCTCAAGGCGGACTGCGGCCCCGTCGTCCTCGACACCACGCTGGGCCTGGGGCGGCAGCGCATTGACGGCATGACCGTCACTGGCATCCAGAAGGGTCCGGTCACACTGTATGTTTCAGATGGAAAGATTCTTGATTCCTCTGGAAACGCGGTCGATCTCGGGACAAATTCGTGGGCAAAGTCCGCGAATCTGCTCGACGCAGCGGCGCAGCTCCTCTTTTCGGCCACGGCCAGCCACACCGAAAAGCCCGGCGGGCAGGAGGTCTACACCATCGCGCTGGACGCGGACGGCATGGCCGCCGCTGCGAACGTGATCGCGCCGGACATCGAATCTCTGGACATTGATTTCACCGAAGGAACCCTCGAGATCGTGCTGAGCGGGAACGATTTGTCCAGCATCACGATCTCGTGCGGCGGGACGCTCCGCCTCCTGCTGACGGACACGGACGTTTCATTCCGCGCCGTCATTACCCCGGCGGGACGCGAATTCGCAGTCACGCAGCAAGTCCTCAGCGCATTGCAGTAATCAGTCAGAATCAGAAAGAGAGAAGGAATATCATCATGGCAAACCGGATCATCTGCATTGGGCGGCAGTTCGGCAGCGGCGGGCACGAGATCGCCGTCAAGACCGCCAATCAGCTTGGGATCAAGGTGTATGAGCGCGAGCTGATCCGCCTCGCGTGCGAATACGGCGAGCTGTCGGAGAAGGCAATGAGCGCAGCGGACGAGAAGGCGACGAACCCCTACCTGTTCCAGACCGTCCACGAGGGGAACTATCACGTACTGCGCGGGCGGCCGACGTCTGAGGTGCTGTTTGCGCTGCAAAGCCACGAGATCCGCCGGCTGGCGAAGCGCGAGGAATGTGTCTTTGTGGGGCGCTGCGCCGACTTTGTCCTGCGGGAGCAGGACGTGCGGCTGCTGCGTGTGTTCATCTCCGCGCCGGAGGAGCACCGCGTGGCGCGGAAGATGGAGCAGGAGCGGCTGTCGCACAATCAGGCGGTGCAGCTCGTGCGGAAGATGGATAAGCAGCGGAAGAAATACTATGAATCGTACACCGGACA
>ENA-UEQN01002075-UEQN01002075.1-human-gut-metagenome-genome-assembly--contig:-NODE-2075-length-14790-cov-4.294094_pt1 | contig 14790 bp, 14 predicted proteins | sample MGYA00242940_ERZ507944 | MGnify/ENA primary metagenome ERZ507944 (study PRJEB26167, sample SAMN06115449) | human gut metagenome | host: Homo sapiens | place: China:Fujian | collected 2015-08-20... | reverse complement strand
AATATCGCCCTCGGCGCGCTGGATATGCTGTGCAACAAGCTCGGCTTCGTCAACAAAAAAGCGGAGCAGCAGCTGTGTCAGCAGCAAAAGCAGCAGTTCCGCATCAAAACGCACGACATGAGCCTACCTGCCAACAGCCTCTCCGGCGGCAACCAGCAAAAGGTGGTTCTGGCGAAGTGGCTGTCGCGCGATGTGGACGTTCTGATTCTCGACGAGCCGACACGCGGCATTGACGTCGGCTCCAAGGAGGAAATTTACCATCTCATTACCGAGCTTGCGCGCCAGGGAAAGGCCATCATCATGATTTCCTCGGATCTGCCCGAAGTTCTCGGCATGTCCGACCGGATCATGGTCATGTATGAAGGCCGCGTGATGGGTGAGCTTTCGGCGGAAGAGGCCACGCAGGAACGCGTTCTGGCCTATTCGTTCGGTCATACAGATGCGAAACAGGAGGAGGGAACCATATGAAACAGACCCAAGAAAAAAGAACGCTGCTGGATCGGGTGATCAAATGGCCGCAGGCGGGCATCGTCCTGGCCCTGATCATTCTCTATCTGATTCTGGCCTTCGCGCCGACGCCGGCAAAGAGCACGTTTTTCCTGCCCGGCAATATCATCAACGTCGTCCGCCAGTCGGCCATCATGATTGTCATCGGCATTCCCATTACCTTTACGCTGGCCGCCGGTCTTCTGGATCTTTCCATCGGCTCGCTCGCATGTCTGGGCGCGGTTGTCACGTGCGCCTTCATTACCGGCCATTCCAGCTCACAGATGGAAATCTGCCCGCAGGTGCCGCTGGGCGTTGCCATTCTGATCGGCATGGCTGTCTCGGCATTTTTCGGCTGGCTGAATGGCCGGATCATCACCGCGCTGAACCTGCCGCCTTTTATCGTCACGCTCGGCGTACAGGAAATTGCAAAGGGCACCGTCCTTTCTTTCACGCGCGGCTTCCCGGTCTCCAACCTTCCGACCTATGTGGTCGACGTTTTGGGCCGCGGCACACTGTTTTCAGTTCCCTATACCGTCTATCTGATGGCTGTTCTGCTGGCCGCCTTCTGGATTATCCTGAGCAAAACGCGCTTTGGCCGTCATGTCTACGCCATCGGCGGCAACGTTGAATGCGCGCGTCTGTCCGGCATCAATGTCAAGCGGATGAAAATGATCATCTACGTCCTGAACGGCTGCATGGCCTGCGTGGCAGGTCTCATGGTCTCCTTCCGCCTGGGCTCGGCGCAGACCGATATCGGCACAACCTACGGCATGGACGCGATCACAGCCTGCTGCCTCGGCGGCACAGCCATGGGCGGCGGCAAGGGCTATATGTTCGGCACCATCCTCGGCGTCATCTTCCTGTCCTCGCTTTCTACCGGTTTCAACCTCATGAATGTCAACGCCTATTATCAGCAGATCATCAAGGGCGTGGTGCTGCTGGTCGCAATTGCCTTCAACGCCCGCAGCGGAAACACCTTCAAGCGCAAAGAGAAAGCCAAATAATCTACGAAAAGGGGTAACACACAATGAAAAAGTTCTTAGCGCTCTTCCTCGCAGCTTTGATGCTTCTGAGTCTCGTTGCCTGCGCCTCTGACGGACAAACCGAACAGGCTCCCGCAACGGACACCGCAAAAGAAACGCAGTCTACGCAGCAGACAGTACCGTCTACTGAAGAAGCACCCGCGGAAGCGGAACAGACCGGCAGCGTTCTGGCCGATATCAACGGCGACGGTAAGATTACCATTGCCTGCGTCCACCGCAACCTGCTCGGCGCCTCCGGTGTCAACTTCCGCGCAGCCTACTACTACACCGCCGCGCAGATGGACAACGTCGAGCTTCTCTTCTTCGACGGCAACCAGGACGTTACCGCACAGTGCAACTACATTGAAGACTGCATGGCCTCCAAGGCCTGTGACGCGTTCATCGTCTGGACCTGCGACCCCGACGGCATTGTCGGTACCGTGCAGATTGCGCATGACGCGGGTTACCCGATCATTGTCGTTGACATCTCTCTCAACTGCGACCAGGAAGCCTTCGTTGCCGCCGGCAACTATGATATGGGCGTCCTGACCGGCCAGTCCGCAGTCGAGTGTCTGACTGAGAAGAACGGCGAGGCCAAGGGCCGCGTGTACATCATCACTGCCTCCAACCAGTCCACCGCCCGCGACCGCGTGGCAGGCTTTGAATCCGTCATCAGCGAGTACCCTGGCATTGAGGTCATCGGCACCTATGATATGCCGACCTCCAGCGTCGACGACGGCGTGGCTCTGGCAGACGATCTGATCCAGCAGTATCCGGAAGGCACCGTCGATATGTTCTTCTGCATGAACATGTCCCCGATGCTCGGCCTGCTTTCCGCCGCGGCAACCGCAGGCAGAACCGATTTCTATCTGGTCGGCGGCTTCGACTACAATGATACTTTCATTGAAGAGCTCCAGAAGGGCAAGGGCAATACGGTCCTGTATTCCTTCGCCGCGCAGGACTGCTTCGAGATCGGCAGCAAGGCCTTTGAGCTGGCCGTGGAAGCAGCAAAGGGCAATCTTCCGGCAGAAAAGAACGTCCTTGTTCCCGGCGAGCTGGTCTCAATGGAAACGCTCGACGACTATCTGGAAACCTACAACTTCTATCAGGAGCAGATTCTGGCCTATCAATAATCGTCAGATTTCCAACCACATAACCTGAGCGCTGTCACAGCGGCCGTCCGCCCGCGGGAATGGGTTCGGCTTTCTCTGACTGCGGGCGGCAGCCGCTGTGCGCAGGGCCCAGGCTTGCGAAAGAAAAGAGATGAAAACATGAAATTTGCAGCAGTCGGCTTTACCTGCATTGACGTATACAAAAATCTGAATATCCGGTATCCGACCGGAAATGGCATCGATCTGATGTTCAATCTCATGGAGCAGCTCCCGGGGCTCGTTCCATCCGTCGTAACCGCCGTTGGCGACGACGAAAATGGTGCGCTGATGCTGAGTGCCTGCGCCAGGCGCAAGGTAGACACCAGTCATATCCGTGTGGTCCCCGGCGGCCAGACGGCAGTTATCGAAATGCTTCTCAACGGGCGCGACCGCGTCCACCACCGGGCGGACAAGGGCGTTATGATTCCCTATCAGCCAACCGGCGAGGACATGGACTTCATCCGCAGCCAGGACTGCATCCACACCGACCTCTCCTGGCAGGTGACGGGGTTGCTTTCCGATATGCGCCGCAACGGCACCAAAATTTATTTCGATTTTTCCAAGCGCTATCAGCATCCGGATGTGCCGGAAATCCTGAAAAATATCAACTACGGTATTTTTTCCTTTGAAGAAGAAAACGAAGAGGTTCGGGAGCTGCTGAAAATGGGCTGCGGGCTCGGCGCAGAAATCCTGCTCGCCACCTTCGGGGAGAAAGGCTCTCTTGCCTATGACGGCAGTCAGTTCTATCGCCAGCCCTGTATCCCGGCTGCAAAGCTCGTCAACACCGTCGGCGCGGGAGACTCCTATGGCTCCGGCTTTCTCGCGGGTATTTTCCGCGGCGAGGATATCCCGTCCGCCATGCGGCGCGGCGCGGCCAAGAGCGCAGAAATTGTCGGCATTTTTGAACCCTATCACATATAACAATACATAATCTCTTATTGCATTCCAGCAGTCACATACCGCTGGGGAAAGGAGCTATTGATGATTATTGACGCCCACGTACACCCGGTACTGTTCGGCCCGATCTGCAAGGACCCCGAACGCGTCCAGTTCCGCAAGCAGCAGTTCGGCCTGTACAAGTCGTCTCCCATTCCAATGGAGCAGGTCATGGCCGTCATGGACCACGCCGGTGTGGATCTGGCGATCCTGTTTGCCGAGGACTACAGCGCTCTCATGGGCCAGAGCATCGTCAGCAATGAGGAAATCCGCCTGCTCATGGACGCGCATCCGGGCCGGTTCGCCGGCTTTGCAAGCGTTGATCCGCGCAACGAAGATGCTCCGGAAGAGCTTGCGCGTGCGTTTACGGAATTAAAGCTCGACGGTCTGAAGCTGAATCTCTCGCATTTGCAGATGTACCCGGACGATGCGCGTCTTCAGCCTCTGTATGAGCTGTGCCTTGCCCACAATAAGCCCATCACCTTCCACTGCGGCTTTAGCTGGGAGCCGGACTCGCCTTCGAAATACGCGCGGCCTATTTTATATGAAGATGTCGCCGTCCGCTATCCGGAGCTCCGCTTCTGCCTGGCGCATCTGGGCTGGCCGTGGGTAGACGAGCTGTGTATGCTGCTTTTAAAATACCCGAACGTCTACACCGACACCGCAACGGTCTTCATGGACAGCCCGAAAAACTGGTTTGAGCAGATTTTCCTCAAAAATATGGCTCCCGGCTGGCTGCAAAACAACCTGATGGACAAGGTCATGTTCGGCTCGAACCTGCCACGCTTCCGCCAGGTCCGGACAAAATATGGTCTGGAGCAGCTGCATCTGCGGCCCGACGTACTGGAAAAGATACTGGGCGGCAACGCCAAAGTCTTCCTTGGGATGGAGGTTCGAGACTATGCTTATTAAGTCGTATACGCATCAGATTGCCAGCCGCAAGGAATTTGAAATGACCAAAATTACGCAGCAGGTCCGCCAAGACGTTGCAGACAGCGGCGTAACAAACGGGCTGGTATTTGTCATCACCATGCACACAACCACCGGCATTATGATCAACGAAAGCCTCCCGTGCGTCGAACGTGACATTGAAGCCGAGCTCGAGCGTCTGGTACCGAACGACGGGGATTACGCGCACACGCATATGCTCCCGAGCTATGGCACATGCAGCGGCAACGCGCCGGGTCATCTCAAGTCCATGCTGAGCGGAAACCACTGCGTCCTTCCCATTGCCGACGGCAAAATGGCCGGCGGCAGCGCGCAGGACATCTATTTCGTTGAATTTGACGGCCTGAAAATTCGCAAATACACCGTCCAGATCATGGGCGAATAAACGAGGAGGAAGAAAACGTCATGAAATATATGATCGGCGTGGACGTCGGCGGTACGTTTACCGACTTTTCTGTCTTCGAGCAGGAATCCGGCAGACTGTTCCACTTCAAACACAGCTCCACGAACTATGACTCATCTGTTGCCATTGTAAATGGTATTCTGGAAGTTCTGAACATGGAGCATGCAACCGCGCAGCAGGTGGTCTATCTGGCGCACGGAACCACGGTCTCCACCAACGCCCTGATTGAGAAAAAGGGTGCAAAGGTCGGCGTCATTACCACCGAAGGCTTCAACGACATTATGGAGATCGGTATCCAGAAGCGTCCGTTTATGTATGATACGCTCGGCCAGAAGCCGGAGCCCCTGATCATGAGTGGCATGAACCGCGGCGTTCCGGAGCGCATCGCGCACGACGGCAGCGTCGTCACGCCGCTGGACGAGGAGGCCGTACGAAAGCTTGTAGCCTACTTCAAGGCTAACGGCGTCAACTCCATCGCCGTCTCCACGCTCTTCTCGTTTATCAACCCCGCGCACGAAAAGCGCATCAAGGAAATCATCGCTGCGGAATATCCCGGCGTCTACACAACGATTTCCAGTGAGCTCGTCCCCGAGTTCCGCGAGTATTCGCGCATGAGCACCACCGTCCTCAACGCCTATCTCGGCCCGGTCATGAAGGACTACGTCAACAACTTCCAGAATTCCGTCAAGAACATCGGCATTCAGGTGGAGCCCTACGTCACGCAGTCAAACGGTTCGATCATCTCCATCAAGGAAACCATCGAGTGCCCGATCAAAACGGCGGTCTCCGGCCCTTCCGCGGGCGTCATTGCCGCGGCAAATATCGGCCGGCAGTGCGGCGCAGATAAGATCATCACCTTCGACATGGGCGGCACCTCCGCCGATATCAGCCTGATTGAAAACTACGAACCCCAGGTCTCCAACGAGCGCCTGGTTGAGGGCTACCCTGCCAGAATCCCGATGATCAACATCATTACCATCGGCGCAGGCGGCGGCTCCATTGCGAAAATCGACGCCGGCGGCATGATGAAGGTCGGCCCGGAATCCGCCGGCGCAACGCCGGGCCCTGCCTGCTACGGCCGCGGCGGCGAGCTTCCGACCGTCACCGATGCAAACATTTATCTCGGCAAGCTCAACCAGCAGAAAATTCTCGGCGGCCGGATGGATATCTATCTGGACAAGGCCGAAACCGCCATTCAGACGCATTTGTGCGCTAAAACGCATCTGAGCATGGACGAAGCTGCAAATGGCATCATTTCCGTCGTGAACTCCAATATGATGCGCGCCATCCGCGTTGTTTCCGTGGAAAAGGACTATGACGTGCGCGAGTTCAGCCTCATGGCCTTCGGCGGCGCAGGTCCTCTTCACGCTTGCGAGGTCTCGCAGGAGCTCGGCATCCGCAGCGTTCTCATTCCGCCAAGCCCCGGCACGCTGTGCAGCCTTGGCCTTTTGATGGCAGACACCAAATTTGACTTCTGCCGGACGAAAATCATGAACGCGACGGCTGAGAGTATCCCGGAAGCCAACGAAATTTTCCGCCAGCTGGTCGCTGAGGGCGACGCCATGCTCACAAAAGAGGGCATCGGTCAGGATAACCGCGCGTTCACCTGGGCGCTTGATATGCGCTACGACCGGCAGAACTACGAAATTACCATCCCCTTGCAGGATACCATTCTCAACGAGCAGACCCTCCAGGCGGCTATCGAGGACTTCCACGTTGCGCACAAGCGGGCCTATGGCTACTGCAATCCGGACGGAAAGATCAAATTTGTCAACTTCCGCGTCTCGGCCATTGGCGTCATTGAAAAGCCACAGCTCAAGGAATATCCGGTCGATCCGAACGCCAAAACACCGGAGCCCTTTGCCTTCCGCGACGTGCTCTTCCAGGGGCAGACCGAACGGATCCGCACGGGCATCTATCACCGCAATGACTTCCTGCCCGGTACAAAGCTGGATGGCCCGGCCATTCTGGAGCAGATGGACACAACCATCGTTATTCCGCCGGACTGGAGCATCGAAACCGACGGCTTTATGAACCTAAGAGCGACCTATCACGAGGGAGGTATCAAATCATGAACAGAAAAGCGGATCCGGTTACCATTGAAGTGGTTCGCAACCTTCTGATGTCGATTGCAGAGGAAACGAACACCGTTATTATCAAGAGCGCATACTCCACCAATATCAAGGAGCGGCGCGACAATACAACCGCCATCATGGACCCCGCGGGAAACGTCGTTGTCCAGGTGGAGTCCAGCATCCCCATGCTTCTGGCCGCGCTTTTGTTCGCTGCCCGCGGCGTGGTCGCGGAATATAAGCCCGAGGATATCCACCCCGGCGATATGTTCATCGTCAACGACCCGTATCACGGCGGCGGCAACCACCTGCCGGATATCACGGTTGTCGGTCCGGTTTTTGTCGGCCAGAAGCTCATCGGCTGGGTCGGCAACACCGCGCACCATTCCGATATCGGCGGCAAGGTCCCCGGCTCCACCTCCGGCGACGCGGACAGCCTGTTCCAGGAGGGTATCCGCATTCCGATCGTCAAGATCTGCAAGGAAGGAAAATTCAACGACGACGTTTTGAAGCTCCTGCTTGGCAACACCCGCACGCCCGACGAGCGGCGCGGCGATCTGACCGCGCAGGTCTCCGCCAATATCATCGGCGCGCAGAAGCTTCAGGCCGCCTATGAAAAGTATCAGGACACGCTGCTCGACTGTATGGCCGAAATGCTCGACTACACCGACCGGCTGATGCGCGACGCAATCAGCAAAATCCCGGATGGAGAATACAAATATGTCGACTATGTCGACGGCTGCGGCACGCTCTACCCCGACCCCATCAACATCAATGTCCGCGTGACCGTCAGCGGCGAGAAAATGACCATCGACTTTACTGGCACGCACCCGCAGGTAAACGCGCCGATCAACATTCCCTACCCTGCCATGCTCGCTTCGGTGCTGTTCTGCATGAAGGCGCTAATCGATCCGGATCTTCCCACCAACTGGGGCATTCTGCGCCCGATCGAAATCATCGCGCCCAAGGGCATCATCGTCAATCCGAACGAGCCCTGCGCGGTCGGTTTGACCATCGACGCCAACCAGCGTGTACCGGATGCTATCTTCGGCGCGCTGAACCCCGTGCTTCCAAAGCGCGCGCTGGCCGCGTCCAACGGTGCCTGCACAACCTGCGTCTTCTTTGGCCAGACAACCTCCAACGGCGCGGACCAGTATTTTATCTGCCATGAATCGATTGCCGGCGGCGCGGGAGCGAGCCACTATAACGACGGTCTGAGCGGCGTGCAGGTCTATCTGACCAACACCTCCAATATGCCCATCGAAGCGACCGAAGGCGAATTCCCGGCCATCATGCTCAAAAAATACGTGCTGCGCAAGGACTCCGGCGGCGCAGGCGAGTTCCGCGGCGGTCTTGGCATCTGGCGCGAATACACGGTTCTGAACGACAACGTCGCCGTCAACTGCTTCGGAGACCGGCAGCGCTTCGCCCCGTGGGGCATGGAGGGCGGTCTCGACGGCGAGCCCGGCGCATTCTACCATATTTCGGCTGAAACAGGCGCCGTCACCAAGCTCTCGGCCAAAACGACCGGCTTCCCCCTGAAAAAGGGCGATATCATCCGCGTCTTTACCCCCGGCGCAGGCGGCGTCGGCGACCCGAAAAAGCGGCCGGTAGAAAAGGTCTTGCAGGATGTCCGCGAAAACAAAGTATCCAGGAAAGCAGCCGAAACACTTTACGGCGTTTGCATTACAGAAAAGGAAAACGGCCAGCTCGACGCCGTCCGTATCTAAGGGAGGACTCAATCATGGAAATCAAAAAACTCGTTGCCGAGCTCAAGCAGAAATTTGATGAAGCCGGCGGCCTGAAGCACGTGTATTTCGTCGCCTGCGGCGGTTCGAAGGCCGCCATCTTCCCGGGCCTGTACCTTTTGCAGAGCGAGGCAAAAACGTTCAGCGCCTCCACCTATAACAGCAACGAATTTGTCCACGCCATGCCCAAGCAGCTCGGAAAGCAGACGCTTGCCATTATCTGCTCACTCAAGGCGACGGCGGAAACCGTCAAAGCCGTCGAGGCAGCAAACGCCGCCGGAGCAATCACCATCGCCATGACCGGCAACGAGCACACGGGTATGGCAAAGGTTGGCCAGTATGTCGTCACCTACTCCAATGGCGACGATCAGATCTACAGCCAGAGCAACCAGGCAACGGTCCTACGGATTGGCTTTGAGCTTCTGCACCAGTTTGAGGGCTATGAGAACTACGAAAAGGCCATGCAGGCTTACAGCGTCATCGATGAAATCGTCGCCGAAGCCAAAAAGGAGCATCTGCCCCTTGCCACAGCCTGGGCCGAAAAGCAGAAAGACGAGCCGCTGTTCTACGTGCTCGCCTCCGGCTCCAACTACGGCGTCGCCTACTCCATGGTCTGCTGCCATTTTATGGAGATGCAGTGGAAGCACGCTGTATGCATGCACGACGGCGAATATTTCCACGGCCCGTTTGAGACGACCGACAAATCGCTTCCCATGGTTCTTCTGATGGACGAGGGCCGTACCCGCGCACTCGACGAGCGCTGCCTGACGTTCCTGAAGACCTACGCCGAAAACTACATTGTCATTGACTTCCAGGCTATCAACAAGGGGCGGATCGACCATGCTGTCGCCGAATTTTTCAGCCCCGTCGTCATGGTGCCCGTCGAGCGCTTCTACGTCTCTCAAATGGCAATCGCCACGGGCCACTCGATGGACTACCGCCGCTACATGTGGAAGGTCAGCTACTGACAAAAGGAGTCCGCCATGCTGGATGCGAACGCCGCCGTACCGCTTTACGCGCAACTTGAGCAGAAAATTGAATCGCAGATTGCAAACCGCGCCCTGCACCCCGGCGACCGCCTGCCCACAGAGGCCCAGCTGGCGAGAGAAAACGGCGTAAGCGTCATCACCGTCCGCAAGGCCATCGACGGTCTGGTCCGCAAGGGACTTCTGGAGTGCAAGCAGGGAAAGGGGACCTTTGTCTCCCACCATAAGCTCCAGCGGAACATGAAAAAGCTCCAGAGCTTCAGCGACATGTGCCGCCAGATGGGCATGAATCCCGGCGCAAGGATGGTAGAAAACCATCTGGTTCCGGCGAGCGCGCCGATTGCGCGCAGACTTGGCGTGGACGCAGGAAGCAGCGTGATTTATATCTCCCGTCTGCGCCTTGCCGACGGCGTTCCGGTTCAGATTGAAAAGAGCTACTTCCCGCTTTCATACGCCTTTTTGCTGGAGGCAAAGTTTGACGACAATTCCCTGTTTGATTATCTGCGCAAATCGCGCGGCGTGTGGGTCGCAAGCTCCGAAAAAAGTATCGAGGTCTGCCGCGTCACCAAGGAAGAGGCCGCCCTTCTCAACATTCAAAAAGGCGACCTTCAGCTCTGCGTCAAAAGCACCGCCTTCGATGCAAACGAGCAGGTGCTCTACACCGGTGTGCAGATCATCAACGGAGACCTTTTTTCCTTGTATGTCTATGAAAGCGAGCAGTAGCCAGATCCCAAACGTATAAAAATCTCGGGCACCAGACGGTGTCCGAGATTTTTTCAGGTCTCACCGAAGACGGCGGATTTTTTCCAGCGGCCGCTCCGATAGTAGAAGAAGAAAATGACGCTGCATACCACCCAGCCCGCGGGATAGCCCATCACGACCGGGATAATTGTCCCCCAAAGCTTATAGACGATCATCAGGTAAACCTGCCGGAAGACGACAAACGAGCCCAGCGTAATATACATGCAGTTGCGCGAATCGCCCGCGCCGCGCAGCGCGCCGGAAATTACCTGATTGACCGTGATCAGCAGGTAGAACGGCGAACTCAGCCGGATAAACAGCGTTCCATACGCGCACACGTCCGGCTCCTGGTTAAACAGCCGGATCAGCTGCGGGGCAAAAATCATCAGCGGCACCAAAATAATAGCCGTTGCCGCTTCGCTCAGCCAGAGCGCCGTGCGCGTTCCCTGCCTGGCCCGCACCGGATCACCTGCTCCAAGATTCTGTCCGACAAACGTCGTTGCCGCCATGGAAATCGACGTGATCGGCAGCAGCGCAAACGCGTCAATTTTATTGTAGGAGGTCCAGCCTGCCATGCAGTCAGAGCCAAAACGGTTGATATACGACTGGACAAACACGTTGGAAAACGAGGTCACAGCCAATTGCAGCGCCGCGGGCAGACCCAGCGCGCAGATTTTCCCGAGCATCTCTTTGTCTACCCGAAGCTCCCGGAGTGTCACGTGGTATTCCCCCGCCGTCCGTGTCAGAACCATGAGCGTCAGCACCGCCGAAGCCAGCTGTGCAATCACCGTTGCAATCGCAACACCGGCAATTCCCATCCGGAACACCGCAACAAACACGATATCGAGCACCGTGTTGACAACCGCAGACACCACCAGAAAGTAAAGCGGCCTTTTCGTATCACCCACCGCGCGTAAAATACCGGAGCCGCTGTTATAAAGCAGCAGGCCGCTCAGACCCGCAAAGTAAATGCGCAGATATTCCTCCGCCTGCACAATCACATCGTCCGGCGTCTGCATCGCACGCAGCATCAAAGGCGTCATCCAGACGCCGACCACACTCAGCGCCACGCTCAGAATGATCGTCAGCGCAATGGTCGTCTGCACCGCCTTGTGGACATTTTCCCGCTCGTGCGCGCCAAAATAGCGTGAGATCAGAACGCCCGCGCCGGTTGCAAAGCCCGTGAAAAAACCAATGAGCATGTTGATGATCGGCGCGACGCTTCCAACTGCGGCCAGTGCCTGCTTGCCGACAAAATTTCCGACAACCACGCTGTCGACGGTGTTATATAGCTGCTGAAAAATATTTCCGATCAGAAGCGGCACGGAAAAGGCAATCAGATGGCGCATGATGCTGCCGGTGGTCATGTCCGTGTCCGCTCTGCGAATCGCTCCAGGCAAGTCACATTCCTCCAGACTTATTTTATTTTATTTTATCATATTCAGTCATAAAAATGAAGCTGTTTTCAAATACACTTCCCACAAAAAACGTCGTTTTTCCTTTTCTTTTCTCGTTTGTCATACAAATTGGTTATATTCTAATTCTGCCCCGTTATATGAAAGCGCCCAATGCGATGAATCGCATGGGGCGCCTGGTCAATTTTTAAAATCCGAAGGAAGCTTACTTCATGAACGTGCCGGCCTTCATTTCCTCAATGTAGCCGAGGTACTTCTCCTGCACATCAGCAGGAACAAGGCCACTCAGAGCGCCTGCGGAAAGCGTGCCGTAGAGCACTTCGCCGCCGAAGGTGCCGTTTTCAACCGCTTCCATGGAAGCGACAACCATTGCCGAGTTGTCGGTGACCTGCGCGCAGATGATGCACTCGTTCTGGCCCAGGATATCGGCAGGCTGCGCGATATCGTAAACCTTGACAGAGCCGTAAGCCGCGTTGGCAGCATCGATGGCCTCACGCGCGCCGGAGTCAACGGCGGAAGCGTCGCCAAAGAACACGTCAGCACCCTGCGAAATGAGCTCGGTTGCAAACTCCTTGCCCTTCGGCGCGTCGGAGAAGGAGTTGGCATACGGAACGTTCAGAAGCTCGATTTCCTTGCCTTCCTTTTCGCCGACATACTTTGCATCCTCTTCAAAGCCAGCGATCTTGCCCTTGGTAGTGTCAAGCTCCATGCCGCCGATGAAGCCGAGCTTGCCGGATTCGGTCATCACGCCAGCGACCCAGCCGATCTGCTGTGCGTTCGGAAGCAGGGAGGAGACGTTCTTGTTGACAGCCTTTTCCGGCGTATCAACTGCGCCGTTGAGCAGCGCAAACGCAACGTCGGGATATTCCTCAGCCGCCTGCAAGACAGCGTCGGTGTACTGGTTGCCGGGCGCATAGATCATGTTGTAGCCCAGTGCGCAGTAAGCAACAATGGAATCATATGAATCTCTGGATGAGACAATCCGCAGCAAACAATCCAGAAGGGCTACCATCGAAACCTTTCTGGAAACCCTGGCGAAGGCTGACCTGGTGGATAAATTCAACACGGTCCTTTGGTGTGGGTTGGTGGACTTTGTCACCGTCTACAGCAAGGACGATGTGCGGTTTACCGTAAGCGTCACCCCCCGCGCATGGACAGGCATGAGACAATAGTAACGGGACGTTGCGAAACGTTCCGTTACTGTCATATTGGAGGTAAGGGGATGACAAGTGAAACACGGTGCGAAGCTGCAGGAGTGGGCGGCACGAATACAGGACTGCCGCAGCAGCGGTCTCTCCGTAAGTGAATGGTGCCGGCAACGGGGTATTACGACAGCCACCGATTACCGTTGGGAACGTGAACTGTTGACAGGCGTGCGGAGAAACGGAGCACCGCCATCAACGGCCGTGACCTTTGCGGAGTTACCGGCGCCGAAACGGGTATCATGCAACGTTGCGGAACGTTCCGCAACGCTGCATATTGGAAACGTCAGTCTGGATATTTATCCCGGGTGCGATACGGAACAGCTGAAAATGCTGGTGGAGCTTCTGCGCCTATGCTGAACGACTTCACCGGCGCAGATAAAGTCTATATTGCCTGTGGCTGCACAGATCTGCGTAAAGGCATGGACGGCCTGGCGCGCCTCGTCCAGCAGCAGTTTGAGCTGGACCCATTTACCAACACACTGTTCCTGTTCTGCGGGCGGCGGCGGGACCGGATCAAGGGCTTGTACTGGGAAAAGGACGGCTTCATCCTGCTGTACAAGCGACTGGAACAGGGCGCGTACCAGTGGCCGCGCTCGGAATCCGAGGTGAAGACGCTAACGCCGCAGCAGTACCGCTGGCTCATGGAGGGGCTGCAGATCGAGCAGCCGAAAGCCCACCGCCCAGTGACGGGATTGACCACTGTCTGAGCAGGGAAAATTGGTAAAAGCCATTGAAAACACTGGCTTTTGCCGTGTTTTGTGGTATAATGTTTGCATGGAAAACAGAGAAATGCAGACAAGCAACCCGGCAGAAATGGTCACCATTTCCCGTGCGGAATATGAGCAGCTCCAGCTGGAAAAAGCACGGAACGCAAAGCTGAAAGCAAAGTTTGCTGCCCGCGAACAGGAGCAGGCGCAGGTCATCACCAGCCTGACACTGCAGAATGAGTGGCTGCTGGAGCAGCTGAAGCTGTCCAAGAAGAAGCTGTTTGGCCGTTCTTCGGAACAGGCGGAGCAGGCGGAGCAGATGGTCATGGAGCAGCTGAGCTTTACCTACAACGAAGCGGAAGCCTATGTTTCCGGAACCAAAGCCGCCGCTGAGAAGCCTGTTGAGGTGCGGGCGCACGAGCGCAAGCGGCAGTCCGGCAATGTGCTGGACGTCGTTCCGGAGGGGACTCCCGGCGAGGTAGTAGAGCACCGTCTGCCGGAGAATGAACGGATCTGCTCTGCCTGCGGCAGCGAATTGGTTGAGATCGGCAAAGAGGTTCGCCGGACGCTGCAGATGAAGCCGGCGGAGTTCTGGATCCGCGAGGACGTATACTACACCTACGCCTGCAAGAACTGCGAGCAGGAGACCGGCGAGGCCAACATTGTGAAGGCAGTGAAAGAACCCTCACTGCTGCCTGGCAGCTTTGCCTCTGCGGAGGCAGTGGCGTATCTGGCAGCACAGAAATTCGTCATGCACTCGCCGCTGTACCGGCTGGAACAGGAATTCAACCGTCAGGGCTTGAAGCTGTCCCGGCAGACGATGGCCAACTGGCTGCTGAAGGCTTCGGAGAAATGGCTGCAGCCGGTCTACGATGTGCTGCATGAGCAGATTTGCAGGGAGCCGGTGCTGCACGCGGATGAGACGACCTTGCAGGTGCTGAAAGAGCCGGGACGTTCCTCTACCAGC
>ENA-UEQN01002053-UEQN01002053.1-human-gut-metagenome-genome-assembly--contig:-NODE-2053-length-14896-cov-2.866793_pt1 | contig 14896 bp, 11 predicted proteins | sample MGYA00242940_ERZ507944 | MGnify/ENA primary metagenome ERZ507944 (study PRJEB26167, sample SAMN06115449) | human gut metagenome | host: Homo sapiens | place: China:Fujian | collected 2015-08-20... | reverse complement strand
CCATTTGTTTTTCTTTGCTTTGCTCTTATCCACCGGCGGCAGTATAAAACCGATTATGTTAATTATAATCAGATACGCCGCTGTCAGAATATAAGGTAAATCTTTGATATCCATTACTTTTTGCTAAGCTCGGCTACCAGCTTTTCAAGCGCTTTTGCCCTGTGGCTTATCCTGTTCTTTTCCTCGTCAGTAAGGCAAGCCATACTTGTATCATCGTCTATCATAAAAATAGGATCATAACCGAAGCCGTTTTCACCTATTGGCTCTTCTCCGATAAAGCCATCGCACTCGCCCGTAACACATATCTCATAATCATCGTCACGGATAAAGTATAAAGCGCATACGAATTTTGCATTTCTGAGCGGCTTGTCAACGCCTTTAAGCTCACCGAGCACCTTGTTTATCCTGTCCTCGTTGCATTCTCGCCTGCGTATCTTGCCGAATAGATGCCCGGTGCGCCGCCTAAGAATTCTATCGAAAGCCCGCTGTCGTCCGCAAGCACAGGCGTATGCGTCATATCGTATATTGTCTTTGCCTTTATATGTGCATTTTCGCTGAAGGTCGTTCCGTCCTCCGCTATATCGGTATTGATTCCCGCTTCCTTCATCGAAACAGGCTCATAGCCGAGAGGCGTCAGCATTTCCTTGAATTCCTTTATCTTACCTGCATTGTTTGAGGCGATAATAAGTTTCATATATTGTCCTTTCGTTACTGATTTGATCATTCAAACAGGGCTTCAACATAGTCCTGCGGTATAAACGGTTGCAGATCGTCTATCTTCTCACCCACACCGACCAGCTTTACAGGTATACCAAGTTCCTCTTTTATAGGTATTATTATACCACCTTTTGCCGTTCCGTCAAGCTTTGTAAGAACGATACCCGTTATATCTGCCGTTTCCTTGAACAATCTTGCCTGATTTACCGCATTCTGTCCCGTTGTAGCGTCAAGCACAAGTAATGTTTCAACACGGCTGTCGGGAGCGTTGTTGTTCACTATTCTTGCAATCTTCTTAAGCTCGTCCATAAGGTTCTTCTTGTTGTGAAGTCTGCCTGCCGTATCGCAGATGATAACGTCCGCATCTCTTGCCATACCTGCCTTGATGGCGTCAAACACAACAGCCGCAGGATCGCTTCCCTCCGAGTGCTTTATTATATCAACTCCGGCACGGTCAGTCCATACCTGCAACTGCTCGATAGCCGCCGCACGGAACGTATCCGCCGCCGCAACGACAACTTTCTTGCCGCTGCTTTTAAGGTTATACGCAAGCTTTCCTATAGTGGTCGTCTTGCCTGCGCCGTTTACGCCTATAACAAGTATAACAGTCGGCTTTGTATCAAGGTAAAGCTCATTGTCGCCCTTGAGAATTTCTGCGATTATCTTCTTCAAAAGTCCCTTTACTTCCGCAGGGTCGGTAGTGCCTGTAGCCTTTACCTCTTTTCTTAACGCTTCGCAGATATTTGCGCTTGTCACAGCGCCGATATCGGACAGTATAAGCGTTTCTTCAAGCTCTTCAAAGAAGTCCTCGTCAATCTTTGTGAACGAGTTTATAACTCCTGTTATCTTACTTGCAAGAGCGTCTTTTGTGTTCTTTAAGCCGCTTTTCAGCTTTTCAAAAAATCCCATTGAAAAATTTCTCCTACTTTATATATTCAACCAGCTTTTCCAAAGCCTTATCGGCTTCAACCGTATAATCGGGGATAAGCGGTTCAATGCTTTTGTTTATGTCCACACGGTAGAATTTCTTGTATGATACACTCAGCACAAGTTTCGATTCGGGAAGCTGAAAGCCCAGCTTGTCGCCGTATGCGGTCGGCATATTTCCGGGTATTTCGCCTATCACCTTTCCTATGCCGTTATCCTGTATCACCGTTGCAAAGTCCATTGCCGAGCTGAACGTGTATTGCGATGTCAGCACATACACCTTGCCGTCAAAAGCATTTTCAACGTGCTTATTCGGCGTTATCTCATCACGGTACGAGATCAGATTTCCGCCGATTCGTATATCCGTTCCGCCGAACAGCTTATAATCGCTTATATTTATATAGCGCAGAAATTCATTTATGACCTCTGTCGTTCCACCTCCGTTGCTTCTTAAGTCAACGGCGATATTTCCGATATTGTTATCCCTTACCGCACCGAAAAATTCCGACAACCTATCGGTGTATTCCGCCGACATTTCACAACGGTTAAGTGTAAAAACACCGAGCGAATTCTCCTTGTCGATCTTATATGAGCATAGCTCAAGCTGTTTTCTTTCGGGCGGCTCGTCTGTCATATCAAAATGCTTTGTTTCTTTATTACCGCTGAAAACAACATCTATCCCGTCGGATACATCCGCACCGAGAAGCGTAAGCCAACTGCCGTACTCCAGAGCCACGCCGTACATATAGTCCGCATAGAAGCTGACCTGCGGCTCGCACGGGAACACCTTTTTGAAATGCTCCTTCATACTGTCCGCCGATATGCCGTCAATTGATACAAGCGTGCCGTCATTATAAGCCTTGCTTATTTCGTTACCGCCGTTTACATACTCCGTACCCGATACAGTAACTATCGTATGTGCATCGTCAAGCGTGCATACAAGCCCCGCAGATTTCTCCCACAGCTCGGTTATTGTCACGCTGTCCTTGCTCATCAGCTCTCTGCGCAGTTTAACATAACTGCTGTTGAACTTATTTTCTGCATTTTCGTCTGTCAGAAGTGCAGGGTGATTTGCACTTACGGTATCAAAGACATATTTCAGATCTTTGACTGCCTGCTCCTTGCTGATTTTGGTTTCAAGCGGCAGTGTCGGCTCAAAATCAGTCTGTGCGTCATAACCGCAGATTTTAAGCACTATACCGCCTACCGCAAGAATAACGGCAAGCAATAAAGCTGTTACTCTCAATTTGTTCATTTCCTACCCCGATATTTCATATACAATATAACGATTTCCTTTATGCGTTTTCAACCTCGTTTAAAAATTCCTCGCTGAATTCCTGCCTTAACAGTCCCGATACGCCCTTTTCCTGCATATAAACGCCATACAGCACATCGCACAGCTCTATTGTACCTCTCCTGTGCGTTATTACCATAAGCTGAGTGTTATGCGAGAAACGCTTAAGATATGTAGCGTACTTCTGTACGTTTGCCTCGTCAAGCGCCGCATCGACCTCATCAAGCATACAGAACGGCGTTGGTCTGTGCAGTAATATCGCAAGGTAAATCGTCAGCGCTACCATCGACTTTTCGCCGCCCGAAAGAAGCGACAGGCTCTTTATTACCTTTCCGGGAGGTGCGGCATATATCTCAACATCGGAGTTCAGCACATCGTCCGGGTCTGACAGCTGAAGCCTTGCTTCGCCGCCGCCGAATATCTCGCTGAACAGCATTCCGAAATGGTGATTTATATCGTCAAAGCTCTCCGTGAACCTCTGCTTTATATCCTTTATAAGATCTGCAATAAGGCTTTCAAGCTCCGTCTTTGAGGTTTCAACGTCCTTTAGCTGTTTTGCAAGAACGCCGTAACGCTCAGATACCTCCTCCAGTTCTTCTATAGAGCTGTAGTTTACGCTTCCCAGTGCTGCAATGCTTCTCTTTATCTCGGCAAGCTCCGCCTTAAGCATGAATATGCCTGCGTCATCGACAGGCTTCGCACGTTCCTTTGCCTCACTGCGTGTCATCTCGTACTTGTCCCACAGTCCCGAGATTATCTTCTCGGTCTGACCTTCCGCCGAGCCTTTGCGTTCTTCCTGACGGGCAAGGTCTGCACTGAACTTTTCCTTTGCCTCGGTAAGTTCTCTTATCGACTTGTTTATCTCGCTGATACGCTTTTCAGCCGCATTTGTGAGCGATACGTTATCTGCGATTGCCTTTTCGTTGTCGCCTGCCGTCTTTGCTATTTCTTCGGTCTGAGCCGTTTTCAGAATTATGATTTCATTCTTCTGCTCAATGCCGTTTTTAAGCTCCTCAATTTTTCTGAGCTGTTCGCTTCCGCCGTCGCTCAGTGCAAGGATAGATGCGTCTATACCCTCTATCCTTGTGCGGATGTTGGATATATCGCCGTTTACCGTCAGAACATCCATATTGTTCCTTTGTATCCTGTCGGCTATCTCTTTTCTTTTATCCTCCGCCTTGTCAAGTCCGCTTCTCTGCTCGCTCAGAGCCTTCTCGTTCTTTTCGATTTCGGCAAGCACGCTTTCAAGCTGTGACTTTGTATCGCTCAGCAGCTTCCTGCCGTCATTCTCGGCTCTTTCCTGTGCGTCAAGCTGTTCCTCGGCACTGTCACGCTGTGCGGTAAGCTGTGACAGCAGCTGCTTTATACCGTCACGCTGTGCCTCAAGTCTTGCTATCTTAGGCTCGCACTGCGATACGGTTTCGGAAAAGCCCTCCATTTCCTCCGCCATCTTTGCGACTTCCGCCTGCAAGGGCTTTAGCTGTTCACTCTCGGCTTTTATCTTCACACCGAGTTCTTCTATCTGTTCGGATAATAAAGCAAGCTCCTGCTTTCTTGCGATTATACCTGCGTCATTTCTGACACTGCCTCCCGTGAACGAACCGCCTGCGTTGATGACCTGACCGTCAAGCGTCACTATTTTGAAGCGGTATCCGTACTTCTTCGCAATAAACGATGCCGTATCAATATCCTCAACGACCGCCGTCTTTCCGAGTATGGATTTTACTATCCCGTCATACAGCCCGTCATATTCCACAAGGTCGCACGCCATACCCTCAAAGCCGTTCTCATTACTCAGCCCTCCGACTTCGAGCATCTTTCCCTTTACGCTTGTAAGAGGTAAGAATGTCGCACGTCCGAGGTTGTTTTCCTTAAGATAACGCATACTGCGCTTTGCCGCTTCTTCGTTATCGGTAACGATGTTCTGCATTATACCGCCCAGCGCTATCTCGATAGCCACCGTATAACGCTTGTCCACGCTGATTATGTCGGCTACAGTACCTCTTATACCGCTGAGCCGTCCTTGCCTGTCCGCCATTATTACCGACTTTACGCTTGACTGGAAGCCCGCCATATTCTTGTCTATCTCGTCAAGCACCTGATGGCGTGACGCTTTCGTTTCGTACTCCTTGCGTAGCGTTTCAAGCGTCTGACCTGCCGTTTTCAGCTTGTCATTCTTATTGGCAAACAGCTTTTTATATCCTGTCAGCTTGTTCTCGGCTTCGGCCTTTTCTTCCTTTGCCTGTTCAAGTTCTTCATCGGTATCGCTGAGCTTTATTCTCTGCGTCTTTGCTTCTGCCGCCGCATTCTCAGCCGTTCTTGTAAGTTCCTCCTTACGCTTTGAAAGCTGTTCGGAGGTTGCTTCTATCTGCTGTACCGAAAGCTGCAGCTGCGTTCTTTTAAGATACAGCCGACCCTGCTTTTCGTCAAGCTCCTTGTACTCCCCCGAGAGCGTTTCGCCCTCAGCGTCGATTCCCGTCAGTTCCTCCGTCAGCTGTTCGCTGTCCGCCTTCAGCCGACCTATAAGCGCCTGCTTTTCCTCTATCTCGTTTTCGAGGTTCTTTTTATCTTCTTCAAGCCTTGCCTTGCCGCTCCTGCCGTCCTCTATCTGCTTTTCGGTTTCCGCAATAGCTTCTTCTGCGTGTGAAATATCGTTGCGCAGTACGGCGATCTCAGCCTTTATATCGCTTATGCGGTCCTTAGCCTCGTCACTTCCGGCTTTCAGCTTTTCAAGCTCTGCACGGAGCGTCATTCTGCGGTTGTTGTTGTCCTCTTCCTCAGCCTCCAGCTTTGCTATATCCCTGTCGAGATTTTCGCATTCCGCCTTGCTGAGAAGTAATTTGTCCTCCGCTTCCGAAATCGTCTTTTCGAGTGCGGACAATTCGTACATACTTACCGTTATATCAAGCTCTTCTTCCCTCGAAAGCAGTTCCTTCGCCTTTTTAGCCTTTGCCGCCTGCTTTTCAAGCACAGGGAGTCTTGTTTCAAGTTCCGACGCTATATCACGGATACGGAGCAGATTGTCCTCCGTGCGCTTCAGCTTGTTCTCTGCGTCCTTTTTCTGCGCTAAGAATTTCGATACGCCCGCCGCTTCTTCAAAAACCTCACGGCGCTTGCTTCCGCCCGATTCGACTATCTCCGACACCTTGCCCTGACCGATAACGCTGTAGCCGTCACGACCAAGACCCGTACCCATAAACAGTTCGTTTATATTCTTGAGCAGTGTTTTTGCTCCGTTTATCTTATATTCCGACTCGCCGCTCCTGTACAGCTTACGGGATATTACCACCTCGTCACTGTCTACCCTGAGCGCCCTGTCACAGTTATCTATAGTCAGCGTTACACTCGCAAAGCCCATCGGCTTTCTGCGTACAGTTCCGTGAAAGATAACGTCCTCCATTTTATCTCCACGCAGACTTTTAGCGCCCTGCTCTCCCATTACCCAGCGCAGTGCGTCACTTATATTACTTTTACCGTTGCCGTTGCTTCCGACAACAGCGGTCATTCTCTTGTCAAAATGCAGTATGGTCTTATCGGGAAACGATTTGAACCCGTATATTTCCATAGATTTAAAAAACATCAACCGATCCTCTCCGCACGGAAATCCGTGCCTTTCTCTTCCTTTATCTTAAAGGAAATTCCACGCTGTGAAAGCGCATTGCGGTTAGCTCCGCCCTGCCCGATTATCTTGCTTATATTACGCTTGTCCGTATAAAAGACGTATTTTCCCCCGTCCTCGCACACAGCGTTCATCTTTTCCAGATACAATATGCTCTCGGCTATCTCACGCAGTGCCGGATGATATACTCCCCCGACCATTTCCCGCTCAACATCACGGCTTGCGTGAAGCCCCATACGGATAACTGCGACCCCTGCCTTGTTAAACATATCGAGCAGCCTTGCACAGAGCCTTGTTGTCTGTTCAAAGGTAAAGCTGTCATACGCTCCGCTCTCGTGCAGTCTGCCAAGCTCAGTATTTTTAAGTATCACTGTCGGATATATCCTCACCGTGTCGCAGTGGAGTGCGATAAACTCCTTTGCGGTATCAATACAGTATTGCTCCGTGTCCTTATACAGCCCCGTCATCATCTGAAGCCCGAGTTCAAATCCGCTCTGCTTTATAAGCCGTGAGGCACGTCTTACGTCCTGTGCCGTATGACCTCTGCGGTTAGCTGTCAGCACCTCGTCATTCATACTCTGTGCACCAAGTTCTATCGCCGTCATGCCGTAGCTTTTAAGAATGCCGAGTATTTCCTCGTCAATGCAGTCGGGTCTTGTCGAACAGCGTATGCCGTCATACTGCTCAGGATATGCGTCTGTATAACGCTTGGCTACCGTCAGCAGTCTTATCATATAATCCCTGTCTATTGCGGTAAAGCTGCCGCCGAAAAACGCTATCTGCGCCTTCGTACCGCTGTCTTTAAGATTTTCAAGCTGTCCCTCAAGTATGCTTTCAAGCTCCTTTTCAGTGACAGGCTCGCTGTGTCCGCTTATCGTTTTCTGATTGCAGAAGCTGCATATATGCGTACAGCCGTAATGCGGTATAAATACCGAAATGTTAGTTTGTTTCATATCCCATAAGGCTTATAGCCTCTTTTGCGGCGCTCTGCTCCGCTTCCTTCTTGCTCTTACCCTTACCCGTGCCTATTATCTGACCGTTCAGAAGCACATTCGCCGTAAACTGCTTGTTATGCGCCTGTCCGCTTTCATCGCTTATCTCATAGGTAACACGTTCCTCCGGGTTCTGCTGGATTATCTCCTGCAATACCGTCTTGTAATCTCCAAGCAGGAATTTACCAGTACTCAGCTTATCGAGCGGCGGTATAAACGGCAGTATGAAACTTCTTGCCGCTTCAAATCCGCCGTCAAGATATATCGCCGCAATAAGCGCCTCAAATGCGTCCGCCAGTATCGAGTGGCGATCTCTGCCGCCCGTATGTTCTTCTCCTTTTCCCAGAAAAATATACTTGCCTAAATCTATTTTTCTTGCAAAGGGATAAAGCGCATTTTCACACACTACGCTTGCTCTTATCTTGGTAAGCTGTCCTTCGGGCAGATTGGTAAGATTTTCAAAGAGATGCTCGGACACAACAATGCTCAGCACGCTGTCGCCTAAAAATTCAAGACGTTCGTTACTGCGCAGATGTTTTCCGTTTGTGTATGACGAATGAGTAAGAGCCTCTTTTAAAAGCTCAGGATTTTTGAACGTATAGCCTATTATCTGTTCAAGCTCTGTCATTAGAATACCTTTCTTTATTCCCACCCAAACCCCTCCCCATGGGAGGGGTTGTGTATGCTTGGTTGGCTTTACATCTGTGCAATCGTGGTCGTTTGTTGTCGGTGCGTCCTGCACCGACTTTGTTCGACCACTTGTATGCGTCCTTGCATAGAGCCTTTTGGCATACACGCCGGCATCCATGCCGGCTATATATGGGGGCTACCGCCATTAGCACAAGCAAGGATGCTTGCAGTCAGCCGCACAAAGCCACTGCACGATGCAGTGGCACAAACGGCTGACGACCCGTACAGGGGCTACGCCCCTTGACCCCTTGTGCGAGGCTGTTCTTCTTTATGCTGTCAAATGATATTAATCAACCTTCCGTATTTTCCGACAGCACCTTTTCCATCTCTGCGATTACATTTCTCTCAACGAAATCCTTGGCCTGTCTTACGGCGTTCTTGAATGCAAGAGCGTCACTGCTACCGTGAGCCTTAAGCACGGGCTTTGCCGTACCTAAAAGCGGAGAACCGCCCGTTTCCCTGTAGTCCATCTGCTTGCTTATTTCCTTGATGCCCTTCATAGTAAACATTGCGCCTATCTTTGTGCCGAGGTTGCGGAAGAATATCTTCTTGAGCGAAGCCTTCATAAACTTGCCCATACCCTCTACTGTTTTAAGGTAGATGTTACCCGTAAAGCCGTCCGTTACAACAACGTCGACCTCGCCTAAAGCCGCATTTCTCGCCTCGACATTGCCCGTGAAATTAAGCGTGCTGTTTTTGAGCAGAGCGTAAGTTTCCTGTTCAAGCTCCCTGCCCTTTTCTTCTTCTGCACCGACATTCAGCAGTCCGACCTTAGGATTGTCAACACCCATTATCTTGTTCATATAAACACTGCCCATAACAGCAAACTGCCTTAACATATCAGGACGGCAATCAACGTTTGCACCGCCGTCAAGCAGTATATACATATTATTAAGACCGGGCATTACAGGTGTCAGCGACGGACGCTTTACACCCTTGATACGCTTTACTATAAGAGTACCGCCCATAACAAGAGCCGCCGTACTGCCTGCACTTATCATAGCGTCCGCTCTGCCGTCAGCTACCATCTGCATAGCCATGCCCATAGAGCAGTTCTTCTTTTCCTTTAATATCATCTTGGGGTTATCCTCTATCTCGATAACTCCGTCAGCCTCGGATGTTTCTTGTCCTTGTCGGACAAAATAACCTTGTCGGCCGGAAGTCGCCCGTCAGCACAATGTCAACTCCGTACTCCTTTACAGCGTCAACCGCACCCTTTACTACCTCGTCCGGCGCATTATCTCCGCCGAAAGCGTCTATAGCTATTTTCATAATCCGTTTTCCTTTCGTATAAAATCCGGTACTTATCGCTTTGCCTTTAGTTTTTCACAGAGGGTCTGCCCCTCCCGTATCAAAACACCGACCGTTCAAAAAGCTGTTTTGCTGTTTTGCTGTTTTGCTAAACAGACAGACAGACTGCATTACCGCTGTGCAGCGATTCCCTGCTCGCAGAGTTCTTTCCTCAGATCCTCAAGTCCTCTGTCCGCAATCGTCCTGTATCTCAGCTTCTTGTCCTTTATCCTTTCGGGGAGCGGCGGAAGTATTCCCATATTCGCCCCCATCGGCTGAAAGTCCTTGTTCTCCGTACTTATATGCCTTGCCAGTGCCGCTGTCATGCAGGTTTCGGGCAGTTCGAGCGGCTTTTCGCCGTCAAGCGCCCTTGCAAGATTTATTCCGGCTATAATGCCCGATGCCGCACTCTCGACATATCCCTCAACACCCGTCATCTGACCTGCGAAATATATATTGTCGCTGTCGATAAGTCTGAAATTCTTATCAAGCAGACCGGGAGAATTGAGGAATGTGTTCCTGTGCATAACGCCGTATCTTACAAATTCCGCATTCTTTTCTGCTCTCCGAATTTAAGATTCGTCTGGAATCCCACAAGGTTATAAAGCGTGCCCTCGTTGTTTTCTTTTCTCAGCTGTACCACCGCATAAGGCCGTCTGTCTGTTCTGGGGTCGATAAGACCCACAGGCTTCATACAGCCGTAGCGGACGCTTTCTATTCCACGCTTTGCAAGCACCTCTACAGGCATACAGCCCTCGTACACTTTAAGATTCTCAAAGCTTTTGAGCTGTACGCTCTCTGCGTTTACAAGCTCGTTATAAAAGGCTTCGTATTCTTCCTTTGTCATCGGGCAGTTGATATAATCCGCCTCGCCCTTGTCATAACGTGTAGCGAAAAACGCAAGGCTCATATCAATGCTTTCTGCGGTAACTATGGGTGCCGCCGCATCGTAGAAGCTGAGCGGACTTCCACAGCGCTCCTGTATCTTTTCGGCAAATATATCACTTGTCAGCGGACCTGTCGCAATTACGGTATCGCTTTTCGGAAACTCCGTTATCTCACCGTTTACGATCTCAATATACGGGTGATTAGTTATCATTTCGGTCACAGCGTCGGAAAACTCCGTGCGGTTGACCGCAAGAGCACCGCCTGCACCGACCTTTGTTTTCTCTGCGGCTTTCATAGTCACAGAGTTCATATAACGCATTTCTTCCTTAAGCATACCGCAGGCGCTGGCGGTATCCGCACTTTTCAGCGAATTACTGCACACAAGCTCCGCAAAGCCCTTGTACTTATGGGCAGGCGAATACTTTTCCGGCTTCATCTCGCACAGCCTTACATGAAAGCCTCTGTTCGCAAGCGCCCATGCCGCCTCAACTCCCGCAAGACCTGCGCCTATTACGGTAACAGTAGTTTTATCCAATTTATCTTATCCTTATCAGTTTTCGTTCTTCTTATCCTCATCGGCAGGACGTACATATCCGCAGCCGTCCTTTGCACAGTATACCTGACCCTGCTTGCCGACTTTCTTGAACAGTGTCGAGCCGCACTTAGGGCACTTATCCGCAAGCGGGGTATCCCACGTCATAAAATTGCAATCCTTGTAGTTCTCGCATCCGAAGAAGGGCTTGCCCTTCTTTGATTTCTTCGCAAGCATCTTGCCGCCGCAGTGCGGGCAAAGTCCGCCTGTTTCGTTTACTATTCTCTTTGTATTCTTGCACTCCGGGAATCCCGAACAGCCCAGGAACTTTCCGTAAGGTCCTATCTTTATGACCATAGGCTTGCCGCACTTGTCACAGACTATATCGGTAGGCTCATCGGGTATCTTTACCCTCTTGCCCTCCATATCCTTTTCAGCCTTTGTAAGCATCTTGTCAAAGCCTGTGTAGAACTTTCCGAGTACGTCCACCCAGTCAGCCTTGCCTGCTTCTATCTTATCAAGATCGCTTTCCATCTGTGCGGTAAACTTTGCGTCAACGATACGCTCAAAGTGACCTTTCATAAGGTCGGTAATAACTATACCGAGCGAGGTCGGCTTTAACTGCTTCGCCTCACGCTCAACATAGTGTCTGTCGAGTATTGTAGCGATTGTAGGCGCATAGGTAGACGGTCTGCCTATTCCGTTTTCTTCAAGCGCTTTGATAAGGCTCGCCTCTGTATATCTCGGTGGCGGCTGAGTAAAGTGCTGGTTGCCCGTAAGTTCTTTTACTTTCAGCTTTTCGCCTACTTCAAGAGCCGGCAATGCGCCGCCCTCCTCTTCGTCATTATCCTTGCTTTCTTCATACAGCTTTGTAAAGCCGTCAAATTTCACGGTATATCCGTTCGCCTTGAACAGACACTCTCCGCAGGTAATATCTACCGCCTTTGTATCAAGAAGCTGATTCTCCATCTGGCTTGCCATAAAACGCTCCCATATCAGCTTATACAGCTTGTACTGGTCGCCCGAAAGCGCAGACTTTACCTTTTCGGGAGTAAGCGTGATTATTGTCGGACGGATAGCCTCGTGTGCGTCCTGAGCATTGTTCTTCGACTTGAACACTCTGGGCTTTGAGGGCAGATATTCCTTGCCGTATGTCGATTCTATCATCTGTGCCGCAGCCGCTTTTGCCTCATCGGAAATACGCAGGCTGTCTGTTCGCATATAGGTTATGATACCTACTGCGCCCATATCGGGTATCTCAACGCCCTCGTACAGCTCCTGCGCCGCTTTCATTGTACGTCTAGCGTTGAAAGACAGCTTTCTTGACGCTTCCTGCTGTAAGGTAGATGTGGTGAACGGCGGTGCGGGTGTTTTCTTTCTTGTGCTGTTCTTGATATTGGTGATGATAAACTCGCCGTTTTCAAGCATAGCAAGCACCTTGTCGGTTTCTTCTTTATTGAGTGCTTTGAACTTCTCTCCCTTGACCTCTGTCAGCTTTGCAGGGAATGCTCGTCTGCTCGAAGCGGACAACAGCTTTGCGTCTATGCTCCAGTATTCCTGTGCCTCAAAGCTCTCTATCTCCTGCTCTCTGTCAACGATAAGCCTTACCGCAACCGACTGTACACGGCCTGCCGAAAGACCTCGTCTGACTTTCTTCCATAAGAACGGGCTTAATTTATAGCCCACTATTCGGTCAAGTATACGTCTTGCCTGCTGTGCGTTGATAAGGTCCATATCAAGCGTTCTCGGATGGCTCATGCCCGCCTCGATACCGCTCTTTGTGATCTCGCTGAACGTTACACGCACAGGTGCGTCCGGACTTATCCCAAGGACATGTGCCAGGTGCCAAGAAATAGCCTCTCCCTCTCTATCAGGGTCGGTCGCAAGATATACTATGTCAGATGCCTTTGCATCTTTCTTAAGCTCTTTTATAAGAGCCGCCTTATCTTTCTTGTTCTCATACTTAGGCTCAAAGTTGTTGTCAACGTCAACTCCAAGCTTCGACTTCGGCAGGTCACGGATATGACCTACAGATGCCACTACGGAATAATCCTTTCCGAGATATTTCTCAATTGTTTTCGCCTTCGCAGGCGACTCAACTATTACCAGATGGGACAAATTTTCGTCTTCCTTTCCGCGGCAACGTGCCGCTCCGAATTCGCCTTTTAAACTGTTTGCGTATCGCCGACAGCTTGTGTACGGCGGGCGGCTCTCGCCGCACCCTTTTAACATTTTATCTTGATTGGTTTTTTATATTGTTAATTGAAATTCCGATATTCAAAGGTAGAGCATAATACCTCACCATATAAATAACATCACGATTTCAACGCTGAATTATAAACCGCAATTATTAACCGAGTTTAACATCAAATTACTTTCTGCTCTTTGACATTTCCCACGCAATAACCGATGCCGCAACCGATGCGTTAAGGCTCTCGGCACTGTTTATCGGTATAAACAACGACTTGTCGCACAGCTTTTTCACGGTATCGCTGACCCCGTTGCCCTCGTTGCCGATAACAACAGCGGTCTTTTGAGGCAGTTTTTCCTCTCCCAGCTTCACCGACCTGTCCGAAAGCTCCGCCGAATACACGGTAAAACCGCCCTTTTGCAAAAGCGTTATCGCTTCTTCTGTTTCACAGCAGTATATCGGCAGTCTGAACAGCGAACCCATCGCACTTCTTACCGTTTTGGGTGCAAACACGTCTGCGCAATCACCGGCAAGTATAACCCCATCAATAGAAAATGCGTCACAGGAACGTATTATCGTGCCAATATTACCCATATCTTGTAAATTTTCCAATATTATAAACTGTCTGCTACTATCTATTGTACTTAAATTCAGAATTTTGTCAAGATGTCTTACTGTAATAAAAATCCCCTGCGGCGATTTTGTGTCGGAAATGCTGTCGGCAACCTCTTCCGAAATTCCGACAATCTGCTCTCTCAGCATATCCACAACATCGGGATATTTCTCTTCCGCCGACACAGTAACATAAGCGTTTTCACCTAAGGTACAACCGCTTTTTACTGCTTCAACAGCCAGTTTTGCTCCTTCACAAGGGAAAAATCCCGACTGTCTGCGGTATTTTCTCTGCTCAACCAGCTTTCTGTATTCCTTTATATAACCGTTCTGTTTTGAAGTGATTTCCATATTTCTCCTTAATACTCAGTTTCTTGACTTTTATCGGTCGTTATGCTAAAATTTCTTTAACCGTGTACGGTAAAGAAAGGACTTAAATTTCATGATATTTTCCGAGCTAAGCCTTATTGAAAACGCAACACTTAGCGGAGTCAAGAACGGGGTTCCTGTCGTAGTTTTTGACAACGATAAAAAGCACAGATTCGACATAGTGTGCGGCGCAGTGATAACCGACCGGCAGTTCGGCAGGATATACACTATGGCTGAGCGCTTTCCCAAGAAAACAATGCTCGGCGTTGAAAACGTTGACGGTTGCGTCAACATTTACTGCAAGGGATACAATCTCATGCAGGAAAATCTGCCGTTGCTCATTGAATTTTTGGAAAAACTCACTGCCTATTTAAAAAGTGAAATGCGCAGTTCAACACCTATACAGGTCGCAAAGGTACTTGAACTGGAAGACTATGAGATACTCACAAGACGCAGACGTTCAGACGGGACTGTCCGTCCTCCATTTGATGTAAAAGGTACGATAAAAGGCTTGCTCGGCGGTATACTCGGACTTCTGATCGGTTGTGCCATATTCGTTGTGTTTATTATGATGTCGGACCTTGTCGGCTGGATAGGCGGCGTTATAATGTCTGCCGCAGTAATATCGCTCTATACGGTGTTCTCAAAGAAACTGAGAACTATCGACTGCGTGTTCACAGCAATACTTACATTTGCAGGTTGGGTGCTTTCAAACGGTTTTGCGTATCTGTTCCAGATATTCCTGAAAGAACAGGAAGCAGGCACTGTTGTCAAT
>ENA-UEQN01002051-UEQN01002051.1-human-gut-metagenome-genome-assembly--contig:-NODE-2051-length-14901-cov-3.956489_pt1 | contig 14901 bp, 9 predicted proteins | sample MGYA00242940_ERZ507944 | MGnify/ENA primary metagenome ERZ507944 (study PRJEB26167, sample SAMN06115449) | human gut metagenome | host: Homo sapiens | place: China:Fujian | collected 2015-08-20... | reverse complement strand
GTCAACGGCTCCCTCTATGAGATCGAGATCGAAGAAATGGCTGCTCCTGCGAAGATGAGCGCCGCCGCTCCTGCTGCCGCTCCCGCCGCTGCTCCCGCCGCCGCTCCCGCTCCTGCCGGTGCAGGCGCTCAGGTCAAGGCTCCGATGCCCGGCACCATTCTGGATGTCAAGGTCCAGGCCGGTCAGTCCGTGAAGAAGGGCGACGTTCTCGTCATTCTGGAAGCCATGAAGATGGAGAACGAGATCTGCGCTCCCTCCGACGGCAAGATCACCGGTGTGAACGTCCGCAAGGGCGACTCCGTCGAGACTCAGGCTCTCCTCTGCACCATCGCGTAAGCGGGTAAGGAGATGCCGTATGTTCAAGAAAAAGAATAAGAACCTGCACCGCGCACTCATTGCGCTCATGGTGCTGGGGCTTCTGGTGTGCCTGTGCTTTACCCTCGCCTCCGCCGCCACCGCTGAGCCGGACTCCTCGTCAGCCGCGGAGACCACCGCTGTAGAGGAGCAGGGCGCACAGTCCAATACGGAAGCAATGACGAATTTCCTGAATCAGGCTGGCATCGCCACCCTGATCCACAATGCGGACTGGAAATCGATCGTCATGATCCTCATTTCCTTCGTCCTGATGTATCTGGCCATCGGTAAGGGCTTTGAGCCGCTGCTGCTCCTGCCGATCGCCTTCGGTATGCTGCTGACGAACCTGCCCGGCGCAGGTATGTTCCACTCCGAGATCTTCGAGGGCGGTCATATCCACTGGGACCTCATCAAAAACGGCGTCACGCTCTCGAATGGTGCAAATGAAGCCGCCGGCCTCATCGACATCCTCTACCTCGGCGTAAAGCTGGGTATCTACCCCTGCCTGATCTTCATCGGTGTCGGCGCCATGACGGACTTCGGCCCGCTGATCGCCAACCCGAAGAGCCTGCTGCTCGGCGCTGCCGCACAGCTCGGTATTTTCATCGCCTACCTCGGCGCGCTTGGTCTGAGCAAGCTGGGCATCCCGGGCCTTGAGTTCACGCAGAAGATGGCTGCCTCCATCGGCATCATCGGCGGCGCGGACGGCCCCACCGCGATCTATGTCACGTCCCGGCTGGCCTCCGAGCTGCTCGGCCCGATTGCCATTGCCGCTTATTCCTATATGGCGCTCGTCCCGGTCATCCAGCCGCCCATCATGCGCGGCCTGACCACGAAGAAGGAGCGCATGATCCGCATGGACGCCCTGCGTACGGTTTCCAAGAAGGAAAAGATCGTTTTCCCGATTGCCGTCACCGCGTTCGTCGCTCTGCTCGTTCCGAGCGCAGCTCCGCTGGTCGGCAGCCTGATGCTCGGCAACCTGTTCCGTGAGTGCGGCGTGGTCGACCGTCTGTCCAAGACCGCGCAGAACGAGCTCATGAACATCGTCGTTATCTTCCTCGGCGTCTCCGTCGGCGCTACGGCGAAGGCCGAGTCCTTCCTCAGCCCGATGACGCTCGGCATCCTCGCCATGGGCATCGTCGCCTTCATGTGCGGCACGGCCGGCGGCGTCCTGCTTGCCAAGTTCATGAACATCTTCCTGCCGGAGGGCAAGAAGATCAACCCGCTCATCGGCTCTGCCGGTGTGTCCGCCGTTCCGATGGCCGCGCGTGTCTCCCAGAAGGAAGGCCAGCGCGAGGATCCCAGCAACTTCCTGCTCATGCACGCCATGGGCCCGAATGTCGCCGGTGTCATCGGCTCCGCCGTCGCCGCGGGCGTGTTCATCGCCCTGTTCGGCTGATAAGGAAGTATGTCCGTTATGGAAAAGAAGAATCCGCTGCGAATTACAGAAACCATCCTCCGCGACGCGCACCAGTCTCAGGCTGCCACGCGCATGCGCATCGAGGATATGCTCCCTGCCTGCGAGCTCCTGGACAATATGGGCTACTGGTCGCTGGAGTGCTGGGGCGGTGCAACGTTTGACGTCTGCATGCGCTTCCTGAACGAGGACCCGTGGGAGCGCCTGCGCACCCTGAAGGCCCACATGCCCAAGACGAAGCTGCAGATGCTCTTCCGCGGCCAGAACATCCTGGGCTACAAGCACTATGCCGACGATGTCGTCGAGGAATTCTGCCAGAAGTCCATCGAAAACGGCATCGACGTCGTCCGCGTGTTCGACGCGCTGAACGACATCCGCAACCTGCGCAAGGCTGTTGAGTCCGTGAAGAAGTACGGCGGCTGGGCCGAGGTCGCGCTGAGCTACACCGTCAGCCCTGTGCATAACGACGATTACTTCGTCGGCCTCGCCAAGGACCTCGAGAAGATGGGCGCAGATTCCATCTGCATCAAGGATATGGCGAACCTGCTGCTGCCGCTGCACGCCTATGACCTCGTGCGCAAGCTGAAGGACAGCGTTTCCGTGCCCATCCACCTGCACACGCACAACACGGCCGGTACCGGCGACATGGTCAACCTCATGGCCTGTCAGGCCGGTGTGGACATCGTGGACTGCGCGCTGTCTCCGCTTGCCAACGGCACGTCCCAGCCCGCCACCGAGTCCCTCGTGGCGACGCTGCAGGGCTCCGACCGCGACACCGGGCTGGACCTTGCCAAGCTGAACGAGGCCGCCACGCACTTCCGCAAGGTCGCCGACAAGCTGAAGAAGGAAGGCTTCCTCGATCCGAAGGTCCTGCAGGTCGATACGAAGGCCCTGATGTATCAGGTCCCCGGCGGCATGCTCTCGAACATGCTCGGCCAGCTCAAGCAGGCCGGTCAGGAGGATCGCTATTATGATGTTCTGGCTGAGGTGCCCCGCGTCCGCAAGGACTTCGGCTATCCTCCGCTCGTCACCCCGACGAGCCAGATCGTCGGCACGCAGGCCGTTATGAACATCGTCGCCGGTGAGCGCTACAAGATGGTCCCGAAGGAATCCAAGGGCCTGCTCCGCGGCGAATACGGCAAGCTGCCGGGCAAGGTGAATGAGGAAGTCCGCCGCAAGTGCATCGGCGATGACAAGGTCATCACCTGCCGCCCGGCCGACCTGCTCAAGCCGGAGCTGCCGCAGTACCGCGAGGAGTCCAAGGACATCGCCCGCTGCGAGGAGGACGTTCTGTCCTACGCCCTGTTCCCGCAGGTCGCGCGCAAGTTCATGGAAGCCCGCAACAACCCGAAGCCCGCAGAGCCCGAGAAGAAGGCCGCCGATCCCAATGCGGTCCGCGAGCTCTATGTCGAGGACCTCGGCAGATAAGCCAAACAGCAAAAGACCCTCCCGCCGCCCGGCGGGAGGGTCAGACTGTCAAAAAATTGCCCAGCTGAAAGTTTCGGAGGGAAGAAAAGTGTGAAAGGAAACCGTCAGGGTGTCCTTTCACGTTAAATAACCCGCCGCAGCGGCAGGATTGCAAAATAAGTACTACAGAAATTCATTTTGCAATCCTGAAAGCAGCTTGGCGAAAAATCCCGAAGGGACTTTTTTGACAAGCTGAAGACCCTCCCGCCGCCCGGCGGGAGGGTTTGTTTATGTCGTCGTAAGAGAGCCGGTTGGCTGCCGGTTCTTCCCTGAGTTGTCATTGCGAGAAGGCCAAAGGTTGACGTGGCACCATGAGCGCGAAGCGCGAGGAAGTGCCCTTGGGGTGCAATCTCGGGAAGGCACCGCCGATATACACGGAGTGCCGCCGAACGCAATCGCTACCAAATTTGACTGTAGCGGCGCTCAGTGAGCGCCTTGTACGGGATAATTCAACCGTAGGAGGGCGCTGGTGTGCCACAGCACTACCCTGATGTGTCATTGCGAGGAGCGAAGCGACGTGGCAATCTCGGGGAGGAAGTTGCGTTTTCGCCGATGGCTTTCTCGCGATTCAACCGGGTACGGCGAGATTGCCACGGCCCCTTTGGGGCCTCGCAATGACAAATCTGAGGGCATTACGCCATTGAATTCAGACCGCAAATATTGCCAGCCTCCAAGGCGGTCACTACCCGCAAGGGGCACGCCGCATCCGTAAGGCGGCAAAGCCGCCAACGGCTGCGCAGTGACCGCCGCTACAAAGTTGTAATCAAATCAATTGGATCATTTTGAAATTCACCATACAGGAGTCTTTTCGGGAATGAACATTGTTATCATCGGAGCCGGCAAGATCGGCGCGACGCTGACGGAGCAGCTGCTCCGCGAGGGTCACGAGATCACCGTCGTCGACACGCGCACGGCCGCGCTCGACGCCATCGGCAACACGCTCGACGTCATGACCGTCGAGGGCAACGGCATCAGCATGGACACGCAGGTGGAGGCCGGCGTGCCCTCTGCCGATCTTGTCATCGCCGTGATGTCCACGGACGAACAGAACCTGCTCTCGTGCCTCATTGCCAAGCGCCTCGGCGTGGGCAACACGATCGCCCGCGTGCGCAACCCGGAATATACGAGCGGGCTGCATCTCATTCAGGACGACCTCGGGCTGAGCATGGCGCTCAACCCGGAGCTGGCCAGCGCCACGGAGATCGCGCGCATCCTGCGCGCCCCGGCCTCCATCAAGATCGACACGTTCTCGAAGGGCCGCGTGGAGCTGCACAAGATGCGTATCGACCCCGGCTCCATGCTCGACGGCATGAAGCTCTCCGACCTCGGCCGCCTGCAGTCCGGCGCGCTTGTGTGCGTTGTGGAGCGCGGGCAGCACGAGGTGTACATCCCCGACGGCAGCTTCACCCTGCTGGCGGGCGACCGCATCAGCGTGGTGGCAAGTCCGAAGCTCGCCGCAAAATTCTTCCACAAGATCGGCGTGCAGACGAACCCCGTCAAGCGCGTGATGCTGCTCGGCGGCGGGCGCATCTCCTACTACCTCGCGCGGCAGATGCTGGACTTCGGCGCGAGCGTGAAGATCATCGAGTCCAGCGCCTCCGTGTGCGACTCGCTGGCAGAGCGCCTGCCCGAGGCCACGATCATCCACGGAGACGGCACGAGCGAGCAGCTGCTCGCCGAGGAGGGCATTGCAAAGATGGACGCCGTGGCCTCGCTGACGGGCATCGATGAGGAAAACGTGCTGATGAGCCTCTATGCCCGCAGCGTCTCGAGCGCGAAGATCGTCACGAAAATCAACCGCACGACATTCTCTCACATCATCAAGGGCATGGACCTCGGAAGCGTGTTCCATCCCCGCTATATCGCGGCCGACCACATCGTCCGCTACGTCCGCGCCATGCAGAACTCGCTCGGCTCGAACGTCGAGACGCTCTATAAGATCGTCGGCAACAAGGCCGAGGCACTGGAGTTCCGCGCCACGGAGAAGTCCGCCGTCTGCGGCAGGCCGCTCATGGAGCTGCCCACGCGGCCGAACCTGCTTATCGGAGCCATCAACCGCGAGGGCCGGATCATCACCCCCGGCGGCCGCGACACCATCGAGCCGGGCGACACCGTCGTCGTCGTGACGGCAGCGACGGGCCTCGACGATCTGGACGACATTCTGGACAAGCGGAGAGTGAAAGCATGAATTACCGCATGATCCTCTCCCTGCTGGGCGACGTGCTGCTGGTCATCGGGGCCTTCCTGCTGCTGCCGTGCATTGTCGCCGTGATCTACGGCGAGCCGGAGCTGTGGGTCCTGCTTGCCTCGGCCGCAGGCAGCGGCCTGCTCGGCGGGCTTTTTATCCTGCTGCGGCCGAAGCGCCGCCGCGAGCTGCACGCGCGCGACGGCTTCGTGATGGTCGCACTGAGCTGGATCCTCATCTCGCTCGTCGGCGCGATCCCGTTTACGGTCTCCGGGGCGATCCCGTCGTATCTCGACGCCGTGTTCGAGACGATGTCCGGCTTTACGACGACCGGTGCAAGCATCCTCCGCGCCGTGGAGGACCTGCCGAAGTGCCTGCTGTTCTGGCGCAGCTTCACCCACTGGCTCGGCGGCATGGGAGTGCTCGTGTTCATGCTGGCCATCGTGCCGCTGTCCGGCGAGAGCATCTATCTGCTGCGGGCCGAGTCCCCCGGCCCTTCCGTGAGCAAGATGGTTCCGAAGATGCGCACGTCCGCCGCGATCCTCTATGCCATCTACTGCGCCATGACGCTGCTGCAGATCCTGTTCTACCGGCTGGGCGTGCTGTTCGGCTGGGGCGAGATAACGTGGTTCGACAGCCTGTGCCTTTCCTTCGGCACGGCCGGTACGGGCGGCTTTTCCGTGCGCAACAGCGGCCTTGCGGACTACTCGGCCTACCTGCAGGCCGTGACGACGGTGTTCATGGTCCTGTTCGGCGTGAATTTCTCGGTGTATTTTTTCCTGCTGCGCCGCCGCTTCAGGCTCGCGTGGCACAACAGCGAAGTGCGCTGGTACTTTATCATCATTTTCGGGGCCATCGTCCTCATCAGTGCCAACCTGCTGCTCACGGGCGGGTTCTTCTCCACCGTGTTCCAGACGATCCACCATGTGGCCTTCTCCGTCGGCTCCGTCATCACGACGACGGGCTTCGGCACGGCGGATTTTGCGAAATGGCCGGAATTTTCCAAGACCGTGCTGCTCATCCTGATGGCCATCGGCGCGTGCGCCGGCTCCACGGGCGGCGGCATGAAGGTCAGCCGCGTGCTCATTCTGGCCAAGACGGCCCGCGCCGAGACGCGCCACCTGCTGCACCCCCACTCCGTGGAGGTCATGACGATGGACGGCAAACGCGTGAGCAGCGAGGTCATCCGCGGCACCATGGCGTTCTTCATCTGCTACGCCGCCATTGCCGTTGTGTCCATCCTGCTGGTCTCGCTCGATAACTTCGGGGCCGAGACGAGCGTGACATCCGTGTTCGCCACGCTGAACAACATCGGCCCGGGCCTGAGCCTCGAGGTCGGCCCGTTCGGCAGCTATGCGAGCTTCTCCGCCCTGTCGAAGGTCGTGCTGACGCTCGACATGCTTCTCGGGCGGCTGGAGCTGTTCCCCGTGCTGCTGCTCCTCAGCCCCGCAACATGGCGGAAGCATTAAAGTCCAAATGCAGGGGCGAGGCATGCCTCGCCCGTCCGCGAAGCGGCATAAGGACGGCCCATTCGGTGCAGAGCACCATTGTCGGCGCCGCGCTCCCAGATTTGTCATTGCGAGGCCCCAAAGGGGCCGTGGCAATCTCCTGCGACCGGTCACGTTTTCGCCGGAAGTTCCCTGTTATCCGGCATTGTACTGTGAGATTGCCACGTCGCTTCGCTCCTCGCAATGACACATCAGGGGAGTGCCGTGGTGCACCAGTGCCCTCCTGCCGTTGAATGTCTCTGTACAAGGCGCTCAGTGAGCGCCGCTACAGACGCAATTGGTGCATACCGTTTTATCGACGGCCGGTACGAGTCGGAAGTGCCTCCCCGAGATTGCCACGGCCCCTTTGGGGCCTCGCAATAACGAAAGCCTGTACGGGTCGGCGGCGCTGTGCCGGGAGGGGCATGCCCCTCCCCTACAGCACGCAAAAGCAGCCCGGCAATATCACTCAAAATCATCCAAAATTCGATCATTCTGGAGGCGACTGCGCCATGCAGGACTATTTTCATCCGCAAATGACCCAACAGGAGCTGCTGGCCATGTCGTCCCTGGCGCTGGCGCACATCGGCGACGCCGTGTTTGAGCTGCTCGTGCGCACAAAGCTGTGCGTCGAGGGCGGCACAACGAACGGCCGCCTGCATCAGGCAACGATCGCGCTCGTGCAGGCGCCGGCGCAGGCGCGCTTCGCCGCGCGCATCCAGCCCCTGCTCACGCCGGAGGAGGCCGCCGTCTATCGCCGCGGCCGCAACGCCCATCCTCACGGCATTCCGAAGCACGCCACACCGGGCGAATATGCCCGCGCAACGGGGCTGGAGGCCCTGTTTGGCGCGCTGTATCTCTCCGGGCAGACCGCGCGCATCGAGGCGCTGTTTGCCGCCATGATGGAGGAAGACCATGCCATTTGACGCCATGTTTCTCACGGCCGTCGCCGCAGAGCTGCGCCCCGCCCTCGTCGGGGCCCGCGTGGACAAGGTCCAGCAGCCCGCGCGCGACACCGTCGTGCTCCAGCTGCGCGGGCGCGACGGCGGCGGAAGACTGCTGCTGTCCGCCAACGGCAACCGGCCGCGCGTCCACCTGACGCAGGCGCAGCTGGAAAACCCCGCGCAGCCGCCGATGTTCTGCATGCTGCTGCGCAAGCATCTGGCGGGCGGCAGGCTTGCCGATATCCGCCAGCCCGCGGCCGAGCGCATGCTCGACCTGACGTTCGACTGCACGGACGAGCTGGGCGTGCCCTGCCGCAAGCATCTGATCCTCGAGCTGGTCGGGCGCAATTCCAACCTGATCCTCACGGGGCCGGACGGCCGCATTCTCGACTGTCTGCGGCGCGTGGACTTTGAAATGTCCGAGCTGCGCCAGCTGCTGCCCGGCCTGTTCTATCACGAGCCGCCGCGGCAGGACCGCCGCATCCCGCAGGAGACGACGGAGGCCGAGCTTCTTGCCCTGCTCGCCCGTCCCGATGCCGCCATGCGGCTGGACAAATGGCTGCTGGCCCACTTTGCGGGCCTGTCGCCGCTCATCGCGCGCGAGCTGTCGTTCCGCTTTGCGGGCGAGACGGACGCGCCCATCCCCACGCTGGACCCCGCGCGGCTGGCGGCATTCCTGACGGCGGAGTTCGCCGCCCTGCCGCCCGTACAGATGCAGCCCATGCTGCTGTGGAAGGACGGCGCACCGACGGATTTCACCTATCGCGACATCCGACAATACGGCGGCTATCTGCGCGCCGAGCCGTGCGAGAGCTTTTCCGCCCTGCTCGACCGCTTTTACACCGAGACGGACCACGCCGAGCGCATGCGGCAGCGGTCGCAGACGCTGCGCAAGGCCATTTCGAACCTGCACGAGCGCACGCGCCGCAAGCTGGAGCTGCAGCGGCAGGAGCTGGAGGCCACGCACGACCGCGAGCAGCTGCGCCGTCAGGGCGACATCGTCACGGCGAACCTGCACGCCATCACGCGCGGGCAGACGCTGCTGCGCGCAGAGGATTTTTATGATGAGGATCTGCGCGAAATTGAAATTCCGCTCAAGCCGAACCTCTCCCCGCAGCAGAACGCCGCGCGCTTCTACAAGGACTACGCCCGCGCCAAGCATGCCGAGCAGGTGCTCACGCAGCAGATCGCGCAGGGCGAGATCGAGGAGGCCTATCTGGGCGGCGTGCTCGAGGAGCTGGCCCGCGCCGAAAATGAGCGCGATCTGAGCGAGATTCGAGCGGAATTGGAGGCCGGTGGCTATGTCCGCCCGGCGGACCGCCGCAAGCAGGTCAAGCAGCAGCCCTCCAAGCCGATGCACTTCCGCTCGTCGGACGGCTTCGACATTTTTGTCGGCCGCAACAACCGCCAGAACGACCAGCTGTCGCTCAAGACGGCGCGGCGCGACGACCTGTGGCTGCATGTGCAGAAATTTCACGGCACGCACGTCATCATCGCGTGCGCGGGCGTGCAGCCGCCGGACGGGACGATCACGGAGGCAGCTGAGCTTGCGGCCTACTACTCCGAGGCACGCGAGAGCCAGAACGTCCCCGTCGACGTGACGCCGGTACGCTGCCTGCGCAAGCCGAACGGGGCCAAGCCGGGCATGGTCGTGTATGACCGCTACCGCACGGTGCTCGTCACTCCGGATGCCGCCCTCCCCGCCCGCCTCCGCGTGGAATGAGAAATAACAGGAACGGCACGCAAAGCGTGCCGTTCGTTGTTTTATGATATGGAATTTGCAGGGGCATGGCATGCCACTTCCCTACAACGCACGACCGGAAGCTGCGCACAGCTTTTTTTCCATTTTCAATTTGCTGTATGCCGTTCCCTACAGATTATCCCGGATGGCGCGCAGGGCCTCGGGGGTATCGACATCCGCCAGCGCCTCCGGCGGGACGTCGACGGCAAGGTAGCGCTCCGGATACTGCCGGATGACGGCGCTGCCGCCGCGGTCTCCCTCGAGCGCGCACAGGGCCGGGAAAAATTCCCGCGGGAACAGGTTCGGATTGCCCCGCCGCGTGCCGCAGGCCGCGCCCACGATGCACGACGGATGCTCCCGCCACTGCCGCACGACCGCGCGCACGGCCGATGCCGACAGCAGCGGCTGGTCGGCCACGAGGAAGGCTATGCCGTCGCACTGCGCCAGCGCCTGCGTGCCGAGGCGGACCGTGCGGCTCAGCCCGTCGCCGGGCCGGTCGTTGCGCACCGGCTCGAAACCGAATTCCCGCGCGAGGGCTGCAACGGCGGGATACTGCGTGACGACGACGACGCGGTCGAATACTCCGGCCGGAACGGCCTCGAATGCCCGGCGAATGAGCGGCTTGCCGTCCAGCTCCGCCTCGAGCTTGTTCGCGCCGAAGCGCACGGCGTTCCCCGCCGCCATGATGACACAACCGAGCATGGTGATACCTCCAGTAAAAGGGATAATGGAATATGGAAAATTTCGCAGGGGCACCGGTCGTGCGTTGTAGGGGCGGGGACAGCCAGGCCCGTCCGCGAAGCGGCATAAGGACAGCCAAATCGATGCCGTGCACCGTTCCCTGCGCACGCCCCTTGATGTGTCATTGCGAGGAGCAAAGCGACGTGGCAATCTCGGGAAGGCAGTTGCAGCCCGTACAAGCCATCGCCGACCGCATGCAGTATTGTAGGGGAGGGGACAGCCGGACCCGGCACTGCACCGGCGGGAAGTGCGGGCTAATATTAAAAAGGCAATGGCCCCCAAGTTTGTCATTGCGAGGAGGCCAACGGCCGACGTGGCAATCTCACGCAACCGATCACGTTTTCGCCTGGGCTTTCCTGATATCCGACATGGTACTGCGAGATTGCCACGGCCCCTTCGGGGCCTCGCAATGACAAATCCGGGAGCCATCACCGTTTTAGCGATAGCCCGTGCGAATCGTTCGTGCAGCGCCGGGCCCGGCTGTCCGCTCCCCTGCATTTTACATTTTTAACTATAGTATATCCGCAATCGGCGGGGTTTTCCAGCCGGAGCGTTCGCCATTGCCGAATTATCCGTTATCTATAACATAGAATAACGTTTTCGCTTTCCACGCTGCGGAATTTATGCTATACTTCAAATTACAAAGAAATTTCCCGCAGAATCTGTGCACATTGCCGGTATTCTGCTGCGATCCAAAAGGAGGGTCCCCCATGGAGGTTGGCAAGAGCGTCCGCCGTGTGGACGCATTCGACAAGGCAACCGGGCGCGCAAAGTACTGCGATGACCTCTGTGACCGCAGTGCGCTCGTCGCGCGCGTGCTGCATTCGACCATTGCAAACGGCGTGGTCAAGTCCATCGACACGAGCGCCGCCGAGCAGATCGAGGGCGTCGTGAAGATCGTCACCTGCTTTGACGTGCCGCAGATCAAATTCCCCACGGCAGGCCATCCGTGGTCGACCGATCCGCACCATCAGGACGTCGCCGACCGCCTGCTGCTGACGTCCCGCGTGCGCTTTTACGGCGATGACGTCGCCGCCGTCGTCGCGGAGAACGAGGTCGCCGCCGCGCAGGCCCTGCGCGCGCTGCGCGTGGAATATGAGGAATATCCCTTCGTGCTGGACGTGCAGGAGGCCATGAAGCCCGATGCCCCGCTGCTGCACGAGGAATTCCCGAACAACATCCTCGCCCACACGACCATCCGCAACGGCAACTATGAGGAGGCCAGCCGCGAGCCGGGCCTCATCAAGGTCGAGGGCTGGTACGACACGCCGACCGTGCAGCACTGCCACATCGAAAACCACATGTGCTTCGCCTCCATGGAGGCCGGGCGCATCGTCATCTACTCCTCCACGCAGATCCCGCACATCGTCCGCCGCGTCGTCGGGCAGGCTCTCGGCATCCCCTGGGGCAAGGTACGCGTCGTCAAGCCGTATATCGGCGGCGGCTTCGGCAACAAGCAGGACGCGCTGTATGAGCCGCTGTGCGCCTACCTCTCCACCGTCGTGGGCGGCCGCCTCGTCAAGCTCGACTGCACGCGCGAGGAGACGTTCGTCTGCAACCGCGTGCGCCACGCCATCCGCACGCACATCATCTCGTGGGTGCGGCCGGACGGCACCTTCGCCGCGCGCAAGATCGAGTGCTTCTCGAACCAGGGCGCTTACGCCTCCCACGGCCACGGCATCGTCGCCAAGGGCATGGGCGCGTTCCCGCAGCTGTATCCCTGCCCGAACGTCGACGGCGACGCCTACACTGTGTTCACGAACCGCCCCGCCGCGGGCGCGATGCGCGGCTACGGCATCCCGCAGGCCATGTTCGCGGGCGAATCGCACATTGAGGACGTCTGCCGCGTGCTCGGCGTCGACTCGCTGGAGTACCGCCGCAAGCACATGATGCCCGTCGGCTTCGTCGACGGCTTCTCGAAGAACGAGAACCATTCCGACACGCTCAATCAGGTGCTGGACAAGGGCGAGGCGTGGATGGACTACAGCCGCAAGCACCGCGAATACGAAAACCAGACCGGTCCCGTGCGCCGCGGCGTCGGCTGCGCCCTGTTCTGGTACAACACGGCCGTCTGGCCCATCAGCCTGGAAAGCTGCTCGTGCCGCATGGTCCTGAATCAGGACGGCTCCATCCAGCTGCAGACCGGCGAGACGGAGATCGGCCAGGGCTGCGACACCGCCTTCGCCCAGATGGCGGCGGATGCCGTGGGCATCCCCGTTTCGGACGTGCACGTCGTCACGGCGCAGGACACGGATGTCACGCCGTTCGGCACGGGCGCCTACGCCTCGCGCCAGACCTACGTCGGCGGCTTCGCCATCGCCCAGACGGGTGCGCTGCTCAAGGAGCGCATCCTGAAGTACGCCTGCGAGCTGACGCGCCAGATGCCCGCCCTGCTCGACATCGTCGACGGCAGGATCATCCGCAGGACGGACGGCCGTGTGCTGATGACGCTCGGCGAGCTTGCCACGGAGGCGCTCTACAGCCTGTCGCACTCCGAGCATCTGACGGCGGAATCTACTTACCAGATCAAGAACAACGCCTATTCCTTCGGCTGCTCGTTCGCGGAGGTCGAGGTCGACATCCCCCTGTGCAAGGTGAAGCTGCTGAAGCTCATCAACGTGCACGACTGCGGCAAGCTCATCAACCCGCAGCTTGCTGAGGCGCAGGTGCACGGCGGCATGTCCATGGCCATCGGCTACGGCATGTCCGAGGAGCTGAAGTTCGACCCGAAGACCGGCCGCCCGCTCAACAACAACCTGCTGGACTACAAGCTCTCGACCATGATGGATCACCCGCATCTCGAGGCCCAGTTCGTGGAGAATGCCGAGCCGACGAACCCCTACGGCACGAAGGCCCTCGGCGAGCCGCCCGCCTGCTCCGGCGCGCCTGCCATCCGCAACGCCATCCTGAACGCCACGGGCATCGGCATCGACGTCGCGCCCATCACCCCGCACGTTCTCTTCGCCGCATTTGAGAAGGCGGGCCTGTTCGAAAAGGAGGAAACCGCCCATGTATGATATGAAAGCGCTCTACGAGGCGCATTCCGTGGAAGAAGCCGTCGCCCTGCGTCTGGAGCATCCGGAGGCGCAGATCATCGCAGGCGGCTCGGACGTGCTCGTGCAGATGCGCGAGGGCAAGCGCGCCGGAGCGGAGCTGATCTCCATCTACGGCATCGACGCCATGCGCGGCATCTGCATCGACGAGGACGAAAACATCCGCATCGGCTCGCTGACGAGCTTTTCCCACATCACGCGCGACCCCATCATCCGGAAATACATCAACGTGCTCGGCGAGGCAGTCGACATGGTCGGCGGCCCGCAGATCCGCAATATCGGCACCATCGGCGGCAACACCTGCAACGGCGTGACGTCCGCCGACTCCGCCTCCACGCTGCACGCATGGGAGGCCATCGTGGAGCTGACCGGCAAAAACGGCGTGCGCCGCCTGCCCATCAAGGACTTCTACCTCCGCGCGGGCAAGGTGGACATCCGTGCCGGGGAGGGCGAGATCCAGACGGCCATCCTCATCCCGAAGGTAAGCTATGAAAACTGCTTCGGCCACTATATCAAATACGCCATGCGCAACGCCATGGACATCGCCACGACAGGCTGCTCCGTGAACGTCGTGCTGAGCGAGGACAAAAAGACCATCGCCCGCGCGCGCATCGCCTATGGCGTGGCGGGCCCCGTGCCCATGCGCGCCCCGAGCGCCGAGGCGCAGGCCAACGGCCGCCCGGTCTGCCGCGAGACGGTCGACGCCTTCGCGCAGGCCGTGCTGCAGGACATCCATCCGCGTGACTCGTGGCGCGCCTCGAAGGCCTTCCGCGAGCACATCGCCGTCGAGCTGGCGCGGCGCTGCCTCATCCGCTCGATCGAGCTTGCAGGAGGTGCGGTAAAATGAACAAGCAGTATAAGCTCGTGCGCTGCAACATCAACGGCAAGGACGTCGAGCAGATTGTGGACGTCCGCGCCTCGCTGACGGACATGCTGCGCAATGATTTCCGCCTGACATCCGTGAAGAAGGGCTGCGAGGTCGGCGAGTGCGGCGCGTGCAACGTCATCATCGACGGCGAGTGCTTCAATTCGTGCATCTACCTCGCCGTGTGGGCGGAGGGCAAGCACATCCGCACGCTCGAGAGCCTGCTCGGCCCGAACGGTGAGCTGTCCGACATCCAGCAGGCCTTCATCGACGAGGCCGCCATCCAGTGCGGCTTCTGCACGCCGGGCTTCATCATGACGGCCGTCGAGCTGCTCGAGACCGGCCGGGAGTACACGGATGACGAGCTGCGCAAGCTGCTCTCCGGCCACCTGTGCCGCTGCACCGGCTATGAGAACATCCTCCGCGCCGTGAAGAAGACCATGTATAAGCGCCTCGGCAAGCCCATGCCGGAGGCGGAATAAGCAGCTGAAAGAACAGGGACGCACCGAGACCGGTGCGTCCCTGTTTTTGTTGTATGATCCGGGCATCGGCGGCGCGTTGTAGGGGAGGGGCATGCCGCTCCCGGCATAACGCTTGCGATTCGTACAGATAGGCAGTGCACACGTCTAAACTACATTCGTCGGACG
>ENA-UEQN01002050-UEQN01002050.1-human-gut-metagenome-genome-assembly--contig:-NODE-2050-length-14913-cov-3.842208_pt1 | contig 14913 bp, 7 predicted proteins | sample MGYA00242940_ERZ507944 | MGnify/ENA primary metagenome ERZ507944 (study PRJEB26167, sample SAMN06115449) | human gut metagenome | host: Homo sapiens | place: China:Fujian | collected 2015-08-20... | reverse complement strand
TGAAGAAGGGGGAGGCCTCGCGGCCTCCCCCTTCTTTGCGTTTGAAAGATAGTTGTAATACAAGAACTCGCTTTCGTTTAGCTTGTCTTACTGTTTGGCTGTATTTTGAGTCCTTCTTTTGTATTTGCGCGATAATAACTCCCATTGGCGTTAGGGAGGACTTGATGTTTACCGTTTTTGTCTTGGGCAATATTGCTTCGGGTAAGTCGACTGCCTGCCGCTATCTTGAATCTCATGGCGCCATGCTTATCGATCTGGATGAGCTTGCCAAATCGCTGTATGTGCCAGGCTCCGATATCGTCAATGCCCTCGCGGAAGAATTTGGCTGGGACATTCTGGACGAGGAGGGCGGCATTCGCCGCAATGTCCTCGCTACTCGAGCTTTCGCCTCTCTTGATACAGTTGCGCGGCTCAATGGCATCGTTCATCCGGTTCTCATCGAACAGCTGTCACTGAGGATTCTTGATCCGGTTTGCTGCACGGTTTCGTCCCCCCGTTATCCCTTTGCGGTTGTCGAGGTTTCTGCCCCGACTGGTTTTGAGGATGCTTTTGGCCTGGCTGATGAAATTCTGGTAATCAGCGCTCCTTTAGCAGTTCGTCGCGAGCGTGCCATCCATCGTGGTATGGAGTCCTCTGATTTTGATGCGCGCTCTGCATGCCAACCTGATGAGGCTTCGCTTTGCCATCTCGCTACGACGGTAATCGATAATGCGGCAGGCGATAACTCGCTCTATGAACAACTGGACGCATGGCTTGCGCGCCATGGCTTCGGGGATGAAGTGGATAAGGAGGAGGCCGATGCTTAAGACACGTTTCTTTACGTGGTATCGCGTGGCGCCACTTGCCGTTATGTTTGTCTTCGGCCTTATTTCGCTCGTCTACTCGAATGCCCCTGCCGCCTTCTTTAAGCCTTTGTATCCAATTGACTACGAGGCGTACGTAAAGCAGTCGAGTATTTCGCACAATCTTGATCCGTATCTGGTGTGTGCTGTCATAAAGTCGGAATCGAATTGGGATCCCGAGGCGGAGTCGAATCAAGGCGCTCGGGGATTGATGCAGCTGATGCCCGAGACTGCACACGATATGATTGCCAAGGGTCTTGTCGATGGTAGCGAGTATTCGGCCGACGATCTTAACGATCCCGCTACGAACATCGAGTTTGGTTGTGCGTATCTTTCATATCTTCTAACGTATTTTAACGGATCGACTGACAGTGCCATTGCCGCCTATAACGCCGGCATGGGCAATGTCGACGGATGGGCGCAGCAGAGCAGCTCGCTTCATAATGCAATCACCTTTCCCGAGACGCAGGCTTATCTGATTCGTGTCAATAATGCCTGGGTTCGCTACAAGACCCTCTATCCCGATCGGTTCGTATAGGACTATGCCTGCCGCCTGCGTATACTGCAGATATATGAGTTAGGAGTATCCATGGCGGATTTTGAAGTTGAGCGTGTTGGCGGAGAGCTCAAACGTTTTGGCGTTGAGGGCTCTGAGGTGCCGTTTGAGGTCGTGTCTCCCTATGAACCTGCAGGTTCCCAGCCAAAGGCCATTGAGTCGCTTGTGCAGGGTGTGAGGGACGGAGACCGCTATCAGGTTTTGCTTGGTGTGACCGGTTCGGGCAAGACCTTTACCATGGCCAAGACCATCGAAGCTCTCGGTAAGCCAACGCTGGTCATGGCCCCCAACAAAACCCTCGCCGCCCAGCTTGCGAGCGAGCTCAAAGAATTCTTTCCCAACAACGCCGTGGTCTACTTCGTCTCGTACTACGACTATTATCAGCCCGAGGCATATGTACCGCAGAGCGATACGTATATCGAGAAAGACTCCTCGATTAACGAAGAGGTCGAGATGCTGCGCCATCAGGCGACAGCATCGTTGCTTTCTCGACGCGATGTGATTGTCGTCGCATCGGTCTCGTGCATCTATGGCATCGGTTCTCCCGAGGACTATGCGGGCTTGGCACCAAACGTCGATAAGAAGGTGCCGCTCGAGCGCGATGACTTTATTCATGCGCTCATCGACATTCAATACGACCGCAATGACTATGATTTGGCGCGCGGTACCTTCCGCGTGCGCGGTGATGTCGTCGACGTGTATCCGCCCTATGCCGAGCATCCGTTGCGCTTTGAGTTCTTTGGTGACGAGGTCGAACTGATTGCCGAGATCGATGAGGTTACCGGTGAGATGTTGCGTGAGTACGAAGCGATTCCCGTGTGGCCGGCTTCGCACTACGTGACCGAGAAGCCAAAGGTGAAGGCGGCCCTGAAATCGATCAGCGAAGAATGCGAAAAGCGCGTGGCGGAGCTCAAAGCGACCGACAAGTTGCTCGAGGCACAGCGCCTGCAGCAGCGGACCGATTATGACCTCGAGATGCTCGAGACGATGGGCTTTTGCAACGGCATCGAGAACTACTCGCGTCATCTGGATGGACGTAAACCGGGCGAGCCGCCGTTTACCCTGATCGATTACTTTCCCAAGGACATGCTCTGCATCATCGACGAGAGCCATGTGACGGTGCCGCAGATTCGCGGTATGCACGAAGGCGACCGATCGCGTAAAGTGACCCTGGTGGAGCATGGTTTTCGCCTGCCCTCGGCGCTCGACAACCGTCCGCTTCGCTTCGATGAGTTTGAGGCAAGGATACCCCAGTTTATCTATGTTTCGGCCACACCGGGCGACTACGAGCTGCGGGTGAGCCAAAACGACGTGGAGCAGATTATTCGTCCGACCGGTCTGCTCGACCCCAAGATCGATGTGCGTCCGGTTCGTGGGCAGATTGACGATCTTGAGGACGAGATTCGCGAGCGCGTTGCCCGCAAGGAGCGCGTACTGGTGACCACGCTCACTAAGCGCATGGCCGAGGACCTGACCGACCATCTGCTTGATGCGGGCATTAAGGTCAATTACATGCACTCCGATACAGCGACGATGGACCGTGTCGAGATCCTGCGAACGCTGCGCGAGGGAAAGATTGATGTTCTCGTTGGCATCAACCTGCTTCGCGAGGGCTTGGATCTCCCCGAGGTCTCACTGGTGGCAATTCTCGATGCCGATAAGGAAGGCTTCTTGCGCAACCGCCGTTCGCTGATTCAGACGATTGGCCGCGCGGCCCGTAACGCCGATGGCGAAGTCATCATGTATGCAGACGTTGTGACCGATTCGATGAAAGAGGCCATCGAGGAGACGCAGCGCCGTCGCGAGATTCAGATGGCATATAACGAAGAGCATGGCATTGTGCCCAAGACGGTGCGCAAGGCCATCAACGACATCTCAAGTTTTATTGCCGAGGCCGAAAAAACCGTGGGTTCCAAGGGGCGCTCGAAGGGCGACTCTCTTGGCCATGGCGCATTCTATACGCCCGATGAGTCGGGCGAGGGCGGCGTGCCGGAAACGGTGGCGCCCGAGCAGACACTTGCGGAGCAGTTGGAAGAACTGCCGCATGACGAGCTTGTGCGGATCGTCGAAACCATGGAAGAGGATATGCGTAACGCTTCTGCCGCCATGGACTTTGAGGAGGCGGCGCGCCTGCGTGATGCCGTCGTTCAGATTCGAGCGATGCTCGAGGGTGCGTCTGAGGACGAGACGATCGAGCGCTTACGTTCGCAGGCCCGCAAGGGTTCCACGTTCGCATCGGGCAGAAAACGCCAGGGTGCACGGTTTAAGAAATAGCGAACAGGCCCCGAGTTCCCTGTGGAGCTTGGGGCCTGTGTCTTTTGCGCGCTGGAATTCGTGCGTTAGAGGTCTGCGATCAGGGCTTCGGCACAACGTATGCCGTCGGTGGCCGCGCTCATGATGCCGCCGGCATATCCAGCTCCCTCACCGCAAGGGTAGAGGCCCGGGGTCGACACGGCATGGCACGTTCGGTCTCGGGTGACAGTGACCGGTGAGCTCGAACGAGTCTCCACGCCGGTAAGAACGGCATCGGGGCGGTCGTAGCCTCGTAGCTTTTTTCCGAGTAGGGGAAGTCCCAGGCGGAGCGACTCGACGATATGCTGCGGCAGGGCTTCGTCAATTGCCGTCCAGGTCACACCGAGCGGATAGGTGGGCTTTACCTTTCCGGGCGCCTTGCTGGCGCGTCCTGCGAGGAAATCTCCGACGAGCTGTGCCGGTGCGTTCCAGTTGGAACCGCCCAGGCGATAGGCGGCCGCCTCGCAGGCACGCTGGAGCTCGATGCCGGCGAGCGGGTCATCGTCGGGAAGGTCCTCTGGCGTGACGTTAACGAGCAGGGCGGCATTTGCGTTGTGTCCGTCGCGGGCATTGAGACTGGCGCCGTTGACGCACAGGTGGCCCTGCTCGGAAGAGGCAGCGACAACCTGCCCGCCGGGGCACATACAAAACGAGAACACGCTGCGGCCGTTGGGAAGATGGGCGACAAGCTTGTAGGGGGCTGCTCCGAGTGCCGGGTGCCCCGCCGAAGGGCCATATTGGGCACGGTCGATGTCGCGCTGTGGATGCTCGATGCGCACGCCCATGGCAAAGGTCTTTTGCGCGAGGGCAACGTTATGTTCCTTGAGAAGCTCGAATACGTCGCGGGCGGAATGGCCGCAGGCGAGAATGAGGTGCTTTGTGGCGATTGCCTCGCTTGTGGTTTCTTGGGGCGTTTGGACATCGATGCCGGTGATGGCGCCAGATCCATCGGTTCGAATATTGACGAGCTTTGTTCGATAGCGGACGGTTCCGCCGAGTTGCTCGATACGCTGGGAAATGTTGGTGACGACGGTGGGGAGGATGTCGGAGCCAATGTGCGGCTTGGCATCCCACAGAATATCGCGGGGCGCACCCGCCTCGACGAAGGTTTCGAGGATAAGGCGATGGGCGGGATTTTTGGTTCCCGTATTGAGCTTGCCGTCCGAGAAGGTCCCCGCGCCGCCCAGGCCAAACTGGATATTGCTCTCGGGGTCGAGGATGCGCTCCTTTAGAAAGAGGTCGATCGCCCGCGAGCGGCGAAATGCCGGGTCGCCGCGCTCGATGAGCAAGGGCTTAAGACCTGCTTCGGCGAGCGTAAGCGCAGCGAAAAGGCCGGCGCATCCGGCGCCGACAACGACAGGGCGTTCTTGAGGTGCGTCGGAGGCGGGGGAGGGGAATGAAGGCTCATCGTCTTCTATCGCGCGTACGCGCGAGCGGTCACGCTCGGCAACGCTGTCGATCGCTTCTCGCTCGAGGTGGGGACTAGTCAGCTCAACACGAAAGCTCAGGATAAAATGGACGTCTCGTTTTTTGCGAGCGTCGATTGACTTGCGGTGGAGCTCGATGGACTTGATCTCGGAGCCCTTGCAACGTAGGACGCACTTGGCGACTCGCTTGCCAACAATGAGACAGGCATTTTCATCGCCGGCTTCATCGAGCGACGCGTTGACTTGGGTGATTTCAATCATCGAGGTCTCCTTAGAGGCAAGAAAGAGGCCGTCCGGTATCCCAGACGGCCCGAATGCGTTTTTGATTATAGACTGCGCGGCTACAGGCTGCTTGCAGCGCGAATGCCCGAGATCCAGGCCCACGCAAGGTTAAAGCCTCCGCAATCGGCGTCGATGTCGAGCGCTTCACCGCAGACGTAAAGCGGGGCGTCGACAACGCTGCGCGCGCGTAGGCTGGGTGTTGAGATGCTCTCGACAGATATGCCACCACGCGTGACCTGTGCTGAGCGCTCCTCGGCTGTTCCCTCGACGAGCAACTTAAAGTGTTTGAGAATCGAGACCAGGTGGATGACATCGTTGGAGCCTGGATGGCACTGCTCGAACGCTTTGCAGACGACGCGGGAGAGTTGCGGGGCGAGCATGCCGTCGAGCCAACGGGGATCGCGGGGCGAAAAGCCGCCGAGCAGCTCAACGCGCCGGTTGAGCATATCGAGCAACTCGTCTTTGGAGAGGTCGGGGAAAACGTCGAGCAGGATCGTATCGCCGTGCTGGATACGACGAGAGAGGTTGAAGACAGCGACGCCCGAGATACCGAAGGTTCGAAACAGCACTTCACCGTCTTCGTGCCAGAGCTCATTATGATTGTGGGCGAGCGTCAAGCGGGCATGGACGCGCAGACCATCCAACGTCTTGAGTGCCGCCCGATCGCCAACGACCGTTGCCGATACGGGGCAGAGGATGGGGCGCAGCGAAGTGAGGGGGAGGCGAAACGTATCGGCGATACCGGTGGGGTTGCCGCCCGTAGCGATAATTACGGCATGTGCCTGCAGGGTCTCGTTCTTGCGAGGGGCATCGGCGAGCGCTTTCCGAAGCGAGCGGAGCTCCGATTTTCGGTCATCGTGCTTTTTTGCCTTGAGCGCTCGCGCTGGACGGTCTATTTGGAGTGCCCAGCCTTCGGAAGCTTTGTGCGCCGAGGCAACGTTGGCTCCGCAGATTAAGGTGATACCTAGGCGGTCGCAAACGTTGAGAAGCGCGTCGCGCACCGATTCGGCGCGAAGGGAGCGCGGGTACAGCCGGCCTTCCTCGGAGGTTGTCATGATACCCAGCGAGGAGAAGAAACCCATAAGCTCCTGTTCGGGCTGGAGGCCCATGACGGATTCGACGAATGCGGGGTGGTTATACCGCTGAGGATCAATTGATTCGTTGGAGAGGTTGCAGCGGCCGTTACCGGTCGCAAGGAGCTTGAGGCCGCAGGCGACATCGCGCTCAACGATGCAGACGCTTTTGCCAGCGCGTGCGGCCGTAATGGCGGCGGCGAGGCCTGAAGCCCCGCCGCCGATTACCAAGACGTCATAGAGGGCGCTCGTGTTCACTTAGGCCTCGTCGGTCTCGTGCGGGGTAATAGCCTCGACGGCAGAGACTGCCTTGGGCAACATGCCATCGGGCAGCGCGGTCTCGACCTCGCCCTTATCGCAGGCCTCGGCGAGTGCCGGATTAATGGGAAGCTGGCCCAAGATGTCGAGGTTATAGCGCTCTGCGACCTCGGGGAGCTTGCTCTTGCCAAAGACCTCGATCTTCTTGCCGCAGCCGGGGCACTCAATATAGCTCATGTTCTCGACAATGCCCAGAATGGGGACGTTCATCTTCTCGGCCATGTTGACCGCCTTGGCGACGATCATCGAGACCAGATCCTGCGGGCTCGTGACGATGACGATGCCGTCGACGGGCAGCGACTGGAAGACGGTGAGCGCGACGTCGCCTGTTCCCGGAGGCATGTCGACCAGCAGGTAGTCGATGGGGCCCCACGAGGTCTCGCTCCAGAACTGCCTAATGGCGCCTGCGATGACCGGACCGCGCCAAAGGACGGGGTCGGTCTCGTTTTGGAGCAGCAGGTTGGAGCTCATGACCTTGACGCCGTGCTCGGAGATTTCGGGCAGCATAAGGTTGCCAAGGGCATGGACGTGGCGTCCGCTCATACCGAACATCTTGGGGATAGAGGGACCGGTGATGTCGGCATCGAGGACGCCGACCTTGTGGCCGCGACGGGCAAGCTCGGTGGCGATGGCACCGGTGACAAACGACTTGCCGACACCGCCCTTGCCGGAAAGCACGGCGATGACGCGCTTGACCTCGGACAGCGTGTTCTCCTCAAATTGCGATGGCGACGTTTGTCCGCCGGCGGCCTGTGCGTGTTCGCAACCCATGTATGACTCCTTTGTATATGTTGGGGCCGGGGCCCCGCGATGTGACACGAGCGTCATTGTACCCTCGTTTGCGAGCGGGAGTCATTTGCGATGCGTTTGGGCCGAGCGTGCTTGCAATACGATGGGCCCAAGCGAATGGGCGGGCTTACTGAACTTTGCTGGCGAACTCGAGGTATTGCATGCGCTGCAGCTTGTCGATCGTCGAGGCGTAGGGGCTGTCTTCAGATTCCAAGTCGTAGCGCAGCCCGTCGGCACCGAGATAGCCGGCGACATTGACGGTGGGCACATCTGACCTTGTCGCAAGCAGGGCCTTTTGGTAATTGGTGAGCGGGGCGCCGATCTTATTAAGGGTAATGGCTGCAATCTCGTTTGCCCCGACGGTGTCGTAGACGTTGAGCTCGGTATTGCCGGCGATTTCATAGTTAGCCCAGACGAGATATGTCGACTGATAGATACGGAAAGCGTGGCTTGCCGTATCTTCCTGAGGGTACAGCTCGTCGTTGAGAGTCGTTGCGGCGCTCGGCTGATGGTCGCCAAAAAAGACAAGAACAACCGGTCTGCCGATATTGCGGAGCTCATTAATAAAGTACTCGAGGTCCCGGTCGGATGCGTTGATGCAGGTGAGATAGGTGTTGAGCGCGCTGTTGGCGCCCTCGCTGGCTCCCTCGACCCAATAGTTTGTCAGCTCTTCGGCGGGAACGGTGCCATAGTCGTAGCCGCCGTGATTTTGCATCGTGACGTCAAAGATGAACTGTGGCGCTTCGTCGGTTCTAAGCAGGTCGAGTATCTTGTCGTAGGTAGCGTAGTCGCATACGCCGGCATGGTAATAGGGCGCACCTTCGAAATCGCCGATTGAAAGAAAGTCTCCAAAGCCCAGCTGCTGATAGATTTTATCTCGATGGTAGTTGACGGGGTTTTGCGGGTGCATAGCGGTAGTGGTATACCCAAGCTCTTTAAGGTCCTTTGCCAGGCTGTTTACGCCATTCATCTGATACAGCTGATAGGGGATCTTGCCTAATCCGACAAAGGCCGTTGTCGCTCCGGTCAAAAATTCGAATTCGGAGTTCGCCGTTCCGCCACCGGCGACCGAAGCGAGCATGGTGCCGCGAACAAGTGTGTCGGGAAGCGAGTTGTAGAATGCGGGGCCGGTGTACCCGGCCGCCTGGAGCTGCTCAAAGCACGAAAGGTCGCTAAAACTCTCGTTCATGACGGCAACAATCGTCGGCTTGATTTCATTGAACTGGGCAACGGCCGCCGCGCGCTGCTCGCTCGAGCCATATGTGCTGTCGTAGGCGGCGGCGAGCTCCTGCTCGATGCTCTGCGCCTCATCGGGCGTATAGCCTTCGGGCTTCTCAATGGGCAACTCGTTGACCATTTCGGTGAACGAAGTGATAAAACCCTGAGACGCATACGTGGTGATGGGCTGCCAACGGTCAAATCCAAAATCCAGTGCCTGCTCCAAGTCGATGCTGGAAAAGCCCGAGAGCCCCACAACGGTCACTAGCAGAAAAGCACAGAGGTTAGCGGCGATAGCGGGGAAGACATGGGTGGGCGTACGGAGCTTTCGCGGTCGGATGAGCGAAAGAAGCCCCAGGGAAATCTCCAGCAGGGCGAGAGAGGTTACGATTCCGGCGGTAAAGGTAAACTCGTATCCCTCGCTCACTTCCATTGCGGTGCCAAGGGCCAAGATATCGCTTGGCAGGATGGCTTCGCCTTTAAACGTTATGACGAAGTGCTCGGCAATGCCAAGGATGCAACAGGCGACGGGCACGAGGGCCATGACGCCTCCATGACGCTGTCCCACCAAATAAAGGGAGAGCAGAACCGTCGCGAGCAGCCCGACGGAAAACCCGAATGAGTTGGCGGGAATGCGATAGAACGTTTCGTTGCAGGCAATTTCGAGTGAAACGAACGAGAGCGCTGAAACAGCGGCGATGACAAGGATGTCACGGCAAATACAGGCAACCGTTCCCGTCGCAAGGTCGGTGTGGTCGATAAGTCCCGAAACCAAGGGCTCGACAAGAAGCATGACGGCGGCAGCACCGAGCGCCGAATAAGAAAGGACCCATAGGGAGCTGCCCTCATTTACGAGCAATTGATTCGTAACCCATGCAGCTACCACGCCGAGCGGGATGAGGAGCGTCGCGCACCAAAAGACGCGGGCAATGGGTGGCTTTTCGTTGCGTTTGATTGAAAAATACACGCGCACGACGACGGCGGCCACGATAAGGACGGCGATGAATATGGGCAGATTGGCCATGTCGCTCGAAGTGATTTCAAGGGGGATATCTTCGGTCATGGACGTTCCTCTGGTACAGCAAATTAAGTTCAGTATTAGATTACTGTAACCTTTCCACGGCATTTCGAGAAACAAAGCGCCCGATACGCAAAGCTAAAGGTCTGCGAATCTTGTATTACGAACATCTGTGCGCGTCGAGTGCGCTAAACTCATAGGCAGTATGATTCGATGCAATAGGAGGCAAGGAGCTTCCATGTCTGATTCTTCTATCGTTATTCGCGGCGCTCGTGAGCACAACCTCCGTGATATCGATGTTTCCATTCCGCGTGACCAACTCGTGGTCATTACCGGTCTTTCTGGCTCGGGCAAGAGTTCGCTGGCATTTGACACTATCTATGCCGAGGGCCAGCGTCGATACGTCGAGAGCCTTTCGAGTTATGCGCGCCAGTTCTTGGGCCAGATGGACAAACCCGACTTGGATTCAATCGACGGCCTTTCGCCGGCTGTCTCAATTGATCAAAAAACGACATCCAAGAACCCGCGCTCGACGGTGGGCACCGTAACCGAGATTTATGACTACCTGCGACTGCTGTTCGCCCGTGTGGGCACCCCGCACTGTCCCGAATGCGGCCGCGTCATTGAGCGCCAGACGACCGACCAGGTTGCCGACAAGGTCTTGGCGGCGGGGGAGGGCCGCCGCGCGTTTGTGCTGGCACCGGTGGTACGCGGGCGAAAAGGCGAGTACACCAAACTGTTTGAGGACCTTCGCGCCGAGGGCTTTAGCCGCGTGCGTGTCGACGGTGAAGTGCGCTCGCTTGATGACCCTATCGATTTGGATAAGAAATTCAAGCACGATATCGAGGTCGTGGTCGACCGCATCGTGATTCGCGAGAACTCGCTGGGCCGTATTGCCGAGTCCGTTGAACAGGCGACTGCGCTGGCGCACGGCAATGTGAACGTATACTTGCTGCCCGACCGCGACGCTCCCGAGGGGACCGAAGGCGAGTTGCTGGAGTATTCGCTGGCGTTAGCGTGCCCGGAGCATGGACACTCCATCGATGACCTGCAGCCGCGTGATTTCTCGTTCAACGCGCCCTATGGCGCGTGCCCCGAGTGCGATGGCCTGGGCTTTAAGAAGACGGTCGATGCCGAGGCCCTAATCGAAGACCCCTCGAAGTCGATCGCCGACGGGGTCTTTGGCAGCCTGTTTGGCAACTCTAACTACTATCCGCAGATTTTCGCTGCGGTCTGCAAACACTTTAAGGTGAGCGTCGATACGCCGTGGGAGGATCTGCCTCCGCGGGTGTGTCGTGCGTTTTTAGACGGCATGGGCGACCAGAAGATTTCGGTCGACTATCAAAAGCTCGATGGGCGCCGCAGCCAGTGGGACACCAAGTTCTCGGGTGTGCGCAATATCCTGTACGAGCGCTATACCGAGACGACGAATGAGAACACCAAGGCGCGCTTGGAGAAGTACATCCGCGAGGAGCCGTGCTCGAGCTGCCACGGCGCTCGTTTGCGCCCCGAGATGCTCGCCGTCACCGTGGGCGGCAAGTCCATTTACGAGGTTTGTTGTCTGTCGTGCCGTGAGTCGCTCGAGTTTTTTGAGGGCCTGGAACTCACCGAGCGCCAACAGTTTATCGGCGGACGCATCGTCAAGGAAATCCTGGAGCGCCTGCGTTTTCTGGTCGATGTCGGACTCGACTATCTGACCCTCGATCGTGCCTCGGCGACGCTTTCCGGAGGCGAGGCCCAGCGCATTCGCCTGGCAACGCAGATCGGCGCCGGCCTCATGGGTGTCCTGTACATTTTGGACGAGCCATCGATTGGCCTCCATCAGCGCGATAACGAGCGCCTGATCAAGACGCTTGAGCGCCTACGCGATATCGGCAATACCGTCATCGTCGTCGAGCATGATGAGGATACGATTCGTGCTGCCGACTATGTGATCGACATGGGCCCCGGCGCGGGCGTGAACGGCGGACACGTAGTCGCGGCGGGAACGCCTGCCGATATCATGGCGTGTCCCGAGTCGATGACGGGCGCTTATCTGACCGGCAAACGAATGATCCGGGTTCCCGATGAGCGCCGCAAGCCCGGTCGCGGCTGCCTTAAGATCACGGGCGCCCGCGCCAACAACCTCAAAAACGTTACCGCCAAGATCGAGTTTGGTACGCTTACGGTCGTTACCGGCGTGTCGGGATCGGGTAAGAGCTCCCTGGTTACCGACACTATCGCACCTGCCCTTACGAATGCCATTCACCGTTCGACGCGCCCTGTGGGTCCGTATAAGAAAATCGAGGGCATCGAGTGTATCGATAAGGTTATCGATATCGACCAGTCGCCGATTGGCCGCACGCCGCGTTCCAACCCTGCTACGTACATTGGCCTGTGGGATGATCTTCGCGCGCTGTTTGCGAGTACGCCGGAGTCGAAGGCGCGCGGCTACTCGCCGGGACGTTTCTCCTTTAACGTGAGCGGCGGTCGCTGCGAAGCATGCAAGGGCGACGGACAAATTAAGATCGAGATGCACTTCCTTCCCGATATCTATGTCCCCTGTGAGGTCTGCGGCGGCAAACGCTATAACCGCGAGACGCTTGAGGTCACCTACCGTGGTAAGACCATCTCGGACGTGCTCGACATGAGCGTCACCGAGGCACTGGCCTTCTTTGGGAATATCCCGCAGATTAAGCGCAAGCTCCAGACGCTGTACGATGTAGGCTTGGGCTACGTGAGCCTGGGCCAGCCCGCTACGACGCTCTCGGGCGGCGAGGCGCAGCGTGTGAAGCTCGCCAAGGAGCTTCATCGACGCCAGACGGGCAAGACGTTCTATATTTTGGATGAGCCGACGACCGGCCTTCATTTTGAGGACGTCCGCCAGCTGCTCGATGTGCTGCAGCGCTTGGTCGATGCGGGCAACACGGTGCTGGTGATTGAACACAACCTTGATGTCATCAAGGTTGCCGACCGCCTGATCGATATGGGCCCCGAGGGCGGTAACGGCGGCGGAACCGTCGTGGTTTCGGGCACACCGGAGCAGGTTGCGGACTGTCCGCAGAGTTATACGGGCAAGTTTTTGGCGCCGTTGCTCAGGCGTGACCGGGAGCGTCAGGCTCAACTTGATGCTCAATAAATAGGCGATTCAGTTTATGGGCGCCATCGACTCCTTGTGATTCGATGGCGCTTGCTGTGTCGAAGTGACGTATGCAGCCGAATTGGACATATACTTAATCCTTGCGTCCGAATGCGAGGGAAAGGATATGCCATGGCAAAGGCTGTAAAGACGCCAAAAACCAATGCGATGCGCGAGCTGGAAAGCGCCGGCATTTCCTATGTTCTACATACGTACGAAGACGATGGTGATGAGTCGGCGGGCCTGGGGGTCGCGATTTCGGAGCAGCTTGGCGAGGAGCCCGGACAAGGATTTAAGACCTTGGTCTGCGTGACGCCGTCCAACGACCAGCTGGTGGAAAAGGTGCTGGTCAAAGAGGGCGACCATGTGACAAAGGGAACGCCGCTGCTGCAATATGACATGACGGCGGTGGGACTGGAAGTGGCACAGAAACAGACGGCGCTCGCCGTGGCACAGGACAACGTGCGCCAGGCGAAGAAGGAACTGGAACGCATCCAGAAGCTGAAACCGTCAGAAGAGGCGCCGGTGATCCCGGATTATCCCGACTATCCGGACGAGCCAGACGAACCGGATACGCCGGACACACCTGGCACGCCCAAGGATACCCTGGCGGCGGTGACGGCGCTGACACAGGCGGCAGCCGGCAGCGGCTCGGAGAGCGACCCGTTCCAGTTCGCCTGCACCGGAACGACGGTGGTCAAGCAGGCAGTCCTGGACCAGCTGAAAGCATCGGGACAGTGCGCTGTCTTTGTGGTATACAGCGACCAGGGCGAAGTGGTGTACGGCTGGCTGGTGCGTGGCAGCCAGCTGACCGCTACGGGAGACTGGACACTGGGACAGAACGTCACTGTGACTGAGGACGGCGGCGTGCAGATCTCCGGAAACGGCGTCTGGTACGGTACGCTCCAGGTGGGCGGTACATTCGACTATGACCCGGCAGGCGGCGATGATTCGTCCGGCGATACAACACAGCCGGCAGACACCACACCGGGGACTTCGGATGCCGCAACTTCTGCGCCGGGAGCGCAGACTACATCACCGGATACCACAGCTGCACCCACTGCACAGATGCAGGGCGGATTTGTGATAACGCCTGTGGCGGCGATACAGCCCATGGCATCCGCTGCATCGGACAGCGACAACTATGTCTACACCCGTGCGCAGCTGAAACAGAAGGCGGCAGAACAGCAGATCGCCATTCAGTCCGCAGAGATCGACGAGAAAAAGGCGCAGATCGACTATGACGGCGCAGTGGAAAAGCAGGAAAAGGGACAGGAACTGGCGAAGATCGACGGCGTTGTCACAAAGGTGGCAGAGTCTGTGGAATCCCTGGAGACCAACGAGCCGTACCTGGTAGTACAGGGCAGCGGCGGCATCATGGTACAGGGCAATGTCAGCGAGATGAACCTGGATAAGCTGACGGTCGGTTCTCAGATCACAGTGAACGCCTGGGATACCGGAGAAACGCTCACCGCAGAGGTGACAGAGATCGGCACAACGCCGACTGCCTACACCAACCAGAACGGCAGCGAGAACCCCAACAACAGCACCTATCCGTTCCAGGCGGCAGTGACCGATTCCACCAGCCTTTCCGTGGGCAGCTATGTGAGCCTCAGCTTTACCAGCGAGGTGGACAGCAGCACGTTCTATCTGCCCATGAGCTATGTGCGGCAGGAAAACGGACAGTACTATGTGATGCGGGAATCCAAGGACAAAAGGCTGGAGCGGCAGAACATCCAGACGGGAAAGATCATCTACAGCGGCAGCGCCATTGAGATCCTGTCCGGCATCATCCAGGAGGACTACATCTGTTTTCCCTATGGAAAATATGCGTCAGAGGGTGCGCTGGTCCATGAGACCAACGGCACATCGGAATATTAAAAGGAGGGACAGAATATGCTGGAAAACATCCGTTTATCCTTACAGGGCATTTTGTCCCATAAGGTGCGTTCCATTCTCACCATGCTGGGCATCATCATC
>ENA-UEQN01002043-UEQN01002043.1-human-gut-metagenome-genome-assembly--contig:-NODE-2043-length-14929-cov-4.646310_pt1 | contig 14929 bp, 9 predicted proteins | sample MGYA00242940_ERZ507944 | MGnify/ENA primary metagenome ERZ507944 (study PRJEB26167, sample SAMN06115449) | human gut metagenome | host: Homo sapiens | place: China:Fujian | collected 2015-08-20... | reverse complement strand
CAGACCTCATCGGGCAATTTGGGGGTCTGCCTTAAGCGGGAACCTGCCTCCCAACAGTACCTTGAAAATTGAATATTGATCTGCGCAAAAAAGAACGGAGAGAAGCTCGCCGCTTCCCTCCGGTAAAAAGGCTTATTCTGCTTTGGCGGTGCTGCTGGTGCCGTCCTCTCCGTGCAGGATGCGGTCCAGCTCCTCCCGGCGGGCCCGGCGGTAATCGTAGTACTGCTGCAGCTTTTCCCGCAGCGGGATCTCGGTATGCAGGGCCAGGAAAAAGTGCTGGCGGCCGTTTTCCCGGCCGGCCTTAAAGTAGGCCTTCAGCTCCTCATAGCGGACCACCACATTCTTCTCGCGGGCAAAGGTCCTTATCTTGACCATGAGGTGGGTGGAATAGACGAAATCGATGGCGAAAACGCCGAAAAACGCGCCGATGACAAAGGAAAACGCCAAATTGCGGGAAAGCCAATCCAGTGCCCGCAAAATGTAAGGATCCACAAAGAAATAATAGGCCGCGCCCATCACTGCCCAAATGGCGGAAAACAGGGGGCAAATAAGACCATTCACATTACCCCAGCGGCGGCTGTAATCCCACAGACGGGCATTCATCACCTTCAGCAGCAGGATGCCGGCAATGTACTCGATGGCGGTCATGGCGGCAGCCATCAGCACCAGCATGGCAATGTGGTTCCACACAGGGTTGGCGATCTGGCGGCTTTCCGAAAGGCGGGAAACCAGGTACAGGATGCAAAGCCCGGTGCCGTACAGCGGCACATAGGGCCCCACCATAAAGCCGGGATTGATCCACTTGCGCTCGGGATTATTGCCGGAAATAAAGCGCCGGAAGAAAAGCTCCAGCACCCAGCCCAGCGAAGAACCGATATAGAACAAAAAAGCCAGCTTCAAGAAGGTATTCATAAGGCCCTCCGGTCACGGTTTTTGGCGGCCATGCCGCGCTGGGGAAAATTATATCACATCTTCGGCCGGGGTTCAACTCACACATGGGATAGAATGGGGGCAGCGGCAGGATGACCTGCCGCTGCCCCCAGAGAGGTAAGTGAGGATGGCTGTTTAGAAGCGGTGGGTGCCTGCATACAGGCACAGAGCCGCAAGCGCCAGCAGAGCCAAGCCGGGCAGCGGCTGGCCCACATGGGCCGCGCCGGTATTGGGGTTGCTGGCGGGGGTGCTTTCACCGGACTGGGAAGGAACGATGATCACCACACCGCTGCCGCTTTCGGTCCACAGGATGATGGAGCCGCGGATTACTTCAAAGTGCTCATCGTCATTCGGACGGAAGATCCACTCGTAGGCTGTCCCTTTTTCGACTTTCACGCTTTCTGGGTCACCATCAACTGCCCACATTACATTACCGGGCACAGAGAATACATCATTATCGGCATTGAGGTGGGCATCGGCCAGGGTCTTGCCGCTGGAGGTGATGGGGGTGTAATTGGGGGTGCCAGTGGGGGTAATTTTGGTGAGGGTAATGTTTACGGTAACGGTGGCATCCTCGTGGTTCTTAGAATAGGTCTGATCATTATATCCAACTGTTATGGTTATCGTAATGGTTTTACCTACGCTCAAGCCTTCAGCCAATTGATAAGTAATGGCGCCATTAGATTCAAACACGCTCCAGCCAGTAGCCAGGCTGCCTTCGGGAGAATAAGTTCCCGTGTGGAAACGCAGTGTTCCTGCATTCTTTGCCAGTTTGTTCAGATCTGTACCAATGTAATCATAGATATTGATGGTCTTGCTGGCGGTGTCATTGTAGACCTGGTTCACATTGATGGTGCCCAGCTGGGGGCCATCCGCCTTTTTGATGGTCACGGTGACATCATCGCTGGTGAGGGAGTAGGTGTCAACGGTGGCTGTGCAGCAGTAATCGTAGTCCCCCGCATTCAGGCCGGTTTCCACTGTATAGGTTTGGGCAGTAGCATTATTAATCGCGGTTTTCTTGCCGCCGTTTACCTTGTACCACTGGTAGGTAACGCCCTGAAGGTCACTTGGGGTTACTGTGGCAGTAAGGACGGGAGCATCGGCCTCGGAGTAGCCATAAACAGTATTATCGTTATTGGATACGGATACCGTTACATTGGTGATGGGGGCCTGCTGAACGGATATTCCGTTTGCAGTCTGAACGGCATAGTAACCCGGAGCCAACAGGTCATTTACACTCTTTCCTGCTGGCGGGGTGATGGTGCCATAGGTGCCGCCGGAGAGTTGAACTGTACCGCCGCTAACTTCCAGCTTAGTAACTCTACCATTCCCTGTTATGGTAAGCTTGCCCTTTGTTACTTTCAATTCATTTATGGTTAATCCGGCCAAATTGATGGTAACATTGCCGTTTCCGTTATAGGTGATCGTCTCGGTTGTATCTGCGATTGGATAAAGGGTTCCACTGGTCGATCCAATTTCCTTAAACGCCGCCTCCCATGTAGTGGCGCAGCTATCATAAATGTTGTTAAAGGAAACGGCCAAGTCCGTATCGCAGGTGTCGCATTTTCCATTCTTATCGGTGTCAGAATGTCGGTATGAACTTTTCTCAACATGACCGCAGTTATCACATTTAAGACTGTGATTAAGGCCATTGTCATTAGGCACATAGTGATTACCGGTATAGGTGTGGTTGCCATCGGCACATTCCGTCGCCAGTGCTACAACAGACAGCATGGTGACACACAGCACGACGGCCAGCAAAATACTACATACTCGTTTTTTCATACGCTCCTCCAGAATTACAGTTTTTATTCTACCAGCCACAGGCGGCGAGCGGCGGTTTTGGCCTCGCTGCGGCGGCTGACATTCAACTTGGTGAGGATATGGCTGACATGGGTTTTTACCGTGGGCAGCTTGATATCCAGGATACGGCCGATCTCGGCATTGCTTTTATCGGCGCACAGCAGGCGCAGCACCTGCAGCTCGGTGGCGGTCATTTCCTCGCCGGGGGGCAGGGGTGGCTCCAAAAAGTAGGGATACCGGGCGGCCTGCACCCGGGCAAAGGCCACCACCTGCCGGTACCAGCTTTCTTCCTCCGGGACGGGCAGGGCCTGCAGCAGGGGCAGCAGGGCGGCGCCGCAGCAGCTTACCGGGCGGATGAACCCCAACCCGGCGGCAATGCGCAGGGCATCGGTAAGGCTTTGCCGCCAGGCTTCGTCCTTTAGCCGGTACTGGGCCACGGCCCGCAAAAGCAGCAGGGTGGTGTGATCCATCTTCCGCTGGCAGGTGACGCAGTAGGGCTCCAGCGGAGCCAGGGTAAGCAGGGCGGCCTGCGGCCGGCCCTGAGCAAGCTCCGCCATGGCCTGAGTAAAGTACTGGTAGCGCTTCATGATATTGATGCTGAGGGGGTCGCGCGGGGCCTTTTCCCGGTACCAGCTATCTACGGCATCGGTATCGCCAGTCCGCAGGTCAACGCGGCACAGCATGGCATCGATATTGGGCAAAAATCGGCTTTGGCCGCCTTCCGCGAAGCGCTGCCGCAGGCTTTCCAGCGTCCTGCGGGCATCCTGGGAGTGGCCGGCGGCCAGCTGGCTGCGGGCCAGCAGCCCCACCGCGGCAAACTCGATATCTGGGGTGCCATCCCGCTGGATCTCTCCCAGACGGGACATAAGGGAGAGCATGCGCGCGGTGATATCTTCGCCTTTTTCAAACTTGCTTTCGGCCACGGCGCAATCCGGCAGGCCCACGCCATCCCGGCCCAGAATGGCCTCCACCGGGGTGCGGATGGTCTGGTAAAGGAGATCATCCCGGCGGCTCCATTCGCTGAAGTCCTTGCCGCCGTTCATAATGCTGGGCAGGGCGCTGGTGACCGAAAAGGCCGGCAGGGTCACTTCCTTATTGACTAGCAGGCGGTAGGCCGCGGGGATGATGGCGGTGAGATCGGTGACGCCGCGCTGCGGCAGGGAGATATCCAACCAGGCCAGCCGGCCCCGGGCCTGCCGCCCGGCCGCGTCGCTTTTGGCACGGCAGCGGGCAAACTGAGAAAGCGCCTGGTACCAGCGCTCGCTGCCCTCATAATCGGCCGCCAGGGCGCACAGCATACTCATGCCCTGCATCAGCGCCGGGGAGGCGGCGATCTCTTGCTCCGGCAGGCTGCGGTAGTATTTCTCCATCTCGCTGTAATGGCCCATGCCGGGATGAAGCTCGGCATTGCGCACCAGAAGCTCGGAGACCTTGGAATGATCCCCTGCCATGGTGTAGCACTCCAGCGCATGGCTGTAATCCTCTTTCAGCTCGTAGTAGAGGCCGCCGCGGTTAAGCACGGTGCGGCGCTTTTCATCGCTGTATTCCCGGTCCATTTCCCACAGCAAAAAGGTGCGGAACTGTGCCCAGAAGCGGAACTGATTGACGCCGGCCGGGCGCAGCATGGTGGTATTCTGCTGCAGCCAGCCCAGCCGCTCCCCGGCACGGGGGTCTCCGCTTACCATGCGGGCCAGCTCGACATCGAAGCTCTCGAAAGGCGCCAGCTCCAGCAAAAAGCGGCGGATGGGCAGATCGAACCGGCGGTAGACCGCCGCCTCGAAGTAGAAAAAGACCTCGTGGTAGCACTGGGCCACCAGTTCCGGGCTGTAGGGGCGGCCATCGGCCATGCAGTGGGCTGTTACCGCCACCCCCAGCGGGTAGCCGCTGGTCTCCCGCAGGATCTCGGTGATCACCGATTCCCCGACCGGGGTGCCCTGCCGATGAAACAGTGTCCGGATATCCTCCCGATCCCAGAGCAGGGCATTGGTATCCAGCACCGCCATGAGGCCGGCATACTGGAAGGCCATGAGCCAGCCCGGCACCGCCCCGCGGGAAAGCAGCACAAAGCGGCGCCCGGCATATTCCCGGATGAGCTGGCACAAGGCCTGCCGGTCCGCTTCTTCGGTCATCTGCTGCAGGTCGTCTATCAGCAGTACCTCCCAGCCCTCGTCATCGGCAGGCAGAGCAAAGCCGGGCTCTCCGGCATGGAGAGAAAGGACCTGACAGCCGGAAAGCAGCGCGCGGGCCAGGGTGCTTTTTCCGCAGCCGCAGGGCGCACTGAAAAACAGCACCCTGCCCCGTGCCATGAATTTATCGTACTGTTCCCGGGCCAAAGGCCGGATGAGCACATTTTTTGCCATGCCGTCCCTCCCTGTGCAGCGGCCTGCTCCCGCGGGGCCCCGCGGGAGCCGAAAAGGGGCACGCCCCTTTTGGAAATAATAAATATGATGCATCGGCGGAATTTCCTGCCTTAGTGATATTTTATCAGCCATTGCCGCCGGTGTAAATCATCCCAAAGTATGAGAAAATACATTTTTGCGGGGGATGAGGCACTCCCACAGGGGAGAGCCATGCCGCCAATCAGGTCAGCGGGGTGGCGGGAGGACCTTCCATATAGGGACGGAAGCGAATTCCATGCCAAAGTTGCAACAGTGCGTGCGGATTGTGCAATTGACTTTATACACAAGGCTTTCTAAAATAAAAAGTGTAGATTGTGCACAATTTATTATGGAATCCGTTTTCGGATCGCGACCGAAGGCGGCAGATCACCGTTCACCTGAGAATAAAAATTACAGAAGGGAGGATCGCATGCAAAGCTCCGTGCTTAGCCTTGCATGTGAACTACTATGACAAAGTCAGCTGTCCAAAAGCGTGAATGGCCGATCATTTTGATCGCGTTCCTCTTTATGTTCTTTTTCGGCCGGATTCTGGGCCCGTTCTCCGTGGTTACACAGGTCGGCTCCAATGCCCTGGGCGTATTTATCGGCGTTATTCTGCTTACAGTATTCACTTCCCAGTCCACCCTAGCTGCTATCCTGGGTATTATCGCCATGGTATACAGCGGATTTTTGACATCCTCCGCCGCTGTTTCCAGTTGGATGGGCGGTTCTACCGTCCCCCAGCTGATCTTTGTATCTGCGCTGTGCGTGGCGCTCAAGGAAGCCGGCGTGATCGATGTGCTGGTGCGCAAGCTGCTTAGCATCAAGGCGCTTCGAGGACGCCCGGTCGCGCTGCTGTTCTCGCTGTTCTTCTCCAGCTTTATCGTTTCCATGTTCATCGGGTTTATCCCCACCGCGCTGCTGTACTTCGGCATTTATGAGTCCATCCGGGATGTGTGCGGCTATGATAAGCAGGACAGATTCTGCAAATTCATGCTGCTGGGCATCTACCTGGGCTGCATGGGTAATTTCTGCTTCCCCTTCAAGGGCATTGCCCTTACCATTTACACCCTTATCAATACCAGCATGCAGGGCTTTGGACTGAGCATCAATATGTTCACCTATATGTTCGTGTGCATCCTGGTCAATCTGGTATGGCTGTGCATCCTGGCCTTTATGATCCCCGGTGTATTTAAGTGCAATGTTGCCCCGCTGAAGGAGCTGGATATTGAAAATGTAGAGGCGCTGCGCAACATTCCCAAGAAATTTAATAAGCGCCAGAAGCTCATTCTCACCATCTTCTGCCTGTCCTTCCTGTATATCATCGTGATCCCGCTGCTGCCGAAGGACTTCCCCGGAAGCGCTGTTCTGGCTCCTATCGGCACTACCCTCATTTTCCTGCTGGCGCTGGGCATTCTGGGGCTTATCAAAGTAGACGGCAAGCCGCTGGCCAACCCCATGAAGCTGCTGAGTGAAGGCACCCTGTGGAATGTGGTGTGCATCGTTGGCTGCTTCACCTTCCTGGGCAATGCCATGGCTTCCGCTGATTTGGGCATTCGCGACTGGATCATCTCCCTGCTTAAACCCGTATTCGGCAATATGCCGCTGCCGCTGCTGCTGCTTCTCCTTACTATTGTTATCACCATCATCACCAACATCTGCAACGGCACCCCCCTTACCCTGTTGGGCAACGCGGCCATCATGCCTTTTGTATGCCAGATGCAGCTGGACACCGGGATCAGCGCATCTGTTACCGCCGCGACGCTGAGCCTGTGCGCCAACATGGCCTTCTTGACCTATGCAGGTACCATCTACGCCGCGCTGCTGCTGGACCGTGAGGAGATAGACAACCGCTTTATTTGGCACGATGCCATCAAGGTGATTCCTGTTTATATCATTGTGGTTTATGTGATTGCCCTTGGCTGCAGCTACATTCTGCCCTAACCGGCTTTTCCGGGACGATATGGCCTATTCCCTTCTTCCCGCGCATCTGCTATAATACACTAAGAAACGAGGCATACCATCAATGGAAAAACCAAAGCAAATCACTGAGCAATCCCATTCCATCCCCGTTGCGGGGGAAGCGGATGTGATCGTAGTAGGCGGCGGCGTAGCCGGTGTAGCCGCCGCGGTTTCGGCCGCCCGCAATGGCTCCCGGGTTATTCTGCTGGAGAAAAGCATCATCCTGGGCGGTCTGGCTACCCTGGGCCATGTCTGCATCTATCTGCCTCTGGATGACGGTTTGGGGCACAAGGTATATGGCGGCCTGGCGGAGGAGCTGCTGCATGTCTGCATCCGCTACGGCTACGATAACCTGCCAGATTGCTGGCGGAACGGGCCCGATACCGTGGACACCCCCACCGGCCGCTACCGCACCAATTTTAATATCCCGGCTGCCGTGTGCGCACTGGATGAGCTGATGGAACAGGAAGGTATTCAGGTCGTTTTTGATACCAACTTCTGCGCGCCCATCATGGAGGGTAAAACCTGCAAGGGCGTCATTGTCGAAAACAAATCCGGACGCACCGCCTACCTGGCCAAGGCCTTTGTGGATGCCAGCGGCGACCTGGACCTGATGTTCCGGGCCGGCGCTCCCACCGAAACACAGCGGAGCATTGTTTCCCACTGGGCACATGAAATAGACCTGGATACCATGAAAAAAGGCCTGGAGACCGGGCAGGCCCTGCAGGCACTGCCGCTGCGCTGGCTGGGGCTTCGCCCCGATGCCGATAACAGCGAGGCGGAGATCCCCATGTACTATGGCACCACCAGTGAGGGCGTCAACGGATATATCCGTACCAGCCGCAAGCTGGCGCTGGACTACTTAAAGCAGCACCAGAGCCCCTCCTACGCGCAGATGACCCTGCCGCTTATGCCGCAGTTCCGTATGACCCGCCGGCTGGTTGGCAAGGAGCAGCTGGAGGTAGTGCCTGACCGGTATGTGGAAAGCTCAATCGGCTGCATGATCCACTCGCTGGAAATTCCTGCCGAAGTATACGAGTTCCCATACGGCGGCCTCATCGATACCGAGATCACCAACATTGCCGCAGCCGGAAGGATCGTTTCCGCCACCGGCCGCGGCTGGGAAGTCGCACGGTTTATTCCCGCCTGTGTTCTCACCGGTGAAGCTGCCGGCTTGGCTGTTTCCATGGCTGCCAAGGAGAATATCAGCCTGCAGGCGCTGGATGTGCCCGCCCTGCAGCACACTTTGGCCAGCCGCGGCGTCAAGATCCACATGGATGAAGCCCTGCGCCGGAACCGCCGCCCCCAGCCCGGAGAAAAGAAGGACCCCAAAAAGACGGATGCCACATCCGTTGTTCGGGCGGATTCCCTTTCCTACCGTCACTGAGACACTGAGGAAGCCCCGCTGCATTGCCTACCCGCTGCCATAACCAAAAGGAGGGCGCACTATGGAGATCCAATACCTGAAGACTGTACTGCTGGTGGCCACCCACCTGAATTTCAGCAAGGTCGCTGAGGAGATCCCCTGTGCGCCCTCCTCGGTCTCCCGGCAGGTGAAGTGTGTGGAGGAGGCCCTGGGCATCACCTTATTTGACCGTCCCGTCCGGGGCGAGCGCCTGAAGCTGACAGGGCCGGGCACCAGCGTTCTTCCCTATATCGCACAGGTGGTGGGACAATATGAATCGCTGGAGTTTCACATCAGCCGGCTGAAGGGCCAGGATGAGAAGCCCTATACCATCGGTCTTCCTCTGGGGCGCATCAGCATAAAAACCGAGTGCCTGCTGATGGAAAAATTCTATCTGTATGCCCCCGGGCACAATATTCAGTTTCTATTTTACCAATCCTCGGAGGTCGAAGCCTGCCTGCGCAGTCGGGAATTTGACGCGCTGCTGGTCACTCGTGTCTTTTGGCAGGAGGACCGTAATAAAACGCCTGCCTTCTGCACCATACCGGGTACCCGCTGTACCCTGCTGCACAATCAGCCGCTATGTATTGTCATGCGGGCGGACCACCCCTTGGCTGGACAAGCGGAAGTAGATGTGGGCGACCTGCGGGAGCAGAGCTTTATCCTGTACTATGATCCCATCCGGGAAGGGATCCGTACCGGAGATATTCAAACAGACGGTTTTCTCCGTCACTGCCAGCAAGCCGGATTTGTGCCCAAGCTGGAGATCATCTCCAAGAACATCTCCGAGCTGCGCAATGTATGCGTAGAAAACTTCAACTGGGTCTACCCCACCTTCCAGCCGAACTGGATGCTTCCCTCTTCCCAGATTCGGGCTGTCCCACTGAAGGATCCCCTGTATGGCTCTGAATACTATCTGATTACCGCCGAGGACCACACTGATGACACCACTGAAATAGTCCGGCGGTTCTTCCGGCAAACCTTCTCTGCGGATTAAATCGCCCTCCGTAAATAAACAAACTGAAGTCCTCCGCATGGGATCCCACGCGGAGGACTTCAGCATATATATTCGGTTTAGAATTCCGCAAAGCCGGTGGTGCGGGGGAAGGGCAGTACATCACGGATATTCGGGATGCCGGTGACATACATGATGAGCCGCTCGAAGCCCAGGCCGAAACCGGCGTGGCGCGCGCCGCCGAAGCGCCGCAGGTCGAGGTACCACCAGTAGTCCTCCTCATTCAGCCCCAGCTCGTGGATGCGGTCCAGCAGGATGTCCAGACGCTCCTCACGCTGGCTGCCGCCGATGATCTCGCCGATGCCGGGCACCAGCAGGTCCACGGCCGCCACCGTCTTACCATCATCGTTCAGGCGCATATAGAAGGCCTTGATCTCCTTGGGATAATTGGTAACAAAGACCGGCTTGCCGAAAATCTTTTCGGTGAGGTAGCGCTCATGCTCAGTCTGCAGGTCCACACCCCAGCTTACGGGGTACTCAAACTCCACATCGGCCTTTTGCAGCCGCTCGATGGCCTCGGTGTAGGTGCAGACGGCAAAGTCGCTGTTTACCACATGGTTCAGGCGTTCCAGCAGGCCCTTATCCACAAAGTTATTGAAGAATTCCAGCTCGCGGGGGCACTGCTCCATCACATAGCGCAGCACATATTTTATCATGTCCTCCGCCAGCACCATATTGTCCTCCAGGTCGGCAAAGGCGATCTCCGGTTCGATCATCCAGAACTCGGCGGCATGGCGGCCGGTGTAGGATTTTTCCGCGCGGAAGGTGGGGCCGAAGGTGTAGATCTTGCCAAAGGCCATGGCCATGCACTCGCCCTCCAGCTGACCGCTGACGGTGAGATTGGTGGCTTTGCCGAAGAAATCCTGGCTGTAATCGATCTTGCCGTCCTCGGTCAGAGGGGGATCGGCGGGATCGATGGTGGTGACGCGGAACATCTCGCCGGCACCCTCGCAGTCGCTGCCGGTGATGAGCGGGGTGTGCGCGTACACAAAGCCGCGCTCGGTAAAGAACCTATGGATGCCCTGGGCCGCAACAGAACGCACTCTAAACGCCGCGCTAAAGGTATTGGTGCGGGGACGCAGGTGCTGGATGGTGCGCAGGAACTCCATGCTGTGGCGCTTTTTCTGCAGGGGATAATCCGGGGTGGAGGCGCCCTCCACGGTGATCTTCTCCGCATGGATTTCAAAGGGCTGCTTGGCCTCGGGGGTCAGCAGCAGACGGCCGGTGACAATAAGCGCCGCGCCGACATTCTGGCGGGAGATCTCATCGTAATTGGCCAGTTTATTTTCCTCAAACACCACCTGCAGATTGCTGAAGTAGCTGCCGTCGTTCAGCTCGATGAAGCCAAGGGCCTTGCTGGAGCGCAGGGTGCGCACCCAGCCGCAGATAGTGACCGGCTCCGCGGTGTAGCGCTCCGGCTCCGCAAACAGTGCTTTGATCTCTACTCGTTTCATGGGTCTTATCCTTCCTTTTTTCCGAAAGTGATTTATAATATTATAGTACGCCAAAGGGCCGGGCGCAATCCTTTCTTTGCCCGTAATGCGAAAAAATGTCTTTTAGGGCAACTTTTTTGCAAAAAGGGGGTTGCTTTTATGCCGGTAATACGGTATAATAAATTCTCGTCAGGAGTTTTACTTGACCCATCCTGATAACGACATGGAGATGTCGCCTAGTTGGTCGAGGGCGCACGACTGGAAATCGTGTAACCGTCAAAAGCGGTTCGAGAGTTCGAATCTCTCCAGGAGTGCTTCCAATGGCAGATGCCTTGGAGTAAAGTGAATCAGGTAAGGAAATGGTGTAAAGGAAGAAAGCTGTCTGTGACTAGACGGCTTTTTTTCATTGAGATTCAACTTCTGGATTTTGAAGATGTGCTATTTGCGATGGATTTCTTACACTTTACGTAAAAAACAGGTACAGAAATTGCAGGGTGTTATAATAAATCCATATTATGAATTATGTAAAATAATCGATGGAGGATGAAGGTATGAAAACAAAGCAGGCTGTAAATCCGTACCTGCCAAGCTGGGAATACGTGCCGGATGCGGAGCCGCATATTGTGGATGGACGTGTATACATATATGGTTCTCATGATCTTTTTAACGGCTTGAATTTCTGTCTGGGAGATTATGTATGCTGGTCAGCGCCGGTAGACGATCTGGGCAACTGGCGTTATGAGGGTGTTATTTTCAAAAGAGAGCAGGATCCGGCAGCACCGAAGATCCGTCTTACAAATGGTCTGGCAGCACCGGATATGATCCAGGGACCGGACGGAAGATTTTATCTTTATTATTTCATGGGCGGCACCAAGATGATCTCTGTGGCTGTCTGTGACAAGCCGGCAGGCAAATATGAATTCTATGGTTATGTAAAATATGCAGACGGCACTCCTATTGGAAAGAAAGAGGAGCCGCTGCAGTTTGACCCGGGCGTTTTTATGGATGATGATGGAAAGCTGTATCTTTATACAGGCTTTGCCCTTCAGGGAAATCCCCTTCTGCTTGATGGATCCAAGCCGACTGAGCACGGTGCAATGTGCTTCGAGCTGGACCCGGCAGATATGCTTACTGTAAAAATGGGACCGAAATACATTGGAATTGCCAGTGAGAAAGAAGCACCGGGAAGTTCTTATGAGGGACATCCCTTCCTGGAGGCAAGCTCCATGCGTAAATTCAATGGAACCTATTACTTCATCTACAGTTCCCTGAACAGCCATGAGCTTTGCTATGCAACAAGCGATAACCCTACAGAGGGCTTTGAGTTTGGCGGTGTTCTGGTCAGCAACGGGGACATCGGCCTTCCTGGAATCACAGATGTAAAAAATGCAAGAAACTGCACCGGAAACACTCACGGAAGCCTGATCGAGATTAATGGAAGCTATTATGTTTTCTATCACAGACACAGTAACCGTCAGCAGGCTTCCCGTCAGGCCTGTGCAGAGCGCAGCCGCTTCGAGAATGGCAAATTCTATCAGGCAGAGATGACCTCCTGTGGTCTGAATGACGGACCGCTTAAGGGAAAAGGAAACTATCCTTCCTACATTGCCTGCAACGTATATGGCAAAAAAGGAACCCGTTTCTTAAGTATGATCAAACATCCAAAGTCCGGTCATCCATATCTGACACAGGAAGGAAAGGATCGTGAGCAGGGGTCAGATCAGTATATTGCCAATATGTGTGACGGAGCAGTTGCAGGTTTCAAATATTTTGACCTGCGTGAGACTTCTAAGGTTCGTATTAATATTAAGGGAAAAGCAACTGGAGTTGTTTATGTATCCACAGAGGAAGGCGGCAAGCCAGTGGCAAAGATTCAGGTAAAACCTTGCAAGGAACAGCACGGTTTTGCAGCTGATGTAAACGGACTCGGTGAGAAAGAGGCACTGTACTTCAGTTACAAGGGAACTGGCGCATTTAATTTTATGTCTTTTGATCTGAAGTAAGATTCCATTAAATGTGCAGGAAATATTCTGCCTGCAAATGGAAGACAGAGCTTAAATAAAGGGAAAAAGAGTTTATCTTAAGAGTCAAATAAACCCAGGAGGCGAAATATTTGAACATTACTAATTTTGCAAAAAAACTTGCAGAAAAGCCGGTTTTTAAAACAAGAATCAAATCCGATCAGGTGAAGCTTCCGGAAATTGCCATTGGATATTTTCTGGCGCCCTTTTGCGCCATGTTTGCCAATGCCATTTTCGGTGCCTATCTGAACCGTTATTATGTGGATGTACTTGGCTGGACGAAATTCGGAGCATTTGCCACACTTCTGCCAATCGTATCTGTGATTTTCGTAGTTCTCGGAAATCTGATGATCGGGCAGTGGATCGACAACACCAGAAGTACACAGGGAAAAGCAAGACCTTATATGATCATTGCAGCACCAATGCTGATCATAGCCATTATTCTTATGTTTATGACACCAACTAAGGGCAATAATGCAGTGCAGATGATCTGGATCGCAGTGTCCTATAACCTGTACTATGCACTTGCATATCCATGTTTTTACTGTGCACATAGCTCCATGGTTTCTCTTTCTACCAGAAATTCTGATATCTGCGGGCGTCTTGCAACACTTTCAAATGCAGCAATGGTTGCTTCCGCAGGAGTTGGAGCCAGCATTGTAGTGCCAATCCTTCTTCAGAGCTTTCTGTTTGTGACAAAGGACGGCGGAATTGATGTGGATGCAAGCTATTCACACTGGAGAATTATTTCCATCGTGCTTTGCCTGGTAAGTGCATTTGGCTGTATGCTGGAATATTATTTTACCAGAGAGCGTATTACAGAGGAAACCATCAATCTGAATGTGAAGGAAGAGAAGCTTCCTCTGAAAAAACAGCTGGAAGGCTGTATCCACAACAAATACTGGTGGATCATCATTCTCTATTTCCTGATTTTCCAGTTTGGCCAGCTGATCAAAAACAGTTCCATGAGCTTCTATGTAAGATGGATGTTTGACAGTGTAATTAATTCTGCAAATCCGGAGCAGACTTCCGGTGCATTAATGTCAACACTTGGTTTGGTTGGCGGAATTCCTACTGCCGTTGGTATGGTAGTGGCATGGCCAATTGCCCGTAAGCTGGGCAAAAAGAGAGCTGTTGTTACAGGACTTTGCTTCTCCGTTGTAGGCGGCCTTGTCTGTTTCCTGAATGTACACAGCTTCGGAATGGTTGCTGCAAGTATGGTACTGAAAGGAATCGGAAGTATTCCGGCAATGTATGTGACGATGGCGCTTCTTTCTGATGTGCTGGATCACCTGGAAGCGAAAAATGGTTTCCGAAGCGATGGATTTACAATGTCTGTTTATAGCTCCATTATGGTAGGTCTTAGCGGACTCTGTATCGGTGTGCTGAACAGTCTTCTTACCTTTGCAGGCTACAGCAATACCGGCATTGCCTGCAATCCGCAGACTCTGGAAATCATTGAAAATGTGGCAAACTATACAGGGCAGATCGTTTACCGTCAGATGGGCGGCGTGGAGCAGGTGCTTGCATTTGCATTTCTGGCGGCAGATGTGATCACCTATGCAGTTGTTATCATTCTCATGAGCCGTCTGGATGTGGAAAAACACATTGAAGAGGATCAGAAAAAGATAAAAGAAAATCAGAAGAAAGCAGCTAATGATTAATTGTTTCAGAACCTGTTTCCTGTTATACTATTCTTAGTTAACACAAGTGATTCCGGCTCCCTGGTGCAGTGTCACTGTGCCAGGGAGCCGTTTTAGCCGAATAAGCTGCGAAGAAGCTATTCGATTATGAGAAGGCAGCAAAGCGGATTGGAGTATCCGTTTGATTGAATAGGATAGGTGAGAAATAATTATGATAAGAATTGCAATTGTAGAGGATGACAGGCATGACCGGGAGGCGTTGAAGAAATTTATGAAAGTAGCTGTACCGGATGGATTTGTCTCTATTCTTTCTTTACAACTACCCGGTAAGAAACGACT
>ENA-UEQN01002033-UEQN01002033.1-human-gut-metagenome-genome-assembly--contig:-NODE-2033-length-14957-cov-11.712567_pt1 | contig 14957 bp, 7 predicted proteins | sample MGYA00242940_ERZ507944 | MGnify/ENA primary metagenome ERZ507944 (study PRJEB26167, sample SAMN06115449) | human gut metagenome | host: Homo sapiens | place: China:Fujian | collected 2015-08-20... | reverse complement strand
ACGTAATAGAGGCTGTAACCGACCGTGCCGGCGATGAAGCTCTGGAAACGCAGCTTCTTGTAGAGTTTCATGCGCGCTGCGTCGTCGCCCGTGAACGGTGCCGAAGGCGCGCTTTTGCGGAAGTAGGAAAAAATCGGCATGAATATCTGTTTATGAAAATAAGCCTGCACCGGAAAGTTGTTTCCAGTGCAGGCTTATTCATTTTATCTTAATGCTTTACGACACATATATCATCGAGGAACCAGCGCGTAAAGCCGCCTTCGGCCGCTTCGCTCGTGAAACGCAATTGCGTGGTGGAGGTCGCTCCGTTCACCAGGAATCGGAAATCCGAGAAACTCTGATAGTTCATACCCGATATCACCTTTGAGGTTTCGCCGTCGATTGTGCCGCCACCGATCACTTCGACCTTGAAGCTGGTCATATCACCCTCCTTGTCGGCAGCATCGGCCATCATCGACCCTGTCTTATAGGCCATTGCTTTCAGCGTCACCTCGATATCCGTCGCTTCGGCCAACGCCGAGAGAGCAGGAGTGGTCAACTGACCGACTTGGCAGGAAAGGGCATTGGGCAGCGTTGCCTGGAACGGTGCATGGCCGATCTGGACGTAACCCGGACGGGCACTCACGTTCTCTCCGGTCAAGCCGCCTTTTTCCGCTTCGTTCCAAATCGAAATGTCATTGCCCGAGAAGACGTTCATATTGACCAGTTTATCACTTCCCAGCAAGTAATCTACACCACCGTAGATCCGATCGAAACCTTCGGTATAAATTGCTCCGGCGGGGAAAGTCGTCAAATCGGATGAAGGCCGGTCGAGTACTATCGCAGCGTGCAGACGACCTTCGCCGCCTTCCGTAGCCTTCGTATCGCCGCCTATGCGGATGTCCTCTTTTTGCATGATGCGGATATAAAGCGTAGAGCCTTTTCTAAGCGTTTCGTGCAGTGTCACCGGCACAGAGAAGAAATGCGGAACGTTACGCTTGCCCGAAGGAATCAGCAAATCGCCGCATGTTTCCCATAGCGTGTTGTCGGTCGAACTTTGCACGGCATAGTTGCGCGGGGCATAATTCGTTCCCGTAACGCTGCATGAAAGCCACAACGTCCCGGAAACCGTTTCTGCAATCGGATAGGTTAACAATACATAGGGATAGGGATTTCCGGTATCCCACAGCTGGAGCGAGAAGATGTTGTCGAGCTTATCGGCATTAACCCTAAACCGCACCCCGTTGTTATTACCATTCGACGAAGCCTTGCTCCTGTAAAAGGTCATCGTGACACCCGATCCGTCGTTCGGCTCCACAATCTGTTTGGCCGGCGGTGCCGAAAGGAAATTCGTCCATGTCGATCCGTCAGACATCCGCATCGTATTATAGTACATGCCATCGGCATCCGAGGCCCCTTTGGCTTTGAACGAGAAGATATATGGCAGTCGGATGCCCGAAGCAGCGCCGAAGCGGTTCCCCGAAAGAGCGAAATCTTCCGTGGTGACGGGCAAGAGTACCACTTCGCCGTCCACCAGGGAGGCGATACCTGCCAGCCGGCCACTACCCGTCGGCACGGCGGCTCCGACGAACGCCGCACCCGACCATGTGTAAACCGCGTAACGTTCATTGTCTTCATCCTGGAATTCCACGCGCCCATCCATCGTAGCGGTCAACTCCGTAGCTACAGCTTGCACGGTCTTTAAGGCGACGTACATCGATTCGTAGGTCTTGGCAACATAATTGGCATGGGAGATGACAACCGGACTGAGTTGCACATTCGAAGTTTCGGTCCGCACTATGGCAGCATCGGCCGCAGGGTGCAATTCGAGTATTCCGTTCCCATCACGCGTCAGCACGGCACCCTTAACCGGAATTTCCAATTCTTCACCGAAGTCGTTCCACGAAAGCTCTTCCGTGCGGACGAGGATGCCCGAACCGGGTTCTTTGGCATCTTGTATGCCGAAGACTCCGCCAGGCAGGTTTGCTCCAATGGCCGCCGTATTGACTATTGCGCAGATCTTTTTATCCTCCGTAATGGTATATTCGGGAGTTCCGACCGTCAGGTTCGAAGCCAACGAGCGCAGTTCAGCGATCGTCAGATAGGAGCCGTGAGCGGACTGCTTCACGAAAACCGTCAGAGTTTGCGCCGGATCGTCGGTAGAGCGAATCGTCACTTCCGTTTCTCGAATAGTCGAGGTATTGGGCATAAGCGAAAGAACAATGTCAGCATTTCCCAAACCCGTTTTCGGGGAAATGGAAAGCCATTGAGCGTCTTCGTCTTCGATGACGACCTGCCAATTGCAGTTAGCTTTAAGTGCGACCGTGAAATCCGACTCCATAGCAGGGGCGGCAATCTGCGTCTTATCGGTCCGAAGAGAGGACTTCGGAAGGTCTACATCCTTATTTACGCATGCCGCGGCCCATACCGCTACGAAAACCAGTACGAAAAAACGGCAGGCGTTTGAAAATATTTTGTTCATAACAGCACAGTCTTTAAATTTGGCATGTTTACTCTTTTTTGAGATCTACAAAAACAGGCAGATGGTCCGAAACGGTATAGACATCAATCTCCGAGAAAGTCGGTACGGCCGCTCCGAGTACTTCATAAGAAGCCTGATTGCCTGTGTAAACCAAAACGTAGTCGATGCGGGTGTTGCCCGTAGACATCGTGTAATCATTCGAGGTGATGATCTTCCAACTTTTGAGCAGTTCAACGAAAGCGGCCGATCCCGTTTTGTTCAGATTCAAGTCTCCAGCCAGATAGACTGGCTTGTCCGACGTCTGGAAATGTTCTGCGGCATATTCATTCAACCGTGTGGCAGCCGCCGTACGGTTAACCTCTGATTTATGACAGAAGTGCGTAGCGATGAAGACGAAACGCTCGAATTCGGCTACAAGGGCGATGCGTGCTTCGGTTTGGTCGGGGTTCGGCAGGGAAAGTATTTCGGTCGAGAGTGGTTCTTCGCGAGAGAGAATCCCGTTACCGTACTGCCCTCCCCGCTGGTCAATGGCACGACCGAACGTGGCGTACATTCCCGTACGATTCGCCAGTTCCTGAACCTGCGAGACAGGATGCCAAGAGGTTTTTTCATCCAGTTCCTGAAGGGCAATGGCATCGGGTGCCACAAGGCTGATGACCTTGGCTGTCATGTCGTAGTGCGCCCGATCATAGGCCGGATCCTGTGTAATAGGCCCTTCGCAGCGATGAGTATTATAGGTTGCCAGACGCAGGGAGTTATCCAGCCGGTCGTAACCATCGACATAAGGATTCGAACCGCCATTCCCGGAAGCGAATCCGAGATCAAAATCAGAGTTATCCCCTTCCAGATCGTGGCAGGCGGATGCACCTACCGCCAAGCAGAATAACAAGGCTATCGTTTTCAATGTTTTCATTTCGATTCGTTTTTAGATTAGAAAGGCAGTCCGTCATTCCATCCGGGATTCTGTGAAATAGCCCCCTGCGTAAGCACCCGATCATCGGTCGGAATGGGGTAAAGATAATCGCGCTCTTCGTTCCAGATACGTTGCTGTGTACTATGAGCCAAAACATTGCCGCTCGTTTCTCCGCTCAGAACAATATCCGACCCTAATTTAAGGTAAAGTACGTCGGCGCTGTTTCCCGGAGCCTTCTCGGTATCGTATATGCAAACGTCAACCGACCCGTTCCCGTCAAGATCGTATTCGCCCGTGCCGGGAAAGTAAAGCCCTTCGATAGGCTTCTCGAAACGTTTGCCCTCTTTCCAACGCATAATGTCCCAGTAGCGAAGTCCCTCCATCGGAGTTTCGAGCGTCCGCTCGCGACGGATTTCCAGAATAACACCCTTGTTGGCTCCGGTCACGTTGGCATATCCCGTTTCGGATGAGGAGAGATAAGGATCAGGATTCGCATTCGCTTCTTCCATGTCGAGGTCGGGCAATCCGGCACGAGCACGCAACGGCCGGATCGTATTATCAAGGTCCGCCTGTTTCAATGTTCCCAATTCGGCCTTGGCTTCGGCATAGTTCAGCAGCACCTCCGCCAACCGGAAAAGAGGCATATCGTTGGTCGAGGCTTTGTTAGCGTCATATTTCTCTTCGGTGAGATATTTGATCAACTGATATCCGGTCGTCGAGCGCGAAAGGTCCGGGGCCAGTTCCTTGCTGCCACCGATTCGTTTGTACCCCGGAGTGCGGAGTGTCTGCGCCATACGCAAATCGCGGTTCTTGCACTCTTCGACAAATGTCTTGGTAGCATAGTCCGTCTGATCCGTATAGCGTGATCCGTCGCGCATAAGGTACATGTTGACCACGTTGCGCGTCATGCCGGGACGTCCCATCGTCGCACCCGTAAGGTGTCCGTTGACATCGTGCGTCATACCGCTGATGGCCGACGTATAGGCTCGCGCCAAAATAATCTCTGTTCCAATAGCATTCTGAGATGTGAAAAGATCCTGATAAGGTGTGCTGCCACTTGTGTAAATTGAATAGGGTCCGGTCAGGAAAGGCTCCGAGGCATTGACGCACGCCTGAAGAAACTCCTCATATCCGTCGAGTCCGTGATATTTCCGAAATGTACCTTCGAATAACGCGATACGCGACTTCAAAGCGCGAGCCGTCCATCGGGTTACGCGGTAGACATTCTGCACCTCGGGCAGATTGGCGATGGCGAAATCCACATCCTCCATTACTTTCTCCATAACCGACTCACGCGAATCGCGCCCTTTGTACAGTTCTTCTTCATCCGAACCCAGCGGACGGTCCACCCAAGGTACATCGCCATAGCGTTTGACCTTCTCGAAGTAGAAATAGGCCCGGAAAAAGCGGGTCAGACCCTCGTATTCAAGTCGTACGGACTCATCCTCGACTTGCGATGCACGTGAAAGGAAGAAATTCATTTCACGTAACTTTTCCCAGTTCCAGTTACCGTCGGTTGGCATGGGTTTGCGCACTCCCGATATTTCGTCGGCCAATACATCGCGCACGATAACATCGTAAGGCTCGCTATAAATACCCTCGGCGGACGGGAAGACGGTGTAGTAATTGTTCGTCCAAAGTTCGCAGTCGGTCTCCGTCTTGAAATAGGTATCCGGGGAGAGACGGTCTTTTGGCTGATAGTCGAGCATGTCCTCGCACGATATACAGGCTATAGCTGCGGAGAGGAACAACGCATTGATGATCGTATGTTTCATGGTCGTATGTTTAGAATGTCAGGTTGACGCCGAAAGCAAAGGTTTTGTACCACGGATAGGCGTCCGAATTTCCGCTGTTGGTAGTCGCTTGCTCCGGATCGATAAAATCGCTGTGCAATTTCGCAAAGTAGAACAGATTTTCACCGCTGAAATAGATGCGGCATTTCGAAAGTCCTACTTTTGATATCCATCGTTCGGGCAAACTATACCCAATAGTGAGATTTTTCAGGCGACAATAAGCCAGATTTTGCAGGTAACGATCGTTGACGTTGCGCATTGAGTGCTTGGAATCGCGGGCCGAATAAGCACGAGCGCGGGGGAAATAGGCGTCGGGATTCTCTTTACTCCAAACATCGGACATGAAATTGCGTGGAATGAATGATGCGAACGGACGGACATAGGGACCCCAGAATTTGATGTTGTCGTTGGCAGGATACCAGTCTTGACGTCCTACGCCCTGAAAGAAGGCCGAAATGTCGAATCCGCACCATTCGAATGACAGGTTCAGACCATAGGTATAACGAGGGGTGCTGTTTCCGATTTTCACACGGTCACCCGGATTATCGAGCGTACCTGCCCCCTCATTTACGGCATTGTCGCCGTTCAGATCGAGATATTTCATATCGCCGGCTTGAATCCCTCGTCCGTATTCGCCCGCATCAGTGCGAAAATAGTCGTAGCAAACTTCGGTCAGATCGATCCGGGAGGCATATTCCTCGGCTTCGGCGGTCGTCCGGAACAAACCATCTATACGGTATCCCCATATTTCGCCCACCTCTTTGCCTACATAGGGATCGCTCAAAATTCCCGAAGGGTTATCCACTTTGGTGTACTTGGCCGTATAATCAGCCAAGGTCGCCGTCACAGCGTAATGGAAAGGACGTCCGGCGACCTTGAACGAATCCCGCCAGCCGAGTGCCAGTTCCCATCCTTTGGTACGGATGTCATTGGCATTGACCATAGGCTCATCAGCACCATAAATCGACGGCAGCGATTTTCCTTGAGTCAGGATGCCTTTTACATCGCGGATATAAGCATCGAACGTAAGGTTCAAGCGCGAATGCAGCATATTCAAATCAATACCGATATTCTTGTGGACCACTTTCTCCCAGGTGAGATTGCCCGCTACCGGATCGTCTGCATAGGCATAAGCGCCCCCGCTGACCTTGTCGAACGTGTAGTTGCCCATTACTTTTTGCGTGTTAACGCTCTGTATGTAATCGTACGATCCTACATCCTGATTCCCCAGCGTACCGTAAGAGGCCCGAATTTTAAGGTTGTCGATTACGCTGCGGACGGGCTCGAAAAATTTCTCTTCGCTGATCCTGTACCCCAGCGAAAACGAAGGAAAGAATCCGAAGCGATCCCCGCGAGGAAACTTCGACGATCCGTCATAACGACCGTCTACCTCGAATAAATAGCGTCCTTTATAGTTGTAGGCTGCTCGATAGAAGATGCCTACGGTTGCACGTTCGTCGCGGCCTCCGGTAAGTTCGGGAATTTCACCCACTGCGAGATTAAAATCCGAGAGTTCCTTAGTCAGCAGATCTTCACGTGTAACTTTCAGATCTCGATGGCGGCGTGTCTCGTAGTTGAAACCTCCGATCACCTCCAAGTTGTGTCCGTTCCAATCGTTTTTGTAAGTGGCGAAAGCATTCGCCGTATAGAAATTCTGATCGTAGACTACCTCCCGATAGGAGTCGGAGTAATTGGTTGTCATCGTCTCCACCTCACCCGGGTATTTCGAATACTGTACATCCATCTCCCGGTAGTCATTGCGCAGGTACCCTTTCTTATAACCGAAATCGGCCTGTGCCGTCAGATTTTTATGAATTTTGAAGATGAAATCGAATTTGGTGGCCATTTCCTGAGTCAGATTGTGGCCTCCGGTACCTCCCTGTTGCATCATAGCGACCCATCCGTCCGACGGGAAGTGCGTCGAAGAGTAAGTCAGAGAAGTATAAGCCACAGACGTTCCGTCGGGATTCATCGGGACGAAACTGGCCAGACAGTGCATTCCCGGACGGCGCCAGTTGGTCGATTCGCTCTCCACTCCCGAATAAGTATAGCGACCGCTAAACATGCGTGTGGAATTCTTAATTTCGAGCCATGGGCGCACCTCGAACGAAAGGTTCGAACGGATATTGTACGATTTATAGCCGTCGTCTCCGAGTTTCTGTACTCCGTCCTGCGAATAATACCGGCCGCTGACGAGATAAGACATCTTGTCACTGCCACCCGAAATGCTGATATTGTGATCGGTCGTGGGACGGCTCATGTCGTAGAGGTAGTTATACCAGTCGAAGTTGGCTAAGTAGACGTAGCTTTCGCGTCCAAAGCGGTTGTCGATAATGACCCACGGACGATCGGGATGTTCGGTCTTGTCGTTACGCCGTTCCCACATGGCCTGATAGTCGGCCTGGGTGTAATTGGTATAACGTACGCCGCGACCCGACTCCATGAAAAAATCGGCGATGCCGGCCGAATAATAGCCGCGAGTCTCGTAATCGGTAGAGGTCGTCGGTGCCGAGAAAGCGAAATAACCATCGTAGGATACCGTTGCTTTCTGATTCCGGCTGCCGCTCTTCGTGGTGATCAGAATCACGCCGAAAGCGGCTTTTGCACCGTAGATAGCAGCCGAGGCCGCATCTTTCAGCACGGAAATCGTTTCGATGTCGTTGGCGTTGATGCGGTCGGGATAACTCTCCACGCCATCGACAAGAATCAGCGGACTGCCGCCGTTGGGCGAACCCGTGCCGCGAATCTGGAAACTGGCTCCTGCACCGGGCTTGCCCGAAGAAACCGTCACGTTGAGATTGGGAACCATACCCTGCAAAGCCTGTCCGAGATTGGCGACCGGGCGATTTTCCAACTCTTTCGACGTGACCTGTGCTACTGCGCCGGTCAGATTCGCTTTTTTCTGGGTGCCGTAACCTACGACGACCACATCGTCGATTAGGGTATCATTCTCGGCTAATACGACATCGTAAACATCTTTCGAGGCAAGTACGCGGAACTCTTGGTCGGCATAACCCATGAACGAAACAACGACCGTGGCCCCTGTTGCGACATTGTGCAGGGAAAACGAACCGTTGTTGGTTGTAGTAACACCGATGGTCGTGCCTTTCACAATGACACTGGCACCGGGGATCGGCTGTCCCGAAGCGTCGGTCACTCGACCGGAGACCGATACGACAGACTGTGAGGTCTGTGCGGCGACCGGACTAACCGCAAAGAACGATATCAAGAGCAGTATCGCTCCGACGAGCATCCGGAACAGCCGATGGTTTTGAAAATGTTTCATAATTTATTCAGTTAGTAGATTTACGAATTGATCCGAAATGGCGTACCGAGCAAAAGATAAGTCCCGCCATGACATTTCGAGGCCATTTCTGCCAATACTCAATAATTCAGTTCCACGACGACAGGAAAATGATCCGAAGGCGTGTGTGCCCGGTATTTTCCCGCTGTGTCAGTCGGAACTCGATAAGTATCCGTCAGAATGCCGTAGCGCAACGGCCGGAAACCGGGTGTTATGAAAACGTGATCGATACGCCGGAAAGTCTTCACATCGGGATCGAACCAATTTTCCGTGCCAGTGGTTGCCAGCCTGATCGGCGCTGCATCGTAAGCGTCGCCAAGTATTCCGGATTCACACAGCAGAGCATGGCAGTCACTCGTTTCGCCCACGTTGAAATCTCCCGTGAGAACGGCACGTTCACCGCGGCACATCTCCCGGATCTTGTCCAATACCAACCGACAGCTTTCTATCTGTGAACGCTGACCTTTGTGATCGGTGTGCAACGTGAAAAACCAGAACCGTTTGCGGTTTTTCCTGTCGAGAAACCGGCCCCAAGTGCAAATGCGTACGTAAGCAGCGTCCCAGCCTTTGACAGGCCGGGTGGAATCTTCAGCCAGCCAAAAGTGTCCCGAGTCAAGGAGCCGGAACCGGTCGCGCTTGTAGAGGATCGGAGCGTATTCGCCTTTTTCAACGCCGTCGTCACGTCCCACACCGATATAATCATAATCGGGCAAAACCGCAAGCAGGTCCAGCAGTTGGCCATGAAGCACCTCCTGCGCACCGAAAATGTCGAAATCGTGGAAACGGACGAGATCGGCTATTACGGGGCAGCGTTGCGCCCATCCGTCTCCCTGAGCCGCATCTTTCGGATTGGCGTTTCGGAGGTTGTAACTGGCTACGGTGAGAGTTTGTGCTCCGGCGAACATTCCCGATGCCAATAACAGAAATAGTCCAAGTATCCGTTTCATACCTCAGTCGTTTCCGGGACGGAATCTCCGGGCGTCTCGACCTCCGGATCGTAGACGGCAACCCCGACGTGTGAGTCGGCACAGCCGTAGTAAAGATACCATTTGGATTTGTAATAAACCAATCCTTCAATGAAGACCGTACCGTCTTTATACTGCCCGCTCTTCTCGAAATCATCCACCGGACGGAAGAACGGCACGTCAAGACGCCCGAGTACCTTTCCCGGATCCTCCGAGTCGAACAAAAGCTGTCCTGCGGAATAAGTCCCTGCCGGATAACGCATGTCGCGGTGGGCGTCAACCCGGTTCTTACCGTTATAAAGCAAAAGGATGCCTTTATCGGTCAGCACAGCCGGAGGACCGCATTCGGTCAGCGCACTATCGAAATAGCCATTCCGCGGATAGACCACGCCTTTCAGTTCTCCGTTTTCATCCAATTCCGGAGTCCAGTTGATCAAGTCATCCGACGTGGCAATATTGATCATCCGTTCACCCCAATACATCAGATATTTACCGTTTACGCGCGAGATGACGAGTTTATCGCCGTCGAGTTTGGTTACGATCGATCCCGATTTGCTCTTCAAGTCGAGGAAACGCCCTGAGTAAGCTTTCTGAAAAGCGTAGCCGTGCTTCGTCCAATTCACCAAATCTCGCGACGTAGCCACACAGAGACGCGGAATCCGGCGGTTCCACGATGTGTAAAGCATTACATAGGTACCATCTTCGGTTACGGCAATGCGCGGATCTTCACATCCGCCCGGCCAATCGTACGACTTCAAGGCATCCTCTGTCGGGAAAAGTACCGGATCATGCCGGAGTTCCATCGTCACGCCATCCTCGCTTTGCGCCAAACCTATGCGCGAAGTGCGTTTGCCTATACCCGTCGCCGAATTATCTTCGGCACGAAAAAGTACGCAGATCTTTCCGTCCTTGACGGTTGCCGCCGGATTGAAAGTATCGCTTTCCATCCATCCGACAGAATCCCTGCGCATCGGACAGAAAAATTTGACTCGCGGATCAGGCTGGATAACGGGATTAACCTCTGCGGGTCGTACGAATCCGCCCAAGGCCCATTCCGGCAACCTATTCCCGCCTGCGGCGCCCTCCGCTCCGGAACTCCCCGCACCTCCGCAGCCGGAAACTGTAATCCCGGCTATCAGGAGCAAAATGACATTGAATGATTTCTTCATAATAGTTAATTTAGGTTTTACATAAATAGACAACCGTCGGGACAACATAGTTCTCTATTCATCGGAATAGGTATTCTACGTCTTTGGAAAAGTTCACTCTGTTCCGAAAAAGGTCCTGTCCCGATTTTCCTTGGTTCCAAAATTTTGTTTTCCCGGTCCAGCTCGTTATCTTAACAATATGAAACAGTTGAAATATCCGTTACTCATTCTGACATTCTGCTTGACGGGCTTGGCTTCTCATGCAGGGGAACAATATATGCTCGAACGATTGTCCAATGAGAACGGATTGTCGAACAATTCCGTAAACTGTTTCTGCGAAGATTCACGTCACCGGCTTTGGGTAGGGACCTGGGATGGGCTGAATGTTTACGATGGCCGGACGTTCCGGATCTACCGCCACAAGCGGAATTCCCCAGGAAGCATTGGCAACAATATCATCCGGCAAATTATTGAACAGGACTCGCTTACGATATGGGTCGTAACGAATGATTGCGTGAGCCGCTGGGATGAACGAACGCAACTTTTTACCAACTATCGGCCCGGGTACGAAAACATTTCGCCGAAAGGGACATTATCGGGCCTGATGGGAAGAACCTCCCGGCAGGAGATGCTGCTCTGTATAAAACATAGGGGATTCTATCTTTATCGGGCAGAAGAAAAAGAATCACAGTTCGTTCCGGTCCGCGGAGGCGATTCTGCGGTGCTATCCATGCAGCTCGACGATACCGATCGCATCTATCTGCTAACCGAATCGCGGGAAATCCGATGTTACCGATTGCTGTTCGAGGAGAACGGAAAGATTCCCGTTCTCACTGAGGAGTCACCTCTGGAAACGGAACGTCCGGTGTCGGACATGGCCTTGGCCGGGAATATGCTAGTGATAAATTACGGAAAGACATTAGAAGCGGTAGATCTCCGTACGCGGGAACGGTTGCTGATCGAAACCGGATTACCACAAGTCGGACGAATCACTTATCGGAACGGATCGCTCTTTCTCACGGATCGAAACGGCGATCGGCTCGTCCGTTACAATCTGCATACGAGACGTACCGAGTCCATTGATGCGTTTCCTGCCCGAACGGCTGTGTTTTCGCTCTATGCCGGCTCGCAGGAGATCGTCTGGGTTGGAACCGACGGGCGGGGGCTGTTGAAGATTTTCGAATATACCTCACCTTTCCGAACGGTTCATACCGCCTATCCGGTACGTTGTTTTGCCCGGCGGGACGATGGTATAGTATTGGTAGGAACGAAGGGCGAAGGGATCAAATTGTTCGACAAACGAAAACGAATAATTACCGGGGAGGTTACCACAGGACAAGGGCTGATCTCCAATACTGTTTACAGTATGCGTAAGAACAGCCGCGGGGATATCTTCATCGGAACGGAAGGCGAGGAAATCAACTATTTGCCGCGCGGACAAAGAGCGCCGGGTCGATTGTATCTTCCGGTAACCGATTTCCCGGTTAAATCGATATACAGTCTGGCTTTCAGTCATGGCGATTCACTCTTGTGGGCCGGTACTTCGGGTTTTGGCTTGATCCGGATTCGAGTGGAATACCAACAAGGGAAAGGATATGCCGTTCGCGACATCCGACAGTACAAAGCTTCGGGAGCCCATGCTGCATTGGGCAGCAACATTATTTACTCTATCGTCCGGGATGCCGACCCCGATATACTTTGGCTCGGAACTCGCGGCGGCGGTATCGTACGATTTGACACCCGCAGGGAGCAATTCGAAAATACCGATGCCCCGGTCGAGACCGTCGGTGAGAAAAATAGCGATGTACTTTCGCTGATTCAAGGAGTGGACGGCGGGTTGTGGGCCGGAACCAGTTACGGATTGAATCGGTTGGTAAAAAAAGATGGACAGATGCGGATCACGGGATTCCCGGGAGAGAATGAACTGGGAGATCCGGCGGTTCACGGTATCGTAGAAGATTTGGCCGGTAATTTATGGATTAGTACAGGCAACGGCATAACTTGCATCGACCAACTTTCCGGGAAGACAATTCAGTACACATCGCGCAATGGTTTGCAAAACGATGAATTTTCGGATGGAGCCTATTTCCGAGATAATGAAAAGAATATTTTTTTCGGCGGTGTGGCAGGTTTTAGTTATTTCAATCCGGAGGAAATGCGCCTGCGTAATTTTGAGCCCGAAATCAGACTTGCCAGCTTGCGGATCAATAACAAGGAACTGAATGTTTACGATCGGGTAAAAACGAACGCGCTGAACTTAGCCTACGACGAGGCCCATGTATCGTTAACATTTTGTGTCGGTGATTTAATCAACAATGAAAACTGCGTATTCGCATATCGAATCGCCGATTTTTCGGATGCTTGGATCTACAATGGAAGCAATCCCACCGTTTCTATCACGCGACTTCCTCCGGGCCGTTACCAGCTCGAGGTACGCTATACAAACGGAGACCGTGTATGGAGTACATCGACGACCGTGCTCGAACTATGTATGGGACATCCATGGTGGTTCGGCGGGTGGGCGATTTTTGCCTATTTCGTTTTGTCGGCACTTATCGCAGTCATTGCCTATTCAGTTATTCGCAATAGAATCCGGTTGAATCGGCAGTTGTTACTGGAGCATATCGAGAAACAGCAGCAACAAAAGATGCACGAATCACAGCTCAACTTCTTCGAAAACATCGCTCACGAGTTCTTCACGCCGCTAACCCTGATTTACGGTCCTGCACAGCAGCTACTCGAACGAGTAGAACTGAATAACTATGCAAAGCGGTATGTACACCTCATCAAAAACAATGCCGATCGAATGCAGCAGTTGCTCAATGAGTTGATGGAGTTTCGCAAGGCAGATTCTGGGCATACGGTTCTCCGTGCAGAGCCCATCAATTTGAGCTCCATGCTCAATTCCATTGCAGACAATTATACGGAGATAGCAGGTGAAAGTAGAATCGAACTATCGGTACATATCGGTCGGATAGAGCCTTTTACAACGGACCGAAATGCACTGGAGAAAATCATTTTCAACCTTCTTTCCAATGCATTCAAATATACGCCGAAAAAAGGATATATACGAATTTGGCTCAATATTCAATCGGACGGCTCTATTCGGTTGCGTGTACGTAATTCCGGACGGGGCCTTACAGAAAAACAGTGTGCCGAGGTATTCAACAGATTCCAGGTTTTTGAACATACCCAACAACGTCATGCCATAAGTACGGGAATCGGGCTAAATCTTACCAAGGGGCTTACCGAACTGCTCGGCGGGCGGATTTCAGTGGAGAGCCAGTTAAATGAATATGTTGAGTTCCAGGTCATCGTTCCTCCCATGCCGCTTTCCGATGTAATGCCTGTACGACCGACACAGGAAGCAGTCGCTCTCCATGTGCCGAAAATACAGGTCGAACAAAAGCGGTTTACGGTATTGGTTGTAGAGGACGATTATAACGTTCGTGAACTATTCCGCGACATTCTGGCTCCACATTACACCGTACTGACAGCCAATGACGGTAACAACGGACTCGAAATGCTACGGCAAAACCTGCCTGATTTAGTTTTGTGCGACATCGTCATGCCCAGACTCGACGGAATCGGGTTGATTGACCGCATCCGTTCCGATGAACGTACAGCTCATATCCCGATCGTAAGCGTTTCAGCAAAACTGTCCATTGAAGATCGCATAGTAGCAGTAGAACACGGCGCCGACGCTTACATCACCAAACCGTTCCATCCCCGCCATATTTTAGCGACAGTCGAACAATTATTGCACAAACGCACGGTATTGAAAGAGTATTTCAATTCAGCACGTTCGGACGTGACCGTGCGCGAAGGAATTACGCTTCACCATGAAGATGAACGGATGTTGCATGAAATCGTCGTTTTCATTGAAAATAACATCGATGACGAATCGCTCAATCCGACAGCCATTTCCGATTTCATCGGCATCGGAAAAACTTCGCTTTATGAAAAATTGAAAGAACTCACGGGGAAAACGCCTGGAGAATATATCCGGATGGTCCGTTTGGATCGCGCTTCTAAACTTCTCCGAACAACACAGTTGACCGTACAAGAGGTCATGTACAAATCTGGGTTCAGTAGCAAATCTTATTTTTATAAGGAGTTCGCAGCCCGATTCGGTTTATCCCCCAAAGAATATAGAAAAGCTAATTGCAAATAAATCCATAACTTTAAAATTTTATTCTCAAGTGGGGAAAATGTGGGGAAAATCTAAAAAATAAAAACCGCCTAATCTGTTATAATCAACAAATTAAGCGATTTTCCATGTACCCGGAGCCGGGATCGAACCGGCACGACATTGCTGTCATTGGTGTTTGAGACCAACGCGTCTACCGATTCCGCCATCCGGGCATTTCCGC
>ENA-UEQN01002015-UEQN01002015.1-human-gut-metagenome-genome-assembly--contig:-NODE-2015-length-15019-cov-2.807857_pt1 | contig 15019 bp, 8 predicted proteins | sample MGYA00242940_ERZ507944 | MGnify/ENA primary metagenome ERZ507944 (study PRJEB26167, sample SAMN06115449) | human gut metagenome | host: Homo sapiens | place: China:Fujian | collected 2015-08-20... | reverse complement strand
TGGCAGATCGATTACGCGAATAAACGCTCCAATGAGCTCGGCGAAAGCCAGATGAAGCTGGTGCGGACCCTGACGCTGATTGCGAATCCGGGCAGCCGGCTCTCCAAAGTGTTCGACGATATCAAGATCACCGGCTGCCGGGTCGGGGATGAAGATTTTTACAAGCTCGTCTGCACGGTGGATGACTCGAATCCGAACCTGCCGTCGCTCGATATCTATATCGACAAGGACGATTTCCTGATCAAGGGTTACCGGGTCGGCAAAAGCTCGTCGAAGATCATCCGTTACGGACTTCACGAGGGAGTGCGGATTCCGGTCGAAATCGAGACCGTGGCCAACGGCCGGAAGAACCGGGTTTCGGTGGTCGATTACAAGCTCGATGTGCCGATTCCGCTCACCGACTTTTATCCGCCGGTCTTCCGGTAGGGAGTGACGGCGGGGCCGGGGCGAAAGTCCCGGCCTTTGTCTGCCGCCCGGTTTCGAATATGGGGTGATGCAGTGCGGCGGAACAGGCCTTCCGCCGCAGTCATTCCGTGTCCGGGCGGCGGCCTGCCGGCAAAACCGTTTGCGCCTGTTTCCCTGCCGGCTTTTCACCTCCCTTATCCCTTGCGGGGGCCTGCCGGCGGCGGAATGGAGGTCAAAAAATGCGAATTTTTTTCGATTGCGCATTGACAACGCGATGAAAGTTTGGTATAATTAAAGAAAGATACCTCGTGATATTTTCCTGCCTCTGCTCACATTGAGTGACTTTTGAGCGGAGAAAGACGCTGTTTTTAATATCACGTGAAATTGAGACGGGAGTGCGATGATTTCGGGGAAGCGGAAAATTACGGTGCGGATGGTTGCGGAGGCCGCGGGAGTCTCCCGCACCGCCGTTTACGCCGTCCTGAACCGGGATGCGAAGAACAATATCGGGCTGCGCCCCGACACCCGCAGGAAGATCGAGAAGACCATTGAGGAGCTCGGCTATATTCCGAACAATTCGGCGCGGACGCTCGTCTCCGGCCGCAGCAACAACATCGGCATTCTGCTGAACACCTCCAACGTGATGTTCAGCCGTGTGATCGGCGACCTGCTGGCGGAAACCTGCGTCGAGCACGGCTATATGCCACTGCTGGAATTCTACAATTTCAATCTGGAGCTTGAACGCCGCAAGCTGGAAATGCTGTTTTCGCGGGGGGTCGACGGGCTTTTCGCCATCACCGGCGGCGAGCGAAATCTCGATGTATACAAACGGTTTACCGATTTTCACCTGCCGCTGGTCATGCTGGGGCACAACACGCCGGGCGGCCCGAATGTCTCCCGCGTGGGCGTTTCCGAGGAGAGGATCGCCGCGACGCTGATCGATTTCCTCGTGGGCAACCGTGTGAAAAGTGTCTCCTACCTGACGTTTTCGGAGATGGTCAGCAACCCGATTTCAATTCGCGAGCAGTGCATTTTTCGCGGACTGGAGGCGGCCGGAATCCGGCTGGCGGGACGTTATGCGGTTTCCTGCCACCGGGAGACGGTTGCGGAAATGCGCCGGCTTCTCGCTGCTCCCGGCCGTCCCGACGCGCTCTGCTGTTTCACCGACGAACTCGCCAACTCGGCGGTGACCGCGCTCATGGAGTGCGGCAGCGGCGTGGATGAACTGCCGGTGATCGGGATCGACGGGCTGGAGATGCCGTTCAATGCCCTGCCGCTCACCTCCGTCCGGAACCCGGTGGAGGATATCATCTTTTCCGGCTGGCAGCTCTTCGAAAACGCGCTGCTGCACGGCAAGTATGCGGCGGTGGAGCTTTCCGCACGGATGGTTCTGCGCGATACGACCCCGGGATTCCGGTTGCCGGACCGGTGAGTTTTTTTATAGGATGTTTTAATATCACGTGGTATTATTCCGGAAGGAGAGCTGAAAAAATGTGGAAAGCGATATGTCTGTGCTGCGCCGTCGCATCGACGCTGGCGGCGGCGGAAATGCGGCAGTTCGAGGTGGAGAATGTCGTGGTCGAGCGGGAGAAGCTGAACCGCGACCGGCTCTCCTCCTCCGCCTGGGACATCTGGACGACCGATCCCGAAGGCGGGCGCTGGTCGGAAGGCACGGTGCTTCGCATCGGCGGCCCGAAGAGCGACCGGAATCCGCAGGACCCGGCTTCGGCGATGCTGACGCTGCGGCTGCCGCTCGAGGACGGCGTCTACCGGATCTCCGCGACCGGCGGGCGCACCTTCGGGATCTCCGCGGACGGCGGCCGGAACTTTGCGCGGATTGACGCGCGCGGTGTGGTCGCCGGGCGCGTTGAAGTGCGCGGCGGCGTTTTGGAGCTGAAGCTGGCGAACTGTTACGCCGAGGCGAATCCGGCCAATTACGGGCTGGTCTATGTCGACCGCGTCACGGCGGAGCGGCTCGCGGATTTGCCGAAAGCGGTCGCGCCGGCCGTCCTGAAGCCCGGTGTTCCGCGCCGCTTCGAAGCGGAGGATTTCGTTGTGGAGCGGGAGAAACTGGCCCGGAACAGGATCTCCGCCGCCGCCTGGGATGTCTGGGACGAGGACCGCAAGGGCGTCTGGTCCGGCGACCGGGTGCTGCGCATCGCGGGCCCCCGGCGCGACCGGGAACCGGGTGATCCGGCTTCGGCCGCGCTCACGATCCGCATTCCCGTGGAGAACGGCAGCTACCGGGTCTCGGCCAGCGGCGGACGTTCGTTCGGAATCTCCCTTGACGGAAAGACATTCCGGCGCATCTCCGGGCACGGTGTCGCGGCCGGGCGCTTCGAGGTGAAGGACGGCCGTCTCGAACTGATCCTGTCGAACTGTTTCGCCGAAAAAGACCCGGCGAAATACGGCGCGGTCTATCTCGACTGCATCACGCTGGAGCGGCTGGACGGGGCGGCCGCGGCGACGAAGATTGTCCCGGTTCTGCCGCCGCCCGTGAAGTATCCCGATCCCGGCGTGAACTGGCTGAAGAACGACGGGAACAGCCGCAAATTCGAGGCGGAGGAGTGTGTCGTGAACCGGGAGCTTCTGACCGGGGACGTTGCGCAGCGGGGCAAATGGGAGCTCTGGTCGAAGGACGAGAATGCGTCCCGCTGGTCGGGGCGCAAAGTGTTGCGCGCATTGGCGTGCGACACGGACCGTCCGGCGGCGGACTCCGATTCGGCCCTGCTGAAATTCCGCGTTCCCGTGGAAAAAGGGGCGAAATACACGGTTTTCTGTGCGGGCGGCCGCAGCTACGGCGTATCGCGCGACGGGAAGGAGTTCCGGAAATTTTCCGATGGAGCCACGATTTTCGAGGATGTTTCTTCCGACACCGGCTTTTTCGAGTTCTACGTCGCGAACTGCTTCCGCCATGACCCGGGTCCCGGCGCGGTCTATCTCGACTACTTTCAGGTCATGAAACAGCGGGAGCTCAGGGATCTGCCGCGTGTGAGGGGCTGGGCGAAGGAACGGGTCCGGGAAAAGCTCGGGCGCGGAGTCGTCGCGCTTCCGGCGGACGGCGGAGGCGCATACATCTCCTGGCGGCTGCTCCGGGAGGACCCGGCGAAGATCGGCTTCGATGTGTTCCGCATCCGCGACGGCAGGGAGACCCGGCTGAACCGGGAGGCGGTCGTCCGGACCTGCGACTTCACCGATCCCGGCGCAAAGGAGGGTGACCGCTACGCGGTGCGCCCGGCCGCAGGCTTCACCGGAAAAGCGGGCGAAAGCGCTCTCCTGAAAGAAAATTACATCAGCTTCAAACTCCCCGACCCGAAAGCGAACATCATGCGGGTCGGCGTCGGAGACCTCGACGGCGACGGAACCTATGACTATATTTTCAAGACGCCCGACGCCAACATCGACCCGTGGGAGGCGTACTGGTATCCGACGCCGGAGCCCTACAGGCTCGAAGCCTTCCGTTCCGACGGCGCCCATCTCTGGACGAAGAGCTATGGCTGGGCGATCGAGCGCGGCGTCTGGTACTCCCCCTTCATCGTCTACGATTTCAACGGCGACGGCAGGGCGGAGGTCGCGCTGAAGATGGGCGAGGGCGATCCGCGGGCAAAAGACGGCCGCGTCTTCACCGGCCCCGAGTACCTCGTGATCCTCGACGGCATGACCGGAGAGGAGATCGCCCGCGCCCCCTGGCCGTCGCGGGAGGGATTCGAAAGCTACAATCTCGTGAACCGCAACCAGCTTGCCATGGCGTATCTCGACGGTAAAACTCCGTGCGTCGTCGCGCTCCGCGGCACCTACGGGCTGATGAAGGCCGAGGCGTGGCAGCTGAAGGACGGAAAACTCGAAAATGTCTGGAAATTCAGCAACGAGGGACTCGGAGACAAATGCCGCGGGCAGGGGGCGCATGCCACGATCGTCGCCGACCTCGACGATGACGGGCGCGACGAGATCCTGCTCGGCAGCATGGCGCTCGACGACAACGGCGAAGTGCTCTGGACGACCGGCATGGGTCACAATGACTACATGTATCTCTCCGACATCATGCCGGAGAATCCCGGACTGGAGGTCGCCTATATTTATGAAACGCCGCAGCGGAAGAACGGCGTCTGCGTCGCCGACGCGAAGACGGGCCGGATACTCTGGGGACTCGGCGAGCAGACCTGGCATGTCAACGACGGCTATGCGATCGATCTCGATCCGGCGCTGCCGGGGATGGAGGTCATGGGGCTCGATTTCGACGGGCGCGGTCCTTCGAAGGAGCGCCGCTGGCTCTTCTCCGGCTCCGGCAGGCTGCTGAACCGGGGCGCCTCGGTCGGCCCGATGCGGCGCGGCGTCTACTGGGATGCGGATCTGGAGAAGGAGGAGTGCACCGGGCTGATCCGCGATTTCGACGGCGGTCCCGTCGGCGGCATGTTCGCGGGGAACAGGGTCACGACTGCCGACCTTTTCGGCGACTGGCGCGAGGAGCTGGTCGTCTCCCTGCCTGGCGAGGTGCGGATTTACACGACTTCGATTCCGGCCATGGACCGTCGTCCGTCGCTGATGCAGGAGCACTCTTACCGGACCGGGGTTCTGAACAATGCGCAGGGCTATCCCTCCGACGCCTGTCTGCCCTGTCTGCCGACGCAGGAGTCGGACAACTTCAGCCTGATCCACCGTTCCGGCGGCGATCCGCATATCCAGGTGACGGTCAGCGCTTCGCGCCACGGCGCGCTGGCCGGCAGGGTCAGGCTTGCCGCCCCGGCCGGGGTCACGCTGGAACCCGCAGAATGGGATGTGGACCTGAAGGCGGGCGGAGTCTCCGTCACCCGGGTTGCGGCGTCGGGTGATGTGAAGACCGGGCTTCTCGTGCGCGGGGAGTTCGCCGGGCGGGACGGGGAACGGCTTCTTCGCGGGCAGGTCCCCCTGTATAGGAAGAAAACGCGCACCGTCGCTCCGGGCGCGGTCACGGTTCCGGCTGCGAAGTTCTCTTCCGAAAAGGGCGGGAACGTCAAGATCGAGGCGGGCCGCTCGCTCGCCAAGGACGGCTGCATGCTCGGCTGGGATGAGAAGGGACATGCGCTGAGCTGGAGCTTCCGGGTGCCGGCAGCGGGGAAATACCGCCTGACCATGCTCCGTGCGAGCGCCCGCCTGGCGGAACGGAAGCTGACGGTGGCGGGGAAAGAGTACGGAATCTTTGCCTTTCCGCCGACCGGAGGCTTCGGCCACTCGCCGGAGGAGTGGGTGCTGGAGGGATTTGAACGCGAGGGCGCGGAACTGGTTTTCGACCTCCCCGCGGGCGAAGTCACGGTGTCCATGGAAAATACGAATTCCGGTTCCATGAATCTCGCTTACCTCTATCTCGAACCGGTCAGATAAAAGGGAGAAGCCGGGTTTTCCCGCGATTTCAGCATGAGCAACGTTGAAGAGCAGAACGAACAAATTAACCGCCGGAGGCAGGAAACCATGTTCAACAAAAGGAATCACATTATGTCAAGCCGGAATAGCAAACACCATATGCCGCCTGTGATGCGTCGACACTTCACCTTGATCGAACTTCTGGTCGTGATCGCGATCATCGCGATTCTCGCCGCCATGCTGCTGCCCGCGCTGAACCAGGCGCGGGAGAGGGCCAGGACCAGCACCTGCCTCAACAACCAGAAACAGGTCGGCCTTGCTCTGAACATGTACGCGGGTGATTTCCGGCTCTACCCCTCCGCCCGCTACAACGCCGCCGACACGGGCATCCGTACGAGCGAGGGATACTGGGGATATCTGATCTGCCATAACGGCTACCTCCCGGAACCGGTCCGGAAGCGGAAGACCATGATCATGTGCGAAGCCTACCAGCCCGACGGCTTCGACGGCTACCACCAGACCTACGGGCTCTGGGATGCAACCGCCTATTACCAGCTCGGGGCGCAGGACCTCACCTCCGACGGAGCGAACAGCGTCTTTCTCGATCCCGCGCGGCTGGCGGCGGACCGGATCATTCTGGCGGACAGCACCCGGACCGGGTACGATGCGAGCAGCCTTCAGAGCTCTTCGCTTGCCGGCCGCGACACGCCGAATTCCGGGAGCTGGGGCATGATGGGAACGATCGCTTCGCAGCGCAATATTCATATGCGTCACAACGGCAACACCCGGGCGGTCGTCGCGCACAATGACGGCAGCGCCGGAGTGGTCTCCATCGGAGATATCGCCCATACCGCCATGTATAATTACGTGATCCGCGATTGACGGATTGTGCGGAGAATGCGGAAGATGAATCAGGAAACAGCGGCCGCGCCCGGAAAAAAGCTCTGGCGCGTCGGCACTCTCTCCTATACCGCCGGCGGTTTGCTCATGCTCTGCCTCTGTCTCCTGGGCGGCGACTTCCCGTGGGCGCTGAAGGACCGCGCCGTGGCGCCGTCGGCGACGCTGCTGATCCGGCAGATCGGCGTGTCGGAACTGGTGTACGGACTGGTGATCATCGGATTCCCGAATTTCACCAATCTTTTCCTCTCACCCGCGATCTGTTACATTTCGGACCGTCATCGCGGGCGGTGGGGGCGGCGAATTCCGTTCCTGATGTTCACGACGCCGTTCATCGTGCTGGGGCTCTATCTGCTCGGATTTTCCAGGATGCTGGGCAGCCGGCTGCACGGCGCGGTTCCGGCGGTTTCGGAACATGCCGGGATGCTGTTCTTCTTCTGCGCGGCATGGGTCCTGCTGGATTTCGGAACCACGCTCTCCGGCTCTCTGTTCAATGCACTGGTCAACGACGTGGTTCCGCTGGAACTGATCGGCCGTTTCTTCGGGCTCTTCCGCATAGTCAGCCTCGGGGCGGGCATTCTCTACAACGGCTGGCTGATCGACCGGGTGAAAACACATGCGGCGGAGATTTTCTTCGGCATCGGAACGCTCTATCTGCTCGGGCTGCTGCTGCTCTGCTTCAAAGTGAAGGAGGGGGAATATCCGCCGCCCCCGGAGGAGCCGGCTCCCGCCGCCGGCCGGGAGTCCGTACTGCTTCGGGTCATGCGTTCGGCGGTCACCTACCTGCGGCAGAGTTTTGAACTGCCGTATTATCGCTGGTACATGCTCGCCGTCACGCTGGGGATGATCGTTTTCATGCCGGTCAACTTCTTTTCGATCCAGTACGCCGAGAAGCTCGGCATCGATATGGGGAAGTACGGCCTGTATCTTGTCGTCACCTATCTGGTTTCCATGCTGCTGAGTTATCCGCTCGGAGCGGTTGCAGACCGTTTTCACCCGATCCGCTGCGGAATCGTCACCATGGCGGCTTATTTTCTGGTGATGGCCGTCGGCTGGGTGCTGCTGGCGGATGCGCGTTGCTTCGGCGTTATTTTCGTCCTGCACGGCGTGTTGTCGGGCTGCTATATGACGGTGACCGCTTCGCTGCCGTCGCGCCTTGTGCCGCGCGCGCTGTTCGCGCAGTTCGGTTCGGCAGTCGGATTGATCGTCTCGTTCTGTTCGATGGTGATGGGGCCGCTGCTCGGAGGCATTCTCGATCTGCTGGACCACGATTACCAGTCGCTGTTCCTGCTTGGCGGAGTGCTGACGTTGTTCTCCATCCTGCTGCTGTTCAAGGTTTACCGGAATTTTTTGAAACAGGGCGGGGATGCCGGGTACCGGGCGCCGATGCCCGAGTGACGCGCCGGACCGGAAAATATCTCCGGCCCGGCGGCTTTCCCGGCTATTTCCCCTGCATCATGGCTTCTGTGTCGGCTTTCGCCTCTGCGGTCGGCTTGAGGCCGAAGGTTTCGGCCAGTATTTTGGCCACGCCGGGCGACAGGAAGGCCGGCAGCGTCGGTCCGAGCCGGATGTTCCTGAAGCCGAGCGCCAGAAGTGCCAGCAGCACCGCGACGGCTTTCTGCTCGTACCAGGCGATATCGAAGGAGAGCGGCAGACGGTTCACGTCGTCGAGATCGAACGCCTCTCTGAGTTTCAGGGCGATGACGGCGAGACTGTAACTGTCGTTGCACTGGCCGGCATCCAGCACGCGCGGAATGCCGCCGATATCGCCGAGCGGCAGTTTGTTGTAGCGGTATTTCGCGCATCCGGCGGTCAGGATGACGGTCCCCTCCGGCAGTCCCGAAGCGACGTCGGTGAAATACTCCCGCGTTTTCTGGCGGCCGTCACAGCCGGCCATCACCACAAAGCGTTTGATTGCGCCGGATTTGACCGCGGCGACAACCTTGTCCGCCAGCGCCAGAACCTGGTCGTGTGCGAAACCGCCGACGATCGTGCCGTCCTCAAGCGGAGTCGGCGGCGGACAGGTTCGGGCGAGCGCGATGATCGCCGAGAAATCCTTCGGGCAGCCGTCCTTCCGGTCGGCGATGTGCGGAATGCCGGGATATCCGGCCATTCCGGTGGTGAAGATGCGATTGCGATAGCTCTCCTGAACCGGCGTGATGCAGTTGGTGGTCATCAGGATCGGCCCGTTGAACGCGGCGAATTCGCTGTTCTGCCGGTGCCAGGCATTGCCGTAGTTGCCGTAGAGGTGCGGATATTTTTTGAGTTCCGGATAGTAGTGTGCCGGCAGCATCTCACTGTGGGTGTAGATGTCGATTCCGGCCTCTTTGCTCTGTTCAATCAGCTCTTTCAGGTCGCGGAGGTCGTGGCCGGAGACGAGAATGCCCGGGCGCTTGCCGACGCCGGTTTTCACCCGCGTGACCTGCGGTTTTCCGTAAGTTCCGGTATTGGCCTCATCCAGCAGCGCCATGGTTTTCACCGCGATGTTTCCGCACTCGAGCACCAGAGCAATCAGTTCTCCGGCGGAGAGCTCCTGCGCGGTGGCCGCCAGCGCCCTGAAGACGAATTCATAGACTGCATCGTCCTCTCTGCCGAGCATCGCGGCGTGGTCCGCATACGCGGCGATGCCTTTGAGGCCGCAGGTCAGCAGCTCCCGCAGCGAACGGATATCCTCGTTTTCGCAGGAGAGCACGCCGAGCGGAGCCCGGGCCGCGGTCGGGCCGGTCAGTTCCTTCGCACGTTCGAGCTGCGCCGCGATCCTGGCTTCGTCGAAATTCGCGTTGGTGATGGTCATGAACAGGGACTGTACCGCGAAAAGTCCGAGTTTCCGGTCCGGCTTGCGGGTCAGCGCCAGCAGCTTCAGCTGCCGGATCAGCTCATCCATGCGGTTGGCGGTTTCGGGTTTCTTTCCGCAGACGCCGCCCAGCGTACAGCCGGTGTTCTTTGCGGTCTCCTGACACTGGAAGCAGAACATGCACTCTTTCATCCTCTTTTCTCCTTCTGATGGATGGCCGTTCTCCGCCGCCGGAACCGTCCGGCGGATTTTTCAGTTTGTTATTGCAAACTAACTTCTGCTGTGAAAAAAAATCAGCGCAATGTCAGGCGCAGTGCATTCAGGAGCTCCTCGCCCTTGCGGCGGAGATCAAATGCTCCCCGGGCCATGCCCCACTGCTTGATCAGCAGACGCACCGGGCCGAAGAAGAGCCGGAACAGCATATCGACCGGCAGATCCTTCCGGATTTCACCCCGTTCCTGCGCTTCGCGGAAATGGCGTTCGAGCGTCTCTTTATGGCGGTGCATCATCTCGAGCATCCGTTCGGAAAATTCCGCGTCGGCCATGAACAGCTCTTCGGCGAACATCACCTGGGCCAGCGGCGGGTCGGCCTGCACCTGCCTGAAACGGCTCCGGGCAAACGCCGCGATCGCCTCAAGGCCGTGCAGTTCCGCGCTTTCGGCCGGTACGGCCTCGTCGAAGCGGCCGATCATGGTCTTGACGATTTCGGATTTGCTCCTGAAATGGCGGTAGATCGCCGGCTCGGTGATCCCGAGCGCGTTGCCGAGATTCTTGATCGTGAGGTTCTGGATGCCGCCCTCCGCCGTCAGCTTCAGCGCGGCGTCGATGATTTCGGATTGCCTCTTCGTCAGGCTCATGATTGCTCCTGTTAGTTATACTTCACTAACAATATATCCTTCTTTCGCCGGATATCAAGAGCGGATTTCTCTTTTTTACGGGAAACTTGCGGATGTGCGCGCCGGACTCCGCTATTTTGCGAGCTTTTCGAGGCGTTTGCGTGCTGCGGCGATATGGTTCGTCAGCAGCCGCCTCGCGCGCTTCGCGTCGCCGTCCGCCACGGCCTGCACGATCGCTTCGTGCTCGCGGTCGGTCCTGCCGCGGTCGGCCCGGAACAGCTTCGGCGCCACGGCGAAAACGGTGGAGAGCAGCAGCGTGTTGTCGATGATGCCGCGAAGCGCGGCGGAGCCGCAGTGCCGGCAGATGGCCCGGTGAAAGGCGAAGTCGCCGGCTTCGAGCTCCCCGTTGACGCTGCTGTTTCGCCGGAGTTCGCAGGCCTGCCGGAGTTCCTTCAGCAGTTCGGGCGGGACTCCGGTCCGGATGGTTCGTTCGATGGCGAGTCCCTCGAGCGCTTCCCGCAATTCATAAATTTCGCAGAGTTCCGCGATGGTGGGCTGGCGCAGTTCGTAACCCGCATTCGGGGTGCCGCAGACCAGCCCGTCCTCCTCCAGCCGGATCAACGCCTCGCGCACGGGTGTGCGGGAGACCCGGTAGCGCTCCGCCAGCATTTCGCTGGTCAGCCGGCTTCCGGCCGGAAACACTCCGGTCTGGATGTCCGCCCGGATCGCCTTGCGCACCTGTTCGGCCGTACTGCCGTGCCTGCTTCTTTCCATCGGAGCCTCCTGTTTCGCATGTTTCGGTTACAGTATATCATCTTTTTATCCAATTTTCAATTAAAAAATAGAATATATTCTGATAATTTGAACAAGTCTGCTTGAAAAATTGGATACAATACGGTATAATTAATGAAAACTTGTCATTCATGGCCGGAAAGGATTTGACATGCTGAGATTAAAAGGATTGGTGGAGGCGACGTTCACGCCGATGCACGAGGATGGTTCGATTGCGCCGGAGAAGGTGCCGATGCTGGTCGAGCATTCGCTGAAAAACGGAATGGCCGGATTGTTTGCGATCGGCTCAACCGGGGAGTTCCCCTCGCTGACGCACGAGGAGCGCCGCTCGATGGCGGAGGCGTTCATCGGCGCGGCGGCCGGACGCATCCCGGTCATCATCAATGTCGGATCGTGTTCGGTGCGCGAATCGCAGGCGCTTGCCGAACATGCGGCCGAAGCCGGGGCCGATGCCGTCTGCGCCATGGTGCCGTTCTATTTCCGGCCTCCCACGGTTCGGGAGCTGGCCGACTGTCTGAAGGAGATCGCAAAGGCATGCGCGCGGAAACCGCTTTATCTGTATCATGTTCCGTGCATGACTCACGCGAATCTGCCGATCCGTGACCTGCTGCCGATCATGGCGCAGGAGTGTCCCGAATTCGCCGGAATCAAGTATACGGATGAAAATCTCTGCGAATTCCAGCGCTGCGTCGATTACTCCGACCGTTTCCAGATCATGTTCGGGCGCGATGAAATGCTGCTCGCCTCGCTTGCCGCCGGCGCCGAAGCGGGCGTCGGCAGCACCTACAACTATTTCCCGCGGCTCTATCGGGAGCTCCTGAAAGCCTATGAGGCCGGCGATATCGAACGCGCCCGCAGTTTTCAGGAGCTGACCCATCGCGGCATCGTCCTCATCGGCAGATACGGCATGTCGTCGCAGAAGCTCTACATGAAGTTTGCCGGGCTCGATGTCGGCCCGATGCGTCTCCCGGCTCCGCGTCTTCCCCTTGAACGGGAACTCGCTTTCCGCCGCGACATCGCCGAAGCCGGACTCGACCCCTGGCTGGGCTGATTCCGGGGGCAGCCCAGCCGCGGGAGCCGGCGGAGACTTCTCCGTTTCGGCTTCCGCGGCGTGTCCGCTTTATTCGAACCGTATGTCGGCGATTTCGAGTGAAGTGGCCGGGCGCGGATACAGATAGTGCTTGTTTTCCCCGTTGTAGAGGAAGAGTTCGCCGCGTAGAACTTTATCGCGCATGGCGCCGCCCTGCTGCCGCGAGAGGTCGAGCCGCACGCGCCGCCATTCGCCGGAACGGTTGCCGAGTTCGAAGCCGAGACGCATCTGGCCGTTCCAGTTCCGTTCCGGGATCGTGACGTCGAGTGCGCCCGGTTTGTCGGCTTTGATCAGCATCGAAAGGCAGCGGTGCTTCTTTGGGTCGTATTTGGCGGGGTCGAAACGGATCATCGCGTAGCTGAACCCCTGTTCCCCGGCGACCTTCGGGAATGCGATGCGGGTAACTTCTGCCGCGCGGCCGTCCGGCAGCGTCGTCCTGACCTTGCCGATTTCGGGGGCCGGAACACCGTTCCGCCCGCCGCCCTTCCATTCCGAGGCGTTGACGGAGAACGGCGCTTCTCCGGCGCGCTCGCCGGTCATGGCCACCAGGATCGGAACCGGACAGCGGCCCGGCAGGTAGTCGATATCGGTATTCTGTCCGGCCGAAAGGAAGTCGATGGTCTTGATCTCCTTCTCCGGAAACGGATTGTCCCAGACGGCCATATAGGTGCCGACCTGATCCGTCACCGGATTCGGCCGCAGAATGCCGGGTGCCGCATCGCCGAGGAACGCGCAGTTCCACCAGTCGCCGATATTGCGGCCCGGGATCAGCATGTAGTCATATTTCGTGCCGTCGGCGTAGTTGATCCGGTAGCAGCCCGCATCGGTTCCCTTCCAGGCACAGGTGTGCAGGAAAAAGAGCCGCGACAGCTTCGCGTTGACCGGAATGCCGTCGATCCGGGCCGGGAGCTCGGGTTTTTCGGTGCCGCGCACGATCAGGCAGGACTTTCCGTTGTTCTTCGCCGGATCGATGATGCGGAAGGGGATGCCGTTCACCTTCTGCAAGCCGGTTGGCATGTTGCGGAAGTCGTTCTCGCCCTGGCCGGTCCAGCCGGTTCCGTCACCGTCGTCGCGGAAACCGCGGTTCGCCTGCTTCGTGAGGTCGATCGGATATTCGCGCCCTTCCGGAATCGACCAGTGCATCGAGCTGAGCTCAAGCGGCATGACCTTTTCGTACGGTTTGCGGCCGGAGAGCATGTAGTCGAAGACGTTTCGCAGGTAAGTCGAAGCCGAGCTGTCCCGGCCCCAGAGAGAGGTCGCGTCGAGCTGCGTCCAGAAGACGCGCCCCTTGCCGACCAGGGCTTCCAGAACCGCGTTTTCGACATTCTGGCTGCCGAGCAGCGGACCGCGCACGGCGATCGCGTTCGTCGAGAAAGGCGCCAGGGCCACCGTGATGACCCGGCCTTCGACCGGGTTTTCCCACAAATCGAAGTTTCGCTGGTCGAGTCCGGCGAAAACCGGGTGCTGCGGATAAACAAGGTCCGCGAACGGCAGCGGAGAGAGCACCGGCTTCGATTCGGGCAGCACGCTGCCGGAGGTGACCGGCTGTTCGAGAACCAGAAGTTTGCCGCCGGCTCTGAGCCAGGCGTCCAGCTTCCGGGCGTCGAGTTTCAGCGGTTCGCTGTTTTCGAGTCCGGCCGGAATGATCGCCGCCGTGAAGGCGCCGTCGAGTTTCGCCGCCGGGATGACTGCGTACGGAATTGCCAGTGCTTTCAGGACGGCGCCTGTCGTTTCGACGTCGGCCGGGCTGCCGACATCGAGCAGCGCGACCTTTTCGGCGCACTTGACCGGGTCGGTCAGCACGGCCCGGCTGCCGAGGTAGACATTGTAGAAGTTGCGCGACAGTTCCTTGCCGTCCGCGCCGGAGAAGGTGGCGCGGAGCTGGGCATGGCCGATCGGCTTTTCCGGCATTCGAAGGGTGACCGGGAGTACGGCCGTCTTCCACGGAGCGAGCTCGGGGAGGGCGGCCTCTGCGAGCGGAAGCTCTTTGCCCTGCTCCGTCAGGAGCCAGACCCGGATTTTCCCGTTCTTCACTTCATGATTCGTGCTGTTGACGACGAAGAGCTCGCGCTTTGCGTCACGGCCGGCGAAGAAGTTCGACGGCGGCAATCCCTGTTCGTTGCGGAGTCCGACCAGGATCGGCTGATTCCAGAGCGTCGCCGGGCGGAAGCCGGTCGCATGCTGCCACGGCGCGAAACCGTCCACGCGCGGATTCTGGCGCGCCAGTTCGAGCAGCCGGTGGCCGAACAGCGCTTTGCCGTAGCTCATGCCGCGCTTCGGGTCGAGCGAGGCGGCCAGCCCGATCGTGCCGGCGTAGCCGATGCCGTTGCCCTGTGCCCAGGAGGTGCTCGAACGCGCATATTTCGCATACTGGTTCATGTCGCCGATGCGGAAGGCGGCGTCGCTTTTGCCGCCCCAGGTAAAGCCGACGCACTCCCAGATGATGTAGGGCCACGGCAGCCGGTCACCCTTGACTTTATAATGTTCGAGCGAACCGTCGTAGGCGTCATTGATGTTCTTGTTCCAGCGTGTCCAGGAGTTCACGGAGAGCCCGTGATAGCTGTGCAGGTCGAGGAAATCCGTGTTCAGCGGCTCGATGCCGTAGCTGATCCATGAGGCGGAGCCGGAGAACGAACCGGCCGGCCGCCCCGATTTGTCGAATTCACGGATGAGGTCGATCTGACGGTCGAGCTGGCGCTTGACATCCGGTTTTTCCCGGTGCCGGACCTCGTTGGCGCCGGACCACATGACCACCGACGGGTGGTTGTAGTCGCGCCGGAGCCATTCGCGCAGCTCGCGGTCGTTGTTCTCCTGGAACGCTTTTTCGTCGAGAAGGTTCGTGAAGCTCCAGCCCCATTCGTCGTAGAT
>ENA-UEQN01002004-UEQN01002004.1-human-gut-metagenome-genome-assembly--contig:-NODE-2004-length-15100-cov-2.998136_pt1 | contig 15100 bp, 17 predicted proteins | sample MGYA00242940_ERZ507944 | MGnify/ENA primary metagenome ERZ507944 (study PRJEB26167, sample SAMN06115449) | human gut metagenome | host: Homo sapiens | place: China:Fujian | collected 2015-08-20... | reverse complement strand
CCTGCCAAAATTTTTTCATCGTGAGGAAATGTCATGCAGATTTTGAAAACCGGCTCCACCGGCGCGGAGGTCGCGCTTTTGCAGCTGTCGCTCCGCCGCGCACAGTACGGCGCTCCCGCGCCCGACGGCGTTTTCGGCGGGGCGACGAAAAGCGCTTTGCAGGCCTTCCAGCGCACGCACGGCCTGACGCCGGACGGCATATTCGGCGCGGAGACCGAGCGCGCGCTCGCGCCATGGCTTCGCGGGTACGCCGTGCACACGGTGCGGCCCGGCGATACGCTCTTCTCGCTCGCCGAGCGGTACGACGCCTCGCTCGGCGCGATCGAAACGGCAAACCCGGCACTCGACCCGTTCGCGCTGCGGCCCGGGCAGCGGATCACCGTACCGCTGCCGTTTTCCGTCGTGCCGACGGATATCCCGTGGTGCAGCGCGCTCATGGACTGCGCCGTGGACGGACTGACGCACCGGTATCCGCAGCTTCGTGCCGAGAGCATCGGGCGCAGCGCCCTCTCCCGCCCGATCTGGGCACTCACGGCAGGCGACGGGCTGCGCCGCGTGCTCTACAGCGCCGCGCACCACGCGAACGAGTGGATCACAACGCCGCTTTTGATGAAGTATCTTGAAACGCTGCTCCGCGCGGCCGCCGCGGGCGAGACCGTGTTCGGCTACCCGGCGGAGGATATCCTCTTCCGCGCCGCACTCACGTTCGTGCCGCTCGTCGATCCGGACGGTGTCGATCTCGTGACGGGCGCTCTGCCGGAGGGTGAAGCGAAGGAGCGCACCGCGGCCATCGCCGCAGCGTTCCCCGCGATCCCCTATCCGGACGGCTGGAAGGCGAACATCGCGGGCATCGATCTCAATTTACAGTACCCCGCCGGGTGGGACACCGCCCGCGCGATCAAGTTCGCGCAGGGCTACGACCGCCCCGCACCGCGCGACTTTGTCGGCGAAGCGCCGCTCACAGCGCCGGAGGCCGCCGCGCTTGCCGCCCGAATGGCCGATTTTCCGCACACGGCGCTCAAGGGTCTGATGGCAATTCCCCCTGTGAGCGAATTTCCGGGCGAAAATTGCAGATATTTTGCCGAAATGCGCAATCTTTTTGTTGACATAAGGGCAAAAAAATACGATAATGTGTCCATGGAATGCCTGTCGATGGGCATGAGCGACGATTTTGCCGACGCCATCGCCGAAGGCTCGACCATGGTGCGCATCGGCACCGCAATTTTTGGCAAACGGAACTATAACATCTGACCGACACGCCGACACGGCACAATTACATAGAATAGCAAATCTGGAGGATACATTACAATGGGATTTATGGATGACCTGAAGAAGCTGGCAAAGCCCTACGCCGAGGACGACGACGATTTCGATGAATTCGACGACGACGTCCGCCCCAGCCGTGCCAATCGCGGCTCGACCGCCCCGGCGCCGAAAGCCTCGCTGGACGATCTGGGTCTGGATGACAGCAGCTCGAGCGCCTCGTTCGGCTCTGGCCGCCGCGTGCCCGGCGGAAACAAAGTCGTGAACATTCACACCACGGCGCAGATGCAGGTGGTGTTGGTGAAGCCCGACCGGTTCGACAACGTGTCCGACATTGCAGAGCATCTGCGCAGCAAGCACGCGGTGGTTCTGAATCTCGAGGCGACGAATAAGGATGTAGCACGGCGGCTCGTCGACTTCCTGTCCGGCTGCGCCTACGCGCTGGACGGCAAGATCAAGAAAATCGCCATCAGCACCTACATCATCACGCCGTACAACGTGGATATCGTGGGTGACCTCATCGACGAGCTGGAAAACAACGGACTCTATCTGTAATTCCAATCGCACAGGAGGGAAACGCCTATGTTCACACCGCAGGAAATTCAGGAACAAACCTTTTCCAAGGCCGTCTTCGGCGGCTATGACATGCAGCAGGTCGATGATTTTCTCGAACCGCTGACCGAGGATTATATCGCGCTCTACAAAGAAAACTCCGTGCTGAAGTCCAAGATGAAAATTCTGGTTGAAAAGCTGGAGGAATACCGTGGACAGGAGGCGGCCATGAAAAAGACCATGGCCGAGGCCCAGGCCAAGTGCGACAAGATGCTCGCCGACGCCAAGGCGCAGTGCAGCGCCATGGTGCAGACGGCGGAGGACGGCGCGGCCCGTCAGAAGGTCGAGGCCGACATCGCCGCCGAGCAGGAACGGCTGGAGTATGCAAAGCAGACGGCGCTGAATTTCATCAACGTCATCGAGGGCGACATCAAGGGGCATCTCGAGCTGCTGGAGCAGCTCAAGGGCCGCGACCTGACCGTCGAAGACAAGAAGCCGGAGCCGCCGAAGCACGCCAAGCCCTACGACTGGCAGGCCGACAGCGCACCGTCGCTCGTGGTAGACACGTCCAGCAAGCACACGCAGGACATCGCGGACGAGATCTCCGAGAATCTCGAAAAGCTCGTCGGCAGCGAGCCGGAGCCTGACGTCAAGGTCGCCCCGGCGAAACCCGCGCAGACCCGCATGGACAGCGCCACGATCAAATTCGATAATCTCAAATTCGGCAAAAATTACGACCCCACCAAAGAATCCTAACCAAAACCGCCCCTCGTGTCATCGACACGAGGGGCGGTTTTTGCCGCAGCGGCTGCCTTCCCTTGGGGGAAGGCTTTCAGGCGGCCATTGGCAGCCCGGCTTTTGTTCAAAGATCTACTTGTTCAAATCTCCGTACAGAGCTGCGCTCCGCCGCCATGGTCAGCAGCGCAAACACCGCCGCGCCGCCCAGCAGCACGGGCCACTGCCGCAGCTGGTCGCGCAGCGCATAACTCTCGCAGACCGTCTTCATGTACGGGATCACATGGTCGCACGCCTCGGCGAGGACGATGTAGAAAAACTCCACCACGCTCGCCACGACGAACGGTTTGCCGAGGTCGTAGGCGTTTTTATAGTGCATCGGGAAGAACACGAGGTTGAAAAGCCCCATCTGCACCAGCCCAAGGCCGAGGAACGCCGTGTTCGCCTCGATGCCGACGGCGTTGTTGAGGTGGCCGTAGCTCGCCCGCAGCGCCATAAACGGGACGCAGGCCAGCGCTTGCAGCAGCTCCAGCTGTACCACGGTGCGGAAGCGTGCGCGCACCATCTCTGCTTTTGTCACTGGCAGGAGCATCAGATACGCCGTGTCGCGGTTTTCCCGCAGCGACTGCATCAGCATGAACAGGCCGAGGCCATTGTAGAAAAATGTGACATAATACGGATAATTCGGAATCAGGATCAACCCGCTCAGCAGCAAAAACAGCAGCGGCACCGGACTCATCGACAGCCGCCATTCCTTCCATTGCAGCGCTCTCATGCCTCCACCTCCCGTTCCAGATGCACCATAATCTGCTCCAGCGTCGCGGGGCCGCCAGCCTCCGGCGCATCCGCAGTCCGCAGCAATCCCTCGATCTCGCCCTGATGACGCCGCGGCGCGATCAGCTTCGCGGCCAGCTCCGGTGAGACCGCAGCCTCGTCCGCCCGCAGATAGCGATAGCGCTCCGTGAAGGCCCGCCGCGCCTCGCTCGCGAAGATCTCGCCGTTCCGGATGTAGGTGATCGTGTCGGCGCAGGCGTCGAGATCAGACGTGATGTGCGTTGAAAACAGCACCGACGCGCCGTCCCGCTCCACCAGCTCCAGAAACAGCCCCAGCAGGTCGTCCCGCGCCGCCGGGTCGAGTCCGGACGTCGGCTCATCCAAAATCAGCAGCTTCGCGTGGTGCGACATCGCAAGCGCCAGCTGATATTTTACCTTCATTCCCTCCGACAGCTCGCTGACGCGCTTGCCCTCGTCCAGCGCGAAGCGCCGCAGGCAGTCCTGATATCGCGCCTCGTCCCAGTTCGGGTAGAACCGCCGCGTCGCCGCCGTCAGCTGGCCGAGCCGCTTGCGCGGATAATAAGCCGCGCTGCCGGTCACAAAGCCGATCTGCGCCTTGACCGCCAGCTCCTGTTCCGCGACGTCCATCCCGCAGAGCTCGACGTGGCCCGCGTCCGGATGCACGAGGCGGAGCATCGATTTGAGCGTCGTCGTCTTGCCTGCGCCGTTGCGCCCGATGAAGCCCATGACCGTCCCGCTCTCCATCGAAAACGAAACATCTTTCAGGGAAAATGCTGGATATTTCTTGCAAAGTCCCTCAATTTTCAGAATTTCCATTGTCATCCTCCTTCGCCGGGAACATGTCCGGCGGCAGATAGACCTCGCCGGGGTCAACCAGCGCAATGCCGCGCTTTTTGTCGGCCATCAGCAGCAGCTGGTCGCCGGGCTGGCTGTCGAAAAGGTCGCGAGCGCCCTTTGGAATCACGATCTGCCCCTTCTCGCCGACCTTGACGAGACACATCAACTTGTTTTTCGGAAATTGCAGAGCCATAGCGCCCCTCCTTTGGTTGGAAAAGTTATACTAAGTATAACACCGCATACCAAAAAGTCAAGCAAAAAAGCCCCCTCTACCAAGAGGGGGCCTTTGAATTCAATAATCTACCCGCATCAGGCACAGTCCCTGCGGCGGCGCGGTATATCCGGCCAGCTTCCGATCCTTCGCTTCCAAAACTTCCTTCACGCTCGCCACGCTCCGCTTGCCGAAGCCGACCTCGAGCAGCGTCCCGGTCAAAATCCGCACCATGTTCTGCAAAAATCCGGTGCCGTGAAAATTGAGATACAGCAGATCCTTTTTCTGCTGGATTTCAATGGAATCCACGATGCGCACCGTCGACTTTTTCATCTGCGGATTGGCGCAGAAGCTGCGGAAATCATGCTCGCCGACCAGAAATTCCGCCGCTTTTCGCATCTTTTCCACGTCCGGCTTCCCGTCCAGCACGGTCACATATTTCCGGTTGAACACCGGCTTCGTCTCGCCGACGTAGCACGTGTACGTGTAGAGCTTGCCCACGGCGCGATAGCGCGCGTGGAAGCGGTCGGCCGCCTCTTTCACCTCGGCCACGCCGATGTCGTCCGGCAGATAGTGATTGAGATAATCACGGATGGCCTCCGGCTCCATGTCCGTGTCCATGTAGGCGTTTGCGACCATCGCCCGCGCATGAACGCCCGCGTCCGTCCGGCCTGCGCCGATCACGTTGACCGGCGCGCCGCACATCCGCGTGAGCACGGCCTCGAGCTTGCCCTGAATGGTCTCCTTGCCCGGCTGACGCTCCCAGCCGAAATAGCGGGAGCCGTCATAGCTGAGCGTCATCTTGAAATTTCTCATCCGCGCGGCTCCACATTCTTCGTATAGCGGCAGGCCGGATAGTTCGAGCAGCCCCAGAATTTCTGCCCCTTCCGTGCGCCGCTCTGTCCGGTGCGCAGCACCATCTGCGCCCCGCATTTCGGGCACACGGGCACGCGGCTGTTCGCCGCCCGCTGGGTGTGGACGCTCTTCGCGTCCGGCTGGCCGAGCGCCTCGTCGAACCGGATGGCCTTGCAGTGCGCCGTCCGCGCCAGCTCCACGGCCAGCATGTCATACATTCGCCGCAGCTCCCCCTCCGGCACGCCCGCGGCCAGCTTCCGCCGCAGATAGGCCCCCGGCGTCGTGCCGACCTTTTTGGTGAAAATCTCGTGGAACCGCTCCTCGTCGGTCTTCGGTTTCTTTTTGGGATACATTCTCATCCCTCCTGTCTTTGCTACCAGTATATCAGACGGAGCGAAAAAAAGCTACTGCCGGTTTTTTGCAGATCACACTTGACAAACGTCCCTACTTGTGCTATTGTACTAGTCACTTAATACAGAGACACAGGAGGTGTTCTCATGCCCTGGTCCTTCCAAGCGGACACGCCCATCTACACGCAGCTGGTCGCGCGATTGCAGGAGCAGATCGTCTCCGGCGCCTATCCGCCGGGGAGCAAGCTGCCCTCGGTGCGCGATCTCGCGGCGGACGCGGGCGTCAATCCCAACACCGTCCAGCGCGCATTTGCCGAGCTGGAGCGGCTGGGCCTCATCTACACCCAGCGCACGTCCGGAAAATTCGTCACCGAAGACGCCGCCGCGATTGACGCGGCGCGCCGCGCCCTGGCCGAGGGTCAGACGCGGCAGTATCTCGCGGCCATGTCGGCCCTCGGCTTTGACCGTGCCGCGCTCATCACATTTCTGAACCAGATGGAGGAAACGAAAGATGCCAATTCTTGAATGTCATGCGCTGGAAAAGCGCTACGGCTCCGCCATGGCGCTTGACCACATCGATCTTGCGCTCGAACCGGGCCGCATCATCGGTCTGCTCGGCCCGAACGGCAGCGGTAAATCCACGCTCATCAAGCTCGCCATGGGACTGCTGCAGCCCACGAGCGGAGAACTTCTGATCGACGGCCAGACGCCGTCCCCGCAGACGAACGCCATCGTGTCCTATCTGCCCGACCGCGTCACGCTCAGCCCGTGGATGAAGACGCGCCAGCTGCTGGACTTCTACTGTGATTTCTACGCCGATTTCGACCGGCAGGCCGCAGAGCGGATGCTCACGCACCTCGGCCTCAACCTCAACCAGTCCATCCGCCAGATGTCGAAGGGGATGAAGGAGAAGGTGCAGCTCGTGCTGACAATGAGCCGCAAGGCAAAGCTCTACCTGCTCGACGAGCCGATCGGCGGCGTCGACCCCGCAACGCGGGATTACATCCTGCACACCATCATTTCCAACTATAATCCAGAGGCCGCCGTCGTCATCAGCACGCACCTGATCGCCGACGTCGAGCCGGTGCTCGACGAGGTCATCTTCCTCAATCAGGGGAAGATCAGCCTGCATGAAAGCTGTGATGAAATTCGCGAAACGCGCGGCCAGTCGGTCGACGCGCTCTTCCGGGAGGTATTCAAATGCTGGGAAAACTGATCAAACATGAATTCCGCGCCACGGGCCGACTGATGGCTCCGCTGTTCGGTGCGCTGCTCCTGCTCGCGCTCGTTGTCCGCGCGAACGACCTTGTCTTCCAGCATGTCGAATCCTATTCCGCGTTCCTGAATATCCTCAATACGCTGCTCATCATCGCCTATGTGCTGGCGCTGATCGGCGTGATGGTCTTCTCCACCGTCCTGATGATCAAGCGCTTCCACCAGAACTTCCTCACCGACGAGGGCTATCTGATGTTTACGCTCCCCACGGGCGTCCACAGCCTCCTCTGGTCGAAACTCATCACCGCCGCGCTCTTTTTCATCTTCACGTTCCTGGCCGAGGCGCTCTCCGTCGCCATTGTGGTCTGGCAGGGCGGCATGGCGGCAGATATTTACCATGGCTTCGCATCGTTCTTCCAGGAGCTGAACGGTTATTACATGGCGAACGGCCTCGCCTTCGCGCTGGAAGCGCTGGCACTGCTCTTCGTTTCCCTGCTCGTCACCTGCCTGCTTTTCTACGCGCCGATGTCCATCGGCTACAGCTTTGCCAATCACAAGGGCCTGCTCTCCGTCGTGTTCTACTTCGTCATTCAGGCAATTTTGCAGATCTTCGGCGTCGCAGTTCTCTCCGGCGTGGTAAGTGACACGGTGTTCCACCGTCTGCTCACGGACGCGATGGACCATTTGGGCCGGATCGATAGCCAGGCGACGGCTATCCAGGCCGCGCACGGCACGATGCTGCTTGCGCTCTTCACGGAGCTTTTCCTCGGCGTCCTCCTCTATTTCCTGACGTATGTGATGCTTCGGAAGCATCGGAATTTGCAATGATCTCTGCGGCCTCTTGTAGGGGTGGACGACTCTGTCCGCCCGATCCCGGCCGCAGCGGGAAGCCTCCATTTACACAAGGGAGATGGCATTTGCAAAGCAAATGCCGGAGGGATTGTTGAACGTTCTATCTCTGCCCGCACCCTAGATCCCGTTCTTTTCTCGCCAAAGCCGTCGCCAGCAGCTCCCTGGCCCCGGCGAGCGTCGTCTCCGTGATGGCCGCGCCGCCGACGAGCCGCGCCAGCTCCTGCACGCGCCCATCCTCGTCCAGAAGATGCACGCGCGTATACGTCCGTCCGCCCTCCACACGCTTTTCCACGGTGTACTGCCGGTCGGCCATCGCCGCGATCTGCGGCAGATGCGTCACGCAGAGCACCTGCTTCCCCGCCTGTGCCACAGCCCAGAGCTTTTCGGCGACCTTCTGTGCCGCCCGTCCGCTGACGCCCGCGTCGACTTCATCGAAGATCAGCGTCGGGATCGCGTCCTGCTCCGCCAGCACATTCTTCATCGCCAGCATGATCCGCGCCAGCTCGCCGCCGGACGCGACCTTTGCCATCGGCCGGAGCGCCTCGCCCACGTTGGCCGACATCAAGAACCGTACAAGGTCAAGCCCTGTCTCCTGCGGCTTCTGCTCCTCAAATTGACACTGGAACTGTACCTTCGGCATGTCCAGCTGCGAAAGTTCTGTCTGGATGCGCTTCTCAAGCTCAACCGCAGCCCGCTTGCGCGCTTCGCGCAGCGCAAGCCCCGCCTGCTGTACTTCCGCATCCTGCTTGGCCAGCTGCGCCCGCAGGCGCTCGATCCGGTCGCTTGCAAATTCAATTTCGTCGAGCTGGCTCCGCGCCTGCTCCAAAAACGCCAGCACGTCCTCCACGCTCGCGCCATATTTCCGCTTCAGCTTGTGCAGCACATCGAGCCGCTGCTCGATCTGCTCCAGCTCCTCCGCCGAATACGTCAGCTCGTCACGCACATCCCGCGCTTCCTCCGCCGCGTCCTGCGCGGCGTAGACAAGCTCCGTCACCTTCTGGTGCAGCGCCGCCACATCGTCCGACACGCCCTTCACGCGCGAGAGCGCCTTTTCCGCCTGTGCCAGCAGCGCCGCCGCGCCGTCGCTGTCCTCGTCGCCGTAGAGCGCCGCCGCCGCAGCCTCCAGCGCGTCCGAGAGCTTTTCGGCATTTTGCAGCAGCTTCCGCCGCGCCTCCAATTCCTCGTCCTCGCCAGGATGCAGCTCCGCGCGCTCGATCTCGCCGATCTGATATTCCAGTGTCTCCACCAGCCGCGCCTTTTCCGCCTCGTCCATATCGAGCCGGTCGATCTCGCGCCGCAGCGCCTGTGCCTTCGAAAACGCTGCGCCATACGCCTCCAGCAGCGCCTCGTCGTGCGCGAACGCATCCAGATAGATCAGATGGTTCGCCTCGTCAAACAGCCGCTGCGAATCATGCTGCCCATGGATGTTAATGAGCTGCAAGCCGAGCCGCCGCAGCAGTGTCACCGTCACGGGCCGCCCGTTCACGCGGCAGCTGTTCTTCCCGTCCGGGAAGATCTCGCGCTGCACCAGCAGCGCCTCCGGGTCATAGTCCACACCGTTCTCCGCAAACCACGCCAGTTCCGGCACGCCGTCGAATACCGCACTGACGAAGGCTTTCGCCGCGCCAGTCCGGATGACCTCGCGCGGCGTCCGTTCGCCGAGAATCGCCGAGATCGCGTCGATCACGATGGATTTACCCGCGCCGGTCTCGCCGGTCAGCACGTGCAGCCCGCCGCCGAAGTCGACGTCCGCCGTCTCGATGACCGCAACATTTTCAATATGCAGCGTTCGCAGCATCCTAACCCCTCCGTTGCCCGTCTTGACGGTCAGACTTCGATCTGTTCACGGATCTCCGCACAGAACGTCGCGGCAGACGCATTGTCGCGCATGATGACCACGCACGTGTCGTCACCCGCGAGCGTACCAAGCATCTCCGGCAGCTCCAGCTTGTCGATGGCCGAGCAGGCCGCGTTGGCCAGCCCGGGCATCGTCTTAATGACGATGAGGTTCTGCGCATAATCAATGCTCGTCACGCACTGCCGGAAGATCATGTTCAGCTTTGCCGAGAACGCATGCTCCACCGGCTTCGGTGAGGACACATAGCGGTATGTCCCGTTCGGCCCAAGCTCCTTGATGATGCGCAGCTGCTTGATATCCCGGGAAATGGTCGCCTGCGTCGCCTGAAAGCCGCTCTTTTTCAGCTCGTCCAAGAGCTGCTCCTGCGTCTCGATATCATGATCCTGAATCAGTGCAAGAATTTGTTCCTGACGCTTTGATTTCATCTCAATACCTCTGTCTGTCAATAAATTTCCGGTTCAGCAGCTCAAAAAAGCTCATATCCTTCAGCCGCACCAGCCGTGTCGCCCGGTCAGAGCTTTTGACCGTGATCACGTCGTTCGGATTCAGGCGATAAGCCCGCCCACCATCTACGGAGAGAAAGGCGTTGTGCCGCCCGATCTTGCTCACGCGGATGGTCACGACGCGCCGCGGCCCAAGCACGATGCTTTTTGCCAACATCGCGTGCGCACAGATCGGCGTCATCAGCAGATTCTTGGCCGACGGCTCAATGATCGGCCCTCCGGCCGACATGGAATAGGCTGTCGACCCGGTCGCCGTGCAGACGATCACGCCGTCGCCGGAGAAGTTCGTCGCCTCCACACCGTCGCAGCAGACCGAGATCTGGATGACCCGCGCAATTGCGCCCTTGGTCACCACTGTGTCGTTCAGCGCGATCTCGTGGAACGTCTGCTGTGTCCCGTTCGTGACAGTAATGTCCAGCATGCTCCGGTTCTCAATCGTATATTCCTTCTTCGGGAGCTTCCGCAGCAGCTCCAGCTCCCCGGATTCCAGCTCCGCAATGAAGCCCATCGTCCCGATGTTCACGCCGAGCACGGGCAAATTGTGCTGCGTCGCAATCTTCGACGTGTGCAGGATCGTCCCGTCGCCGCCGAAGCAGATCAGCATGTCCGCGTCGCGGATATCTGTGCGGATGTCTGTGAAGCGGATCGTGCGCGGCAGCTCAAAATCGCGGTCAACGTCGAACGGCAGGCACATTCTGGTCACGCAGCCGCACTCCTCCAGAATTTTCTTCGCTTGCAGCGCCGTCTGAAACTGCTTGTCCCGATATGGATTTGGAGCTAAAATGATTTTCATATGCCCTTATCCTTTCAGCGTCTCATGCGCGGCGGCGACAAGCGCCGGAACGTCCGGCACGAGCGCGTCGCCCGGCTCCATGCAGAGGTGCCCCAGAAATTCAATGTTCCCTTCAGGACCCTTAACCGGTGAAAAGGTCAGATTCCTCAGCGTGAAGCCCAGCTCCGTAGCCAGCGCGACAAAGTCCCGCAGGACCTGTTCATGCACCGCCGGGTCTCGGACAACGCCCTTTTTCCCGACGTTCTCCTTCCCTGCCTCAAACTGCGGCTTGATCAGGCAAAGCACCTGTCCCGTCGGTTTCAGCAGCTTCTGGATCGCCGGCAACACGATCCTCAGCGAGATGAACGATACATCGACCACCGAGAGGTCGAGCGCTTCGCCGAGATTCTCCGGCGTTACATAGCGGATGTTCGTCCGCTCCATCACAACGACGCGCGGGTCAGAGCGGATCTTCCACGCCAGCTGCCCATAGCCCACATCGATGGCAAATACCTTACTCGCCCCCTGTTGGAGCAGACAATCGGTAAATCCGCCCGTCGACGCGCCGGAGTCGCTGCACACATAGCCCGTCGGGTCAACGCCGAAGTCGCGCAGCGCCTTTTCGAGCTTCAATCCGCCGCGGCTCACATACGGGCACACGTTCCCGCGCACCTCGACCTCGGCTTCAAGCGGGACATCCATGCCAGCCTTGTCGGCCTTCTGGCCGTTCACATAGACCTCGCCCGCCATGATGACGGCCTGCGCCCGGCTGCGGGACTCCGCAAGCCCGCGCACCACCAGCAGCACGTCCAGCCGTTCCTTATGCTTCATGCCCGCAAACCTCCCCGATCAGTCCGACAATTCCATCCGCGTCCAGCCCGGCCTCCCGCAGTAAGATCGCGGTCGCGCCGTGCGTGACGAATCTCCGGCCCAGATTTCTCTTTTTCCCGACAAATGGGATCTGCGCCTGCCCGAGCCGCGCGAACAGCTCGTCTGCGACGCACCCCCGGTCAGACGTCTCCTCCGCCACGACGATCCGGCCCGTCTTCCGGGCAGATTCCGCCACGGCGTCAAAGTCCAGCGGTGCCACCGTTGCCAGCTTCAAAATCTCCACAGAAACGCCCTTTCCGGCGCACCGGTCCGCAGCTTCCAGCGCAGCTTCCACCGTCGTACCGTAGCAGACCAGCGTGCAGTCCGCGCCTTCGCGGATGCAGGTCTCCGTCTGGACGTCCAAATAACATTTCCCCTCGCCGCCGCGCGGATAGCGTATCGCGACCGGCCCTTTGCACTCCAGGACCGCCTCGCGGAGCATCTTTCGCAGCTCGGCAAAATTCGCGGGACAGTATACCCGCATCCCCGGTACAAGCCGCAGATATCCCACGTCGAACATCCCGTGGTGCGTCTCGCCGTCCTCGCCGACGAGTCCGGCCCTGTCAACGGCCAATACCACGTGCAGCTGCTGTAAAGCTACATCGTGCAGCAGCATGTCAAAGCTCCGCTGCAAAAACGTCGAATAAATGGCCGCCACCGGGATCATCCCCTGCTTGGCCATGCCCGCCGCCATCGAGATGGCGTGCTCCTCCGCGATGCCCACGTCGAAGAACCGGTTCGGCAGCGCATCCGCAAAATGATTCAGTCCCGTCCCATATTCCATCGCCGCCGTGATCGCGCACACGCGGCTGTCCTCGCGGGCGAGCGCCGTCAGCTCCTTGCCGAACACATCGGAGAATGTCTCCGCGCCCGCTTTCAGCGCCTTGCCGCTGTCCGGATCAAATTTTCCAATTCCGTGGAACTTCTGCGGACCCTGCTCCGCCGGGACATAGCCCTTCCCCTTCTGTGTGATGAGGTGGACAATGACCGGTTCATGCAAGGCCACCGCCGTCCGCAGAATTTCCGTCACCTTCTCCACGTCGTGGCCGTCCACCGGCCCGAGATACGTGAAACCCAGCGTCTCAAAGAGCGTCGTGCCGAGCAGGCTCCGCCGCATCCGCTCCTTGACCTTGTGCGTCAGCTCGTAGAATTTCCGCCCCGCGGCGGTCTTCGCCGTCGTCTTGCGGTACCACAGCTTGAATCCGATGTATTTTGGCCGCAGCCGCGCCCGCGCCAGATACCGCGAGATCGCGCCCACGTTGCGCGTGATGCTCATGCCGTTGTCGTTCAAGATCACGACCATCGGCTCGCGGCTGATGCCCGCGTTGTTCAGCCCCTCATAGGCCAATCCGCCGGTCAAGGCCCCATCGCCGAGCAGCGCCGCGACCTGATAATTCTCGCCCCGCAGCGTCCTCGCCCGCGCCATGCCCAGCGCAACCGACACCGCGTTCGACGCATGCCCCGCCACAAAGGCGTCGCATTCGCTCTCGCACGGCTTCGGAAATCCTGCGATCCCGCCGTACTGCCGCAGCGTGTCAAACCGTTCCATCCGCCCGGTCAGGATCTTATGCACATAGGATTGATGCCCCACATCGAAGACCAGCCGGTCACGCCGCGTATCGAATACCGTCTCGATCGCGACCGTCGTCTCCACGATCCCGAGATTCGACGCCAGATGGCCGCCCGTCCGGCTGACGTGCTCGACCAGAAACTGCCGGATCTCCGCGCAGAGCGTCCGCTGCTCCTCCTGTGTCAGCCGCAGCAGATCGTCTCTGGAATGTATCGTCTCTAATACCATAATGCCCTCAAACGGCGCTTATTTGCGCCTTTTATTCTGAAAAATGGTGCGGAAAAAGCAGAGCACCTTTGCAGTCGACCGCACGACCTGCACGCTCCCACCCATCGCGAACGTTTTTCCCACGGCCTTCCCGCCGACGGTCACGGCCGCGACCAGCGCGCTCATCCCGAGCGTCACGATCGTCGCCTTCGTGCTCTCCATGCCAAGCACGGCCCGCGCCGCGATGACCGCCGCAGCCGAACCGGAAATGACACCGCAGATATCGCCGATGACGTCGTTGCAGAACGAACTCACGCGGTTCGCATTCCGCAGCAGCTTCAGCGCGTCCGGCGCTTCGGCCACTTTGCGCGACGCCATTGCGTGAAACGGTGCCTCGGGACATGCCGTTACGGCCACACCGATGATGTCAAATACAATGCCGATGGCCACAATGCAAATCAAGATCAAAAACGAAACGGCCATGCCCGCGTTGCCCAGCAGCCGCGAGGAAATAAACGACATTGCCGCCGAAATGACCATCGTGATCACAAAAATAAACAGGATCCAGCCCCAGTCCGGCCCTGTTTTTTTGCCGCTCTTTTTCTTTTTGCCGTCTGCCACGGTCTTCCCTCCATCTATCTGATCGCTCCGCACAGGAGCGTTCCCAACAAAGCACAATGGCGATGGACCCGGTAAATCTTACGGTTTAGGTCGGGTTTGTTTTCCACGGACGCGAACCTCCCGTCGCCGCGGAGGCGGTTTCCCTTTGATACGTCCGGCGGCGCGTCGCCGCAGCCGCTACCCGATTGCCACTTAAGCCGTACCGCAATCCCGGATCCACCCATTTCTGACAGCCTAGGTGATTTCCACAGCGGACTCTTCCGGTTCTTATCCTCTTTTGCAAACAGTCTTTCAAGGGAATATCGCCCTCCGGCCCAAGGCCATGGGCCGCGGACGCTTAGCTTCCCTTTCCCTGATCTGCTCACGCAAGGCAGGCTACACTGCACACAGCGTTCACGGCTTGAAGCCGGGTAGCACCGCAATGCAGGTTCAGTCCGGTACCGTACAGAGGTCGCTAACCACAAAGGGAGTACGCCTCTGCACAATATCCGGTCTCCACAGCGGCCGGGTCCGTGCTTCCCATGCCATTGGGACTGGCCCGTCCGCCGCAGGCAAAAAAATGCCTCCCCCCAGCATCCACCCCAGACTGGGCGTAAGAAGCAGACACCACGGGTTTCATAGATATGCCCTTCAAAGGATTTTTAGGCCCTTCCCCGATACCGGTGGGGCCGACTAGGATACTGCGCCATTGCTGCGTCTCACTATACCATACTTTCGCTGTATATACAAGCGAATATTCATGAATTTTCCGTAAAGAACCCCTCACCGCACCCCGTAGGGGCGGACGACTCCGTCCGCCCGCTTCTGCGATCTTCTTCTGCACCTTGTAGGGGCGGACGACTCTGTCCGCCCGTTCCTCCGATTTTCCGCCGTACCTTGTAGGGACGGACGCCCCTGTCCGCCCGTTCCTCCGATTTTCCGCCGCACCATGTAGGGGCGGACGACTCTGTCCGCCCGTTCCTCCGATTTTCCGCCGCACCATGTAGGGGCGGACGGCTCTGTCCGCCCGCTTCTCCGATTTTCTCCTACATAAT
>ENA-UEQN01001997-UEQN01001997.1-human-gut-metagenome-genome-assembly--contig:-NODE-1997-length-15177-cov-22.681457_pt1 | contig 15177 bp, 12 predicted proteins | sample MGYA00242940_ERZ507944 | MGnify/ENA primary metagenome ERZ507944 (study PRJEB26167, sample SAMN06115449) | human gut metagenome | host: Homo sapiens | place: China:Fujian | collected 2015-08-20... | reverse complement strand
ACGGCGTCCGGCAGAGTGGGGCGGATGTTGGACTGGGCCAGCTCCTTCTGCCAGGTGCGCTTGCCGTCCAGAATGTCACCGAAGCGCTGCACCAGAATCTGGCCGTTGGCCAGCATGTTGGTCAGCTCGCCCACCTTCTGGGCGTAGGCAATGGGCTGGTTAAAGGGCACGGAGAAGTTGTGGGAGCAGAGGATGGACAGGTTGGTGTTGTCGCTCTTCTTCTCCTTGTAGGAGTGGCCGTTGACCACCGCCAGGTTGTTGTCATAGTTTTCCTGACTGACAAAGCCGCCGGGGTTTTGGCAGAAGGTACGGACCTTGTTCTTGAAGGGCCGGGGATAGCCTACCAGCTTGGACTCGTACAGGACCCGGTTTACGGTCTCCATGACCTCATTGCGGACCTCCACACGAACACCGATATCCACAGTGCCGGGGGCGTGAGCGATGTTGTGCTCCGCGCAGAGCTTTTCCAGCCAGTCGGCACCCCGGCGGCCGGTAGCGACCACGGTGTGCTTGGCGTAGATCTCCATGTCCACCTTGCCGTTGGACACGGAAACGCCCTTGCAGACGTCATTTTCCAGAATCAAGTTGCTGCACTCGTAGCCAAAGTACATCTCTACGCCGTGCTCCTGTAAGTACTTCTCGATGGCGTAGTAGATACCCTGAGCCTTTTCCGTGCCCATGTGGCGGATGGGGCAGTCCACCAGCTTCAAGCCTGCCTGAATGGCGTGCTTGCGGATCTCCTTGCGCTCCTCGTCATTACCGAGACCCTCAATGTGCTCGTCCGCACCGAAATCCAGATAGATCTGGTCAGCGTAGTTGATGGTCTCCTGTGCCAGCTCTGGGGTGATGAGGGTGGGCAGATCGCCGCCCACCTCATAGCTGAGGGACAGCTTGCCGTCGGAAAACGCGCCGGCGCCGGAGAAGCCGGTGGTAATGTGGCAGTAGGGCTTGCAGTTGACGCACTTTTTCGTCTTGTCCTTGGGGCAATGGCGGTTTTCTACCGCCTGGCCTTTTTCCACCATGATAATTTTCTGCCTGCTGCCCTTTTTGATCATTTCCAGCGCGGTGAAAATGCCGGCAGGACCGGCGCCGATGATAACAACATCTGCGTTCATAATATCTCCTATCTCCTTATTTGGCTGACAATTCTACCTGATGGCGTACCAGCGTCATAGGCGGCACCGGACGGGGCAGCCTGAGCTTCAGCAGCATCTGGGGATTTCGGGGTTCTTCGATCACGGTTCCGGCCTCATCCCGCATTTCCGGGACCGTCATGGAAAAGGGACGCAGGTCCGGCCCTACCAGCTCCACCGTGTCACCGGTGCGGAACTTGTTCCGCAGGGAAATGACAGCGTTGCCGTCGGAGTCACATTCCGTGACCAGCGCCACCACCTGCCATTCCCGGATGTAGCGGGAATTTTCGTAGTACTGGCCGGGATAACCGTAGTAAAAGCCGGTGGCGTAGGGCCGGTGGCTGACGTGCTCCACCTCATCCCGCCACACCGGGTCAATGGGGCGGCCCGCGGCGGCATCGTCCAGACAGTGCCGGTAAGCGCCGGTGACGATGGCGGCATAATAGGCGGATTTGGCCCGACCCTCGATCTTCAGACTGGACAGCCCCACATCCAGCAGGTCATCCAGATGGTCGATCATGCACATATCACGGGAATTCAGAATATAGCTGCCCTTTTCGTCCTCTTCAATGGGGAAATATTCGCCGGGGCGTTTTTCCTCCATCAGGGCGTAATGATAGCGGCAGGGCTGGGCGCAGGCGCCGCGGCTGGCATCCCGGCCCGTCATATAATTGCTCAGCAGACACCGCCCGGAATAGCTGACGCACATGGCCCCGTGAACAAAGGCCTCGATCTCCAGCTCTGCCGGGGTGTTCTCCCGGATGGTCCGAATTTCTTCAAGGCTCAACTCCCGGGCTAAAATCACCCGGGAAGCGCCCAGATCATACCAGGCGTTGGCAGTGACATAGTTGGAAATGCTGGCCTGAGTGGAGATGTGGCGCTGGCAGTTGGGGGCATATTTCCCCGCCAGCGTAAAGGCACCCAGGTCCGCCACGATCACTGCGTCCACACCGGCGTCATTCAGCCGTTCCAGATGTTCCGGCAGACGGACGATCTCATCCCCCCGGGGCATGGTGTTGATGGTGCAGTGGACCCGTACATTGTGCGCATGGGCATAGGCTACCGCCGCCTTCAGCTCATCCGGGTCAAAGTTTCCGGCGAAGGCCCGCATACCGAAGTCGGTGCCCGCCAGATATACGGCGTCCGCGCCGTAGAGCACGGCCATTTTCAGCCGTTCCATATCCCCTGCCGGAGCCAGCAGCTCCGGCAGCGTTCTCTGTTTATCCGCCATAGGAGCTGCTCCCTACAAAGGCATTGTGCTCAGACAGTGTTTTGGAGAAGTGGTGCTTCCCGTCGGTGCCCAATGCGTAGTAATAATAATCCGTGTCGTTGGGGTCCATAGCCGCTTTCAGAGCCGCACTGCCGGGGTTGGCAATGGCCGTAGGCGGCAGTCCCTTATGGAGATACAGGTTGTAGGGGGTATCGACCGCCTTGTCCGCGTTGGTGATGGCACCGGTGTGATCCGGCAGACCATAGAGCAGGGAAGCGTCGATCTGCAGCAGCCCTGCGGTCTCGCCGGGCTTTTGCAGACGGTTATAGATGACGGAGGCGATATCCCGCTGATCCGTACCGTCCGTCTCCTTTTCAATGAGGGAGGCGATGATGACCACATCCTTCATGCTGTAACCCATGGATTTGGCCTTGGAGGAGGCGAATGCATCCTCGTCGATATGGTCGGCAAAGGCGTCGATCAGCTTACCCAGAGCGTTCTTGGCGTTGTGATTCTTGTAGAACTCATAGGTGTCCGGGAACAGGTAGCCCTCCAAACGGCTGGGGTCTTCGGAATTGTTGTTGATGAAGCTGTAATCGTATGTGGCGGTCCTGGCGGCCTCCAGCAGATTTTCTTCCGTATTGACGCCCTTTTCCGCCAGCAGACGGATGGTCTGCCGCACGGTATAGCCCTCGGGGATGGTGACGGTGACAGTCTCCGCCGTCAGGTTGCCGGAGGAGTTGTGCATGCTCAGAATCAGCGCCCGGTAATCCATCTCCGTATTCAGCGTATAGGTGCCGATGCCGATCTTTTTATCGGCATGGGAGATCCCGGCGTAGAGCTTGAAAAACCATTTGTATTTGATCAGCCCCGCATCCTGAAGCTTATCCGCCACGGTGGACACGCTGTCCTCCGCCGTTACCTCCACCGAGGTCTCCCGCAGAGCACCCCGGTTGAAGGCACAGAAATCCGAGCCCAGCATCCAGCCCACACCCGCCAGAATGGCGGAAGCCAGCAGGACAAAGATCAGGTAACCGACCAGCACCGCCAGCGAATTCTGTCTACGCCTGCGGGGACGGCTCTTGCTGTGGTGGGCAGACGCCGCTTCACGCCGCGCCCCCTGTGCCTGCCGGACCTCCTGCGCGTCCCAGCTGGCAGTATCATCTCTTCTGTATTCAGACATTGGTTCCTCCTTGCTTTCCCGGTCCCCGGCAGGGAAGGGGAATACAATTTCCGGATTTTTGTCCGGTCCAAGCCCGGTTTCCGGTGACAGCGGCATAAGATAGCCTATCAAACAGAAAGCGGGGTAGTGGTATGTGCTGCAACAACAATGACAGCTCCTGGCTCTGGATCATTCTCGTTCTGATCGTGGTACTGGTATGCTGCGGCAGCGGATATAGCTGCGGAAACGGCTGTGTCCACAACGGCTGCGATTGCTGCTGAACCGGCGGGGACGCACCGCGTCCCGCTGGGGGGACAGGCATTACAGCAGCGACTTGACAGTCTTGTACACCTCGTTGTGGATGTCCTCCACGGTTCGGGGAGCATCGCCCTTGGCACAGTGGATTACGGTCCAGCCGCAGTCCTTCGCGATTTCACGGGCGGCCTCCCGGCAGCTTTTCAGATAAGCCTCGTCCTGCTCGTGAATGTCAGCATGGGTGCCGGTGGCGGCCTCCCGGCTGCGCATCATCTTCTCCGTGATCTCCGTGGGCATATCCAGATAGAGCACCAGGTCCGGCTTCGGCAGGCCCAGCTTGCCGTATTCCAGCTCAAAGAGCCAGTTCAAAAAGACCGTCCGTTCCTCCGGCGGCAGTTTGGACGCCTGATGGACGGCGTTGGACGTGGTGTAGCGGTCCGCGATCACCAGCCCGCCGGCCTCATAGAAAGCGCCCCAGTCCTGCTTGTAGGAGGCATAGCGATCCATGGAAAACATCAGCGACGCTGCGTAGGCGTTCACATCGCCGGGGCGCCTGCCTAAATTGCCATCCAGATACTCCTGCACCATGGCGGCGGAGGGCTTGCCGTACCGGGGAAAAGTGATGTTTTTATAGGGGATGCTTTCTCGCTGTAAATGCTCACACAGTAGCCGGGACTGGGTGGCTTTGCCGGAACCGTCGGTCCCTTCGAATACGATCAAACGTCCGTTCATTTCCGTTTTCCCTTCTCCTGCCGCACATGGACCAGAAACAGCGGCAGCTTCATCATCCGGCCGATGCGCTTCGGCTCCTTACACAGGCGGTAAAACCATTCTAGACCGTGATCGGACCAGAATTTCGGCGCACGCTCCACGGTGCCTGCGAATACGTCCAGACTTCCGCCGAGGCCGCACAGCAAATGGGCGCCGGTGGCGGGGCCGTTCCGCACCATCCACAGCTCTTGCTTGGGGGCTCCCAGACAGACGAACACGCAGTCCGCACCGCTTTCCCGGATGGCTTCCACCACAGGGGCGTCCTCCTTGAAGTAGCCATCATGAGTTCCGGCGATCTTCAATCCGGGGTACTGCTTTTGCAGCCGTTCCGCCGCCAGGTCCGCCACGCCGGGCTTGGCGCCCAGCAGATAGAGGGATCTCCCGCGCTCGGCCATCTTTTCCATCAGCCCCGCAGCAAATTCGATGCCGGGGGTCTTTTCTTTCAGGGGCGTTCCCAGCATGGCCGCTCCCTTTACCACGCCGATGCCGTCCGGCAGAACCAGATCCGCACCGTTGACCGCCTGCATGGCCGCCGGATTTTCCCGGCAGACCTCCACGATCTCCGGATTCGGGGTCACTACATAGTGGCACCCCGGTTCCTCCAGCAGTGCCGCTCCGCGGGACACGGCTTCCGTCATGGTCAGATTATCAAAACCAACGCCTAATACGTCGATCCGCATATTTTTCACCTCGGTTATGGATTCCATACTCATACAGACTAAAGTATAGCACATACCTTTGCGAATGTCCACGAAAAAAGCGGAGCCAACAGGCTCCGCTTCCGAAAAAACACGCAGGGCTTATGCTTTTTTTCTGTCCGGCAGCTGTGCCAGCACCACCGCTGCCAGCATCAGGGCGCAGCCGAAATATTCCCGCCCGCTGAGGCGGTCTCCCAAGATCGCCGCACCGGAAATAGTAGCGAACACGGATTCCAGACTCAGCAGCAGAGAGATCACCGTGGGGTTGGAGCCTTTCTGAGCCAGAATTTGCAGCGTATAGCCCACGCCGCTGGAAAGGAGACCCGCATACAGGATGGCACCCGCCGCCATGGTCAGTCCCGTCCAGGTGGGATGCTCGAAAAGCAGGGAGCCGATCAGGGAAAACGCCGTGACAAAGAAGAACTGACAGCAGGACAGCTCCACGCCGTCCACCACGGTGACAAAGTGATCCACCAGAAGGATCTGTGCTGTAAACACAAAGGCGCACAGCATCACGCAGAGGTCGCCGGGGGCGATGGTAAAGCTCTCCGTGATGCACAGGCAGTACAGTCCCGTCACCGCCAGCAGCACACTGACCCACACCGCCTTGGGTACTCGCTTCTTCAGGAAAATACCGAAAATGGGCACCAGTACGATGTAAAGGGCGGTGATGAAGCCCGCCTTGCCGGGAGAGGTGGTGTCCAGACCCTTTTGCTGAAGGAAGGAGGCCAGACCCAGCGTCAGGCCGCACCAGAAGCCGCCCAGCAGCAGATCCTTCCGGGAGCGGGTGACGGAGACAGCCTGCCCCTTCCGGCGGCGGCCGGCCCGCATGACGGCGCACAGCACCAGCAAAAACACAAAGGCGATCACCGACCGGGCGGCATTAAAGGCCAGCGGCGGGACATGTTCCGCGCCCACGCTCTGGGCTACAAAGGCGGTGCCCCAGATCAAAGCCGTCAGAACCGCATAGGCGGACGAACGCAGAGAACCCTGCTTCATATACTTGCTCCTCCCCACCGGATGTGGTATGATGATAAAAATTTCTCCCGCCGGTTTTGGACGGCAGGCAGCGTGGATCAACGCATCGAATCAGCCCTGCGCGAAGGTTGGCGCAGAGACAGCGAATGTAGCGATTATAGTGGAAAACTGCCGCCGCCGCAAGAGGGGCTGGCCGACTTCTCCGAAGGCCGCAAAGGAAGTTCGGGAAACACGGCTGTTTTTGTGGATTTTTACTGCTTTTCTGCAAAATCCCACACATTTGACAAAGGAGGCCCTATGGCGAAGCTGACCCATGATTTCTTCAACGGCGACACCGTTGCCATCGCGCAGGCGCTGCTGGGAAAGTATCTGGTGCGGAACCGGAACGGCGAGCTGCTGGCGGGCCGCATTACGGAAACGGAGGCCTACGTGGGCCGGTGCGACAAGGCCTGCCACGCCTATAACTACCGCCGTACGCCCCGGACGGAAACGCTGTTCATGGCCCCCGGCCACGCCTACATCTATTTCATCTACGGGATGTACCACTGTCTGAACTTCGTCACGGAGCCGGAGGGGGAACCTTCCGCTGTGCTGCTGCGGGGACTGGAACCGGCGGCGGGGGCGGAGACCATGAAGCACCTGCGGTTCGGGGACGCGCCCATGAACGCCTACCGGCGGAAAATCTTTCTCAACGGTCCCAGCAAGGTCTGTAAGGCGCTGGACCTCACCACGGCCCAGAATAAGCTGGATCTGGAGGGGGACGTTCTGTTTCTCTGCGATTCCATGGCGGATGTGGGGCTGACGGACCCGGTGACCGGACCGGAGCACATCTGCGCCGGCCAACGGATCGGCGTGGACTATGCGGAGGAGGCCAAGGACTTCCCGTGGCGATTCTGGCTGGAAAAGGAGAACTGATATGTATTTATTTGATATGGACGGCACCCTCATTGATTCCAACGATGTCTGGAAGGACGTGGACAGGGAATTTCTGGCCCGGAGAGGTCTGCCCTACACAAAAGCCTATTACGAGGGGGTGGCCCACACCATTTTCCCCTTGGCGGCTAAGTTCACCAAGGAGTTCTGCAATCTGCCCGACAGCGAGGAAGACATCATGGCGGAGTGGATGGAGCTGGCCAAGGACGCCTACGCCCATGTGACGGTGAGGCCCGGCGTCCGGGCGTTTTTAAAGCAGTGCAAGGCGGAGAACCGGCGGATGGCGCTGGTGACCTCCAGCGTGCCGGTGCACTGCCGCACCGCGATGGAAAAGCTGGATCTGATGAAGTACTTCGAATCCGTTACCTTTGCTCAGGAGTTGGGTATTGAGAAAAAGGACAAGCGCCTGTGGCTGGGGGTGGCGGAGCGGTACGGCGTGGAGCCGGAAACCTGTACCCTGTTTGACGACAGCCTTGCCGCCTGCAAGGGCGCCCGCAGCGCCAAAATGCGGGTGGTAGGGGTCTATGACAGCTTTTTCGCCGGGGACGAGAGGGAAATGCGTTCCTTCTGCGACGTGTATATCAAGAGCTTTGAGGAACTACTCTGGAAACCGGAGTGCCGAAAGGACTGACAAATAAAAAGGAACATAGCAAACATAGTAAAAGTCAGGCGTTGGTTTTCCAACGCCTGACTGAGTTTGTCAATGAAGTGGTAATTTTTCCGCAACGGGAAGGAAGGGTGTGCGCGGGAAACCCAAGAAGGGTGTCCTGCGCCATTGAAATCCTTAGTTTTCAGAGTTTTTATAAAACTCTAAAAACTTGCTCAGCGGGGAGAAAAGACTTTTCGACACGCTGAGTCAGGCGTTGGCTTTCCAACGCCTGACTTTTTATGCGGTTCAACTGCCCGAGCGCCAGTGGGACACAATTTGCCATTCGTCCGTTCCCGGCATCAGGCGCAGGGTCAGGACTGCAATATTTCCGTTTTCAACAGATTTACGCAGATAAACGTAGTTTCCGACCTGTTCGCCGGATTCCGCTATAAAATAGAACATATTGAAATCTGAGGTAAACGTATAGTAAGCGTCGTATTCCTCCAGATAGCAGACGCCGGAGGTGTCCAGATCGCTGGTGGTGATGCCGCCCCAGCGGGTCAGCACCTCGTTGATGCTTGAAACCGTGTGCCGGTGGATGGGTACCGGCATATCCTCCATGCGCGCCACCCGATTGAACGGCCAGTCATCCAGCTTTTTCAACGCCTCAAATTCCGCCTCGGTCGCCTGGCCGCTGTCCGGGAAATAACGGATAAATTCCTCAAAATTCAGGTTCCTGACATTTTCATAATAAGAGGAAAAGAAGTAACTGAAGGGCTGGATATTCAAGTCCACAATGTCACCGCTCTCATCCCGAACCGCAGGGTCCATAACGGCGTTGTAGGCGGCCAGCTCCTCTTGCGTCAGGGTGCGCCGGGGGCTGTACTGCCCTGTCAGCGAGATCTCCACCACGGCCTGAAAGGTTTCCCAGCCGCTGCCCCGGTCGGCCTCGTAGGATACTGGAACGAGGTACTGATATAGGCCCGAACCGAACAGCGACTGATGCTGCTCCACCGTGGCTGCCAGATGTACCTGCTCCCAGCCGTGAACGTTTCTGGCCCGGGCGCTGTCCAGAGAACAGAGCTGCGGCTCGCCGTTTTTCTGCTCCACCGTGTAGGAGACCGTAAGATCCGCGGCGCGCCCGTCCACCTCCGCCCGGTAGGTGGAGGTCATCGTAGTCCGGGTGGACGCGCCGGCGGCGGGAAGGCTCTCCGTCGGCGTGAAGCTCTCCGCCATGAGATACATCACCTGAGGCTCGATGAAAATATGCACGTAATTGCTGATGCCCAGGTCCGTCCACAAAGTCCAGATCCGCCAGCAGCCGTTCCCATCGGCGGCGGGGTAGAAGTAGTAGCGCTCGTTTATGCCGTCCTGACGCCGTTTCCAGATCTGCTTGGTGTCGTCCACCGCCGTGAAGCCCACGCTCTCCGCATCGGCGATCTGAGCCTCCAGAGACCCATCGTCATAGCTCACCACGATCTGGGAGCCGGTATCATACGCCGAGGTCCAGGTATAGGTCCTGGCCCCTTCCACTCCCCGCTCCGGCGTGGACATGACCCAGGTATCGCCGGGGATATAGAGGTAACCGCCGTCCACATCGTAGCGGTGGACGGGATAGTTGCCGGGCTTGTCATTGGGGTTGTTGTAGTTGATCTGGTCGATCCAGTCCTCCACATACAGCGGCAGATCCAGCTTTCGGTCCGTCACATACCAGTCGTAAATGGCCTCCTCCATGGTGTTGTGATAGCCGAAGAAATCGCCGCCGTCATTGATGGAGTCGTCGCAGAGGATGTCGTAGCTGCCGTCATCGTGCCGCAGGGCCACTATTACATGACGATCATCTAACGAGAAGTATTCCTCGTCGTCATAATACTGTCCGCCCACCAGCGCCACCGAAGCCGTGTCCACATCCAGCTTTATCAGATAGTAATACTCCCATTCCTCCAACACGCCGTCGGGGGCCAGTCCGGCCACCTCTCCGCCCTTCGTCAGATATTCCAGCTTTCGATCCGTCACCGCGGCGGTATGGGGCTGGCCGCTGACAGTGCCGTCGGCGTTTTCCGCGTAATACCGCGCCTCCGTCTGGGACAGCATCACCTGCTGGACGTAGGCTTCTACGCTGGGCCACTGGCCGGTTTCCGTCCGGTCCGCCGGGGGATCTTCCGTTGGGGTATCGCTCCCCTTGGGATTGGCGGCGCAGAGGGCGATCAGTCCCACGCAGACCACGGCGCACACGGCGATGATCCACGGCTGGGGCCGTTTCCAGTTCAGCAGGTTCCGGATGCGTCCGCCGGTGTCGCCCTCGCCGAAGGCAAGGGGCATCCCCGCCACGATGCGGCGGCCGGTGGCAAGGCTCAGAAGGGAGGCGGAGTAGTCCGCCCGGATGTCCTCGCCCAATTCCCTTACCACTGCCTCGTCGCAGCTCATTTCCATGTCCTTCCCCGCCAAAATGAACGCCGCCCACACCAGCGGGTTGAACCAGTGGACGCACAGGGCCAGAAATGACAGGAGCTTCACCACATGATCCCGGCGGCGGAGGTGATACTGCTCATGCCGCAGGATGTAGCCCCGCTCCGTTTCCGTCAGGGTGGAGGGCAGGTAGATCTTGGGCCGGAACAGGCCCATGACAAAGGGGGAGGGGATGTAGTCCGCCAGATAGATGTTGTTCTCCAATCGCACGGCTCCCACCAGACGGCGGCGGAGCCGCAGCAGGGAGATCACGCTGTAAAGGAGCAGCAGGGCCATGCCGGTCAGCCACGTCAGGGTCAGGACCGCTACCGGGCCGCTGAGGGGTGAGGCTGGGGCAGCGGCAGGCTGGGTCACGCTGGGGGCGGTGCTGACGATGTTCTCGCCGGGTTCCGCCGGGAACGGCTCCTGGGGCAAAGGCGTCACCGCGGGGGCCATATTGCGGACGATGTCCGCCGGGACATACTCCACCACGCTGGTAACGGCACTTCGCTCCTGTGCCGGAGCGCCCAGCGCCCCCAGCAGGGACACGGCGGAGGTGACGGACACCGGACACAGCAGCCGGAACAGCACCACCGCCCACAGGGCATAGGAAAAGACCTTGGGGGCCCGCCGCAGCAGCAGGCGGACTGCCAGTACCGCCAGAATCACCACGCTGGCGGTGAGGCTCATATTACAGACGATGGGAAACAGCCGGTGCATTACAAACTCGCCCATACGCTACCTCCTGTTCTGATCGATCAGCTTTTGCAGCTCCGCAATTTCGCCCTCTGTCAGCTTTTTTCGCCGGGTAAACGCCGTGATAAACGCGGGCAGGGAGCCGGAAAAACTTTCCTCCACGAATTGCTGGCTCTGGGCGGTGTCATAGTCCGCCCGGGACAGCCGGCTGGTGACGGTGCCGCCCTCGTTTTGGAAGATGCCCCGGTCACACAGCCGTTTCAGAACGGTGTAGGTGGTGGACTTTTTCCAACCAAGGGCCTCCTCCGCCAGTCGGACCAACTCCGTGGAGCCCACCGGCTCCCTGTCCCAGATGATCTCCGCGAACCGGGTCTCCACCGGCCCCATTTTCAAATCGCTCATAGGTTCACCTCCGAGGTTTACTACATGTAGACCTTCTACCTGCAGTCTACAATGTGTAAACCAAATTGTCAAGGGGCTTTCAAGGAAAAAACGCCGGGAGAGCGGCATGAAAAAGGAAATCAGCGTGTCGAAAAAGCCTTTTCGTCCCGCTGAACAAGTTTTTAGAACTTTATAAAAGTTCTGAAAACTTAGGATTTCAATGGCGCAGGACACCCTTCTTGGGTTTCCCGCGCACACCCTTCCTTACCGTCGCGGAGAATTTACCACTTTATTGACAGTCTCAAGAAATGTCAGTATGTTTCTATACAAATGCAGAAGAATACTTGACAAAAGAGAGAAAAAGCAACATAATAGTACCAGTTTTGGGCAGCACAATGTTCTGTGACGACCGTTTGGCCGTCGCTTTTTTATGCGGCGGCGGGGAACTGTCTGCCGTCCGGACCGCTGTCCGGCTATGACGGATAATAAAAGGAGCCTGCGGGAAAATCGCGGACTCCGTGATGAAAGGATACCGACATGATCACAGTCAACAATGTAAGCATGAACTTCAGTGGCCAGACCCTGTTCAAGGACGTGGAGCTGAAGTTCGTTCCCGGCAACTGCTACGGCATCATCGGCGCCAACGGCGCCGGCAAGTCCACCTTCCTCCGCATCCTCTCCGGGGATCTGGAGCCCACCACCGGCGAGGTCATCATCCCCAAGGAAGAGCGGATGTCCATTCTGAAGCAGGACCATTTCCAGTATGACGCCTACACCGTGCTGGATACGGTGATGATGGGCAACCAGCGGCTCTACGACGTGATGAAGGAGAAGGACGCCCTCTATGAAAAAGAGGACTTCACCGACGAGGACGGCGTGAAGGCCAGCGAGCTGGAGGCCGAATTTGCCGAAATGGGCGGCTGGGAGGCCGAATCCGACGTGTCCCGGCTCATTCAGGGCCTTGGCCTCTCCAACGATATTCTGTACAGCGAAATGTCCAGCCTGACCGCCAAGGAAAAGGTGAAGGTGCTGCTGGCCCAGGCACTGTTCGGCAAGCCGGACATCATCCTGCTGGACGAGCCCACCAACCATCTGGACATTCAGGCCATCGAGTGGCTTGAGGATTTCCTGATGGATTGCGAGAGCCTGATCCTGGTGGTGAGCCATGACCGTCACTTCCTGAACACCGTCTGCACCAACATCGTGGATGTGGACTACGGCCATATCAAGATGTATGTGGGCAACTATGAGTTCTGGTACGAGTCCAGCCAGATGGTCCAGCGGATGATGAAGGACCAGAACCGGAAAAACGAGGAAAAGATCAAGGAATTGCAGCTGTTCATCCAGCGCTTCTCCGCCAACAAGTCCAAGAGCAAGCAGGCCACGGCCCGCCGTAAGCTGCTGGACAAGCTGACGGTAGAGGAAATGCCCGCCTCCTCCCGGAGGTATCCCTTCGTGGGCTTTACCATGGAGCGGGAGTGCGGCAAGGAGATCCTGGCGGTGGAGGGCATCTCCAAGATGCTGGACGGCCGCAAGGTGCTGGATAACGTGTCCTTCCGGGTGAACAAGGGGGACAAGATCGCTTTTGTAGGCGAGGATGAGATCGCCAAGACCACCCTGTTCAAGATCGTCATGGGCGAGATGGAGCCGGACGAGGGCACCTACAAGTGGGGCACCACCATTACCACCAGCTATTTCCCGCTGGATAACTCCGCTTTCTTCAACGACTGTGATTTGAATCTGGTGGATTGGCTGGCCCAGTTTACCCCCAAGATCCCGGAGGCCAACACCGAGTCCTTCAAGCGGGCCTTCCTGGGCCGGATGCTGTTCTCCGGCGACGATGTGTTCAAGCCGGTGAAGGTCCTCTCCGGCGGCGAGAAGGTCCGGTGTATGCTCTCCCGCATGATGCTCTACGGCTCCAACGTGCTGGTGCTGGATCAGCCCACCAACCATCTGGATCTGGAATCCATCACCGCCGTCAACAACGGCCTGATGGACTTTAAGGGCGTGGTGCTGTTTTCCAGCCATGACCACGAGTTCGTGCAGACCATCGCCAACCGCATTATGGTGCTGGAGGACGGCAAGCTGACCGACCGCCTTGGCACCTACGAGGACTATATCGCCTCGATGGCAAATACTGCTGAATAACCCAACACGGGGACTGCTTAAAAAGCAGTCCCCGTGATTTTTTACGAAAGCAATGACAAAACGAACCGGAAGATACCGTTTGCCGGCCTGCGATAAAAATGCGGTCCAGATCCTTTTAAATAACGGTGCCGGGCATAATACTGGCGAAAATTGAGAAAAACACAGATTTTACCGTTTTTATTTCCGCATAGCCGATCCTTTTCGTGTCAAACTATGCTTGCGATACCCAAGTGACCCACACATGTAAGAGATTGAAAAGGAGAAACTGTTATGTCCAGTAAGAACACCAACAAGATCAACGTTCCCGAGGCCCGCGCCGCTATGGATAAGTTTAAGATGGAAGCCGCCGCTGAGATGGGCGTCAATCTGAAGCAGGGCTACAACGGCGACCTGACCAGCCGCGAGGCCGGTTCCGTGGGCGGCCAGATGGTCAAGAAGATGATCGAGTCCTACGAGAAGAACCTGTAAGCGTCTGCGCAGAAGGAACTTCTCTGGAAAAAGGAAGAGCGGACGGCTGTCCGCTCTTCCTTTTTTTCGCTGGATATGCTATAATACCACGTTACTTACTTGTTCTGATTTTCGGCAAAAGAAACGGTCCGGGGGAGGGATTCGTATGGAAAATATCCATCAGGGACATCGTGAAAAAATGCGGCAGCGTTTTCTGAAAAGCGGGCTGGAGGGCTTCGCGGATCACGAGGCGTTGGAGCTTTTGCTGTATTACGCCATCCCCCGGCAGGACACCAACCCCATCGCCCACCGGCTCATGGATCGCTACGGCTCCCTGACCGCCGTGCTGTCAGCCCCGGCGGAGGATCTGAAAAAAGTGGAGGGCATCGGCGAGAGCGCAGCGGTGCTGCTGAAGGTGGCGGGGCAGATCGGCCGCAAGGCCCGCCTGGCGGACGCTGTTCAGAGCTGTCCCATGACAGATGTGGAAACTGCGGGCGCCTACTTGCTGGAACGGTACGCCGGGGAGACCCACGAGATCGTTTACGAATTGTGCCTGGATCGAAAGGGCAAGCTGTTAGCCTGTAAGCGGCTCAATGACGGCGGGGCGTCCTCCGCCGCGCTGGACATCCGGAAGGTGGTGGAGAATGCCATCCTCACCTCCGCCAGCACGGTGATCCTGGCTCATAATCATCCCAGCGGCATTGCGCTGCCCTCGGACGATGACTGCGCCGCCACCACCCGCGCGGCGCAAGCCTTGCAGACCATCGGTGTTGCATTGGCGGACCACATCATCGTGGCGGATGACGATTTTGTATCCATGGCCCAGAGTGGCTACCTGACCCCATGGGAGCACCTGTGACCGGGCGGCTCCCTGTGGATGATGTGATAGAACAAATGTTTGAAATTTCAGAAAAGCTGTGGTAGAATAACCGGGAAACGGGGAGAGCCACAGACTGTCTTTGCGAAGGGGGAGAGAACCATGCAGATCCGGCGTGGATGTGAGGCCGACACGGAGCGGCTGGTGGCTCTGGCGGGCCAGATTTTTGAAACGGAACAGGAGATCCCCCGGGCGCTGACCCCGCTGCCGCCGGAAAACCGCCCTCAGTGGTGGTGCGTGGAGGAGGACGGGACACTTCTGGGTGGCGTGGCCCTGTATTGGGAGGACGACGCATGGCACATGGGCCGCTTCGTCATCTCCCCGGAACTGCGGGGGCGTCATGTTGGGACCGTACTGCTGGAAACGGCCCTGACGGACATTTTTGCGCAGGACATCCGGGAGGTCACCATGGAGGCCCGGGATACCACGGTGCATATCCTGAAAAAATTCG